>LSQX01242029.1_pt2 | contig 11248 bp, 7 predicted proteins | sample 654561 | NCBI WGS metagenome assembly LSQX01 (sample SAMN04489861, study PRJNA283612) | anaerobic digester metagenome | isolation source: 4 biogas reactors fed with cattle manure at either 37C or 55C with and... | place: Denmark: Kongens Lyngby | collected 2014 | reverse complement strand
CTTTACCGGAAAGGTCACTCGCTGCGAGGCGTTCGGCGCTTTTGTGGAGATTCTTCCTAACAGAGATGGCCTTGTGCATATTTCTCAGCTTGACAAGGAGCGCGTCAACCGAACCGAGGACGTCTGCAAAATAGGGGATGAGCTTACGGTTAAGGTAATCGAGATCGGCGATGACGGCAAGATTCGACTCAGCCGACGCGGCCTTATCGAAGGTGATGAGGACTACGTTGCTCCCCCGCAGGCTCCGCGTCGAGATTCTGGAGGACGCAGCGGAGGCGGAAGACCACCTCGTGGAGGCCATAAAAGCCCGCGATCCGGAGATGGGGATGACGATGGCCCGACAGTCAGGTTCCGTCCTAAAAGATAGTAACTGACAGGCTGTTGCAATAGGTTTATGATGCATACGAACCCTCCTAACTTCTCTTGAATCCAAGGGGATGGCAGGGGGGTTTGTGGCCTTCTGGATGTATATGCGTGAAAGGGAAAGACTGGATGGCGTATCAATCGTCCATCAACAAGACTGTTCTGCCTAACGGAGTTCGTATTATCAGCGAAAGAGTGCCGTATGTGGACTCCGTATCTGTTGGCGTATGGGCAGTGGCCGGTGCTCGTGATGAGGACGAAACAAGCCGGGGAATGAGTCACTTCGTCGAGCACATGCTGTTTAAGGGCACGCAAAAACGATCTGCCCGGCAGATAGCCGACGAAATTGATTCGCTGGGAGGACACCTAAACGCGTTCACCGACAAGGAATATACCTGCTTTTATGCCAAGGTGTTGAGCGAGCACCTAAACGATGCGCTCGATATTGTCTCCGATATGGTTCTCAATTCCGTATATGAGCCTGCCGAGATATCCAGGGAGATAAATGTTGTTCTTGAGGAGATAAAACGCCATCAGGATACCCCGGAGGATGAGGTTCACGACCTGCTTGCGCAGACTTTATGGAAAGGCCATCACCTCGGCAACCCGGTTGTCGGAAGCGAGGCGGTTATCAGTGCGCTCAATAGAGAGGCCCTGCTTTCCTATGTAAATGAGTTCTACCGACCTGACGCACTGGTGATCGTCGCTGCCGGCAAAATCGATCATCGCAGCTTTGTCGATACGGTTGCCCTGCATTTCGGCTCTTTAGAGGGCAAACGAACGCCCAGAAGAGCGGTCGATGTGATCCCGAATCGCGATTTTCGGATCATCGACAAGCCCACCGAACAGGTGCATTTCTGCCTGGGCGCGGTCGGGTTTTCTCAGCATAACAAGAAGAAATACGCTCTTGCCGCGATCGACTCGATTCTGGGCGGAGGTATGAGTTCTAGGCTGTTTCAGGAGATAAGAGAAAACCGCGGCCTCGCTTATGCGATAGGGTCATACTCCGCATCATACAACGAGGCCGGGCTGTTTGCTGTTTATGGCGGGACGAGTGTGGATAATGTAAGAGATGTTGTCGAACTAACCCGCAGGGAGTGTGCCGCCATTGGCCGCAATAGCGTCACCGAGGCGGAGCTTGATCGTGCAAAGAACCAGATAAGGGGCGCGCTGGTTTTGGGCCAGGAGAGCATGTCCAATCGTATGAGTCGACTGGCAAAAGGGGAGTTGTATTTTGGCAGAAGCGTTCGGCTCGACGAGGTGATCGCTTCAATAATGAGCATCAGCCGGGACGATGTGGCCGATGTTGCGAGTGCGGTGTTCGGTGACAGTCGTTTAGCGGTAGCGGCAATTGGGCCATTTACAAAACATGCGGATGTGCTCGAGGGCGTTTTCAGTTAATCAATCTTCGAAGGGTATGTTGATGATTAAAGTAGCTGTGTTGGGTGCGTGTGGAAAGATGGGGCGCGAGGTCGTCAAAGCGGTGACCGGCGCAGATGATATGACACTGGTGGCGGCGTGCGATGTGGCTCCTGCAGATGATCTCGGCATAGATGTGCACGTCGATTTTGGGTATATTTTGAACGATGCGAAGCCGGATGTGATAGTTGATTTTGCGAAGCCTTTTGTGATGGGCAACGCCCGGAATGCCATACAGCGCGGAATAGTCCCGATAATCGGCACGACCGGCCTTGCTGATGATGAGTTGTCCGAATTGGCGCAGCTATCCGAACAAAAGGGCGTCGCTGCGATGGTGATACCCAATTTTGCGATTGGGGCAGTTTTGATGATGAGATTCGCGGCTGAGGCGGCAAAATATATGCCTGACGTGGAAGTGATCGAACTGCATCACGACAAAAAGATCGATTCGCCGTCAGGGACCGCGATAAAAACTGCGGCTATGATAGATGAGTCGCGTCAAGCGGCAGGCGTTGTGGCGCATGCTCCGATTGGCGGAAGCGATCCTGCCCGTGGGGATGAGCGCGGCGGAGTTCGCATTCACAGCGTAAGGCTGCCCGGCCTTGTTGCGCATCAGGGAGTCTTGTTCGGAGGGGCCGGCCAACTGCTGACCATACGCCACGATAGCATAGATCGAACAAGTTTTATGCCGGGCGTGCTGCTGGCTATCAGGCAGGCGCGTCAGGCAAAAGGTCTGGTTTACGGGCTGGATCAGTTGTTATGACGGAGATGTATTGCCTTCAGGCGTCGCCTGAGGCTTAAGCTGTTCCTGCGATTAACAATCAAGGGAATAAATAACCAACCGGGCCGAGCTTCCCTGCGGGGGAGTGTGGGATGCCCGTGATGGCTATGGAGGATAATCAATGTCTGAATTCAAGGTCGGCGTAGTAGGGGCCGGCGCTGTCGGAGAGGAAATGGTGCGCGTTCTCAAGCAGAGGGATTTCCCTGCCTCCGAACTCACCATTCTTGCGCGGTCCTCTCGTGATCAGGAGATCGATGGGGTTGTGTACCCGGTCAAACAGACCGTCGCTGAGGCTTTCGACGACATCGACATCGCCTTTTTTGCAGGCACGGAGGGCGTAAAGGGAGCAAGCCATCTGTTCGGCTGGGAAGCGGTCAGCAGAGGCGCGTTTGTGATCGACAACGGCGATGACTTTCGCATGGACGATCGAGTGCCGCTTATCGTGCCGGAAGTCAACGGCGACGCAATGCAAAAGCAGCATCGATTCATCGCTAATCCCAACTGCAGCACCACACAGATGGTGCATGCACTGGCTCCGCTGCATAAAATGGCGGGACTCAAAAGGGTGGTAGTATCCACCTATCAATCCGTCTCCGGAACCGGCAGCGCGGCCATCAAGGAACTGGAACAGCAGCTTCAGGCTTATGTTGCCGGCGAAGAAATATCCTGTGAGCAGTATCCGTATCAGATACTATGTAACCTCATTCCTCAGATAAGCGGGCTGAAAGATGAGTATGAGGGCTACTTTGGCGAAGAGATCAAAATGATAAAGGAGACGAGGAAGATATTTGGCCTGCCCTGTCTGAGGGTATCGGCGACCTGTGTCAGAGTGCCCGTCTTCAGGGCGCATTCCGAGACGATCAATGTGGAGCTTGAAAAGCCTTTGTCCGCTGATGAGGCTCGCAATGCACTGGCAAACTGGCCCGGGCTGGAGGTCATAGATGACCCGGCAGCCGGAAAATACCCTATGCCCCTGTTTGCTGAAGGCAAGGACCCCACCTATGTGGGACGCATAAGACAGGACTCGTGCAATCCCAATACGCTCGATATGTGGGTGGTCGCCGACAATATCCGAAAGGGAGCTGCGCTAAATGCCGTCCAAATCGCAGAGATGGCAATCGAGCGCGGGTATATAACAGCGGACTAGGCGATCGATCGCCTGGGCATGGCCCCTCATAAAAATGGAAGAAAACAAAAAACTGCAAGTCATTCCCCTTGGCGGAGCGCTTGAAATCGGCAAGAATATGACAGCCTTCCGCGTCGACGATCAGATTCTGGTTGTCGACGCGGGTTTGATGTTTCCTGAAGAGGAGATGCTGGGAGTAGATATTGTTATCCCCGACATCACCTACCTCGAAGAGAACGCAGACAAAGTACTGGCGGTCGTGCTCACCCACGGCCACGAAGATCATATCGGCGCGCTGCCCTATTTGCTCAGGCGGATCGATGTGCCGATTTACGGAACCCCGCTAACTTTAGGTTTTGTCCAAAACAAACTCATCGAGCATAAGCTAATCGATTATGCGCGCCTAAATACCGTCCAATGCGGCTCAGTTGTGGAGCTTGGAGATTTTACCGTGGAGTGGGTGCGTGTCTCCCATAGTATCCCGGATGCATCGTGTCTGATAATAGAGACCCCGGTCGGAACGGTGGTGCATACCGCAGATTTCAAATTCGATCAATCTCCCATCGACGGAAACCTTATCGATATGAGCCGCCTTGCGCGGGCAGGGGATCAGGGCGTGGAGTTGCTGTTATGCGATACGACCAACGTCGAAAAACCCGGCTTCACTCCAAGCGAAAGCGTTGTGGGAGAGACCTTCGAGCGCATCTTTGCCACCGCGACCGGGAGGATCATAGTTGCGGCATTTGCATCCAATATCCATCGCATTCAGCAGATATTTAACGTGGCCTCCAAATATGGTCGCGCAGTTGCGGTAATCGGGCGCAGCATGGAAAACAACAGTCGAATAGCAGAGGAACTCGGCTATCTGGAAATCCCTCCCGGAACCCGCCTTACAAACGACGAAATCTCAAAGGCAGGCAGGGATGAAACCGTTATCATAACAACAGGAAGCCAGGGAGAGCCGCTGTCCGCGCTATCGAGGATGGCAATGGACGAGCATAAGCGCATTAAAATCGAGGATGGGGACACAGTTATTATCAGCGCCACCCCGATTCCCGGCAACGAAGACCTGGTGATGCGCACGATAAACCGCCTCTTCAAACAGGGAGCAACCGTGCTCTACGAGCCGGAGACAATGGTTCATGCGTCCGGACACGGCAATCAGGAAGATATCAGGATGATGATCAATCTTCTGAAGCCACAATATATGATCCCCGTTCACGGAGAAGAAAGGCACTATCATAAGTTTGTGGAGTTGGTCACGTCTCAAGGCTACGATGCAGAGTGCATCTTTTATATGAATATTGGCGACGTGCTGGAGATATCCGATGACAAAGCCGAGGTGGTCGATAGCGTGGCCGCCGGCATGGTTATGGTAGATGGACTGGGAGTAGGGGACGTGGAGGATCTGGTGCTGCGTGATCGGCGGCATCTCGCTCAGGACGGGTTCATAATAGCCGTGATAGGGCTTAACCCGGCCGAAAAGCAGGTTGTCTCCGGACCTGATATGTTTTCACGCGGGTTTGTCGAAGCCGAGCGCGCCGAACAGATTTTAGAAGGCGCAAAAGAACGCATTGCTCAGGTGCTTCAGGAGTATGCCGACGACGATGCGCTGGGTGAATTTGACGATATAAAGGCGGCCTGCAGAAAGGCTGTGGGCAAATATGTTTACGAACATACTCACTGTAGACCTATGGTCGTGCCTGTTATTATGGAGGCATAAAGAAAGATTGTCCGAAATAACTACACACGTTTAGGTATAAATATGGTTGTATATTGATAATAAATGGTATATAATTATTGTATACGGTGCTTTCTAAACGCAGTTCGCACCGAGGCGGTCGCCAAACATCGGAGCAGCGTGGTTCTCTTGCAATCTCTCCCAAATGTTAGGTCAACTTCGCAATTTGTTCCAGGCGGCCGCCCATCTTAACCTCCTTTGCAGGTGGGTCAGCTCACCTGAACCTGAGGCGTAGTGGCCGCAATCGTGGCCATTGCGCCTTTTTTTATGTGCGCAGATTTCTACCACGGGCTTCCATACATCGCAAAACACGCCCAATAGAACGGGTGCGCATAAGTTTTGTCCTCGATCATTTTGAGTTGCGCGGCACGCAACGAACCGGTTCGCGTATTTCCCCGGACAATGGTTCTATAAAAATCGCCCATCAAATCCGACGCCGGCTCATCGGCCACCTTCCATAGCCCGCCAAGAACGGATTTTGCGCCCATAAGGGAAAACACCTCGGCAGCGCGGGATGGCCCGGATTCCAGCGGATCGGCAGACGCCGCTGAGTCACATGCCGACAGCACCACTAGTTGCAGATGCGGATTGGTCACTGATGATAACTCTTGAACTGTGATGTTTTTTGCCAGGCCGCCCTCAGGAGCGAGTTGAAGGACGAACTTGGACGGATTGGGATGCACGTCATAATGCAGCGCAATATGCAGTATGCTGGCCTTGTCGCACTCTTTGATGAAGTTGCCTACGGTGGCGCGGTTGCCCACATAGACGCTGCTGTTGAAGTATAGCTTGCCCAGCATAGTCGCTTCCTTGCGCGCACCCGGCAAATCTCCCGCGGGGTCGGCGAATATGGCCAGCCTGTCCGAGTTCTGTTCAATCGGCCTGTTATCCTTGCCGAGCAGGTCTCTGAGCATATCCTCCGCCAGATAACCTATCTCATAATCCTGCACCATAAATCTTGGCGCGCCTTTGTCGTCACCGGAAATAAGCGCATGTATCGGTACGCCTTTAAGTTCGTTAGGCAGCGCAAACATCAGGGTGTGATTTTGATCGAACTCCTGTGCAATCGGCGCAATCAGAGCGTTGTAAAACTCAATCAGCAGATCGCGGATTTCAAGAAATGACGGTTCTCTCCAGTCGCTTATCGGCGGCAGCGGAACTCCGGCTCCCAGGCTCAGTTCAAAGGCCCTGATGTTGTTTCGCAGCAGACCTGCAAGGGATGTCATCCTCTTGCTCGATATTCCCAACTCCCACACCGACGCCTTGCCGTTTCCGCATACGAACGCGAACGTTGAGTTGTTTGTGGGCAGATATTCGATCATCAATATCTTTTTGGGCAGGCTGTTGCGGGATTTATAAAACTCTATAAGAGGATTGACGGGCAGCGCATTATACTGTGCAGGGTAGCGCTCCCTGAGCATCGCAGATCTGGCAGAAAAATCCGCCCAGTTATTGGCGAGCAGGGTAGGGCCGCTTATGGATGGCGTGGATGACCCCGGATCAGGCTCGCTTCCGACGACATCGACCGATTTTGCATAGTCAGCTACCAATGGGTCGGTCGAAGCCCGCAGCCGAGAGACCAGTTCGCTTATCCACGGATAATGACGAGCCTTGGTCAATATATTCGTGGCCGCCTCGCATCTGTTGTCACGAACGTATGCGATCACCAACTCCTGATACAATCCCATCATCAACCGAGCGCGCTCCGGGCTTATATTAGGGTCCACATTTTCATCTGAGTAGCGCGTTTCAATATCTTGGAGGTCTTTTTCCAACACCTCGGCAGCTTCCGCAGGCTTATCGAGCGAACCAAGAGCCGAGGCCAGCTTTAGCGATACGCCTGCCGCCGCCCACGGATCCCCGACTTGAGTCGAATATCTAGACAATGCCTTTTCATAGTCCTGAACGGCAGCTTCAAAACGTCCATGACTGGCCAGCAGGGTCCCTCTGCCTTCGAGCACGTCAGCAGCCCCGCGCACGTTGCCGGACTGTTCCATAATGCTCCAGAACTCAGCCAGTGTGTCCAATGCGTTGTCCAGATCGCCGACATCGATAAACGATTGCACCATTTCGCGCACAATCTCCCCTGCCAGCACCTTTTTATTTGTCTTTAGGGCGAGCGTAACTGCCTCCATGCGCTGCGCAAGGGCTTCCGGTGACTTCTGTTGTGAATCCAGGGTCTCGGCAAGCGCCCTCATACACCTTATCTGCCCATCCACAAAAGATTTGCTTTTATAGATGTCGATTATGCGCGTCAGCAACGCAGCCGACTCCGCGCTTTTATCCAATTGCTGCAGCGCTCCCGCGCCGCGCTCGGCTATAGTTTGCAACTTGAGCTGCTCTTCTTTTGTTAGAGACTCATCTGATATCAGCTTGTTTACGGCGTTTTCGGCGGCAATCGCTGCATTGTTCAGAATCTTCTCTCTTTTTGCAGCCTCTTCGCGAGCTTTCGGGTTCAGGTTTGTCTCTTCATACGCGTCGCTGAGGCTTTCATAAACCTGCGCTACCAGCAGCGGATCCTCGCTTTGTTCTCCGGCTCGCGCGGCAGCTTTGAGCAGTTCGATGGACTTGGAGAGGTTGTTTTGGCTGCGATACAGGTTCGATACGGTGATCAGATTTCTAATTAGTTCGTCGTATGATTTGGTCATCGCAGCGGCCTCGCGGAGCTTATCCAATCCTGCGTTGACAAGTTCAAGGGCCTTATCTGTATCCCCGGCGGCGTTTTGCGCCTTGCTTGCGCGAATAAACTCCCTGCCTGCCATCAATCTATATCTGCTGACAGTCGGGTTCTGCTTTGCCAACAGGGACCATTGTTGAGCGGCCAGGCTATAATACTGCGTCGCCACCAGCGACCTGCCCATCTCAGAGCCGAGGCTGCCGTAGTCGTCATATACAATCGCCGCCGATTCGAAGCAATCATAGGCGAAAAATATCATCCCGGCCCGGCTGTAACACTCCTCGGCCAGGCGATATCGCGACATGTCATAGTGATATTGCCGCCCTAAAATAGTGCAAACAAGAGCCTCCGTCAGGTCCAGATTGAGTTCCCGACTTGATGCGAGCACGCTGGTCAATGCGTTTACAGACTGAATTGGAGATGAATTGCGATAATCGAGGGCCATTCCAAACTGACGCCGCAGTTCGGTCAGTTTCGAGATGCGATCGCTATTTGAGACAATAGAGGACGCCCCTGAGTTATTCTTGGTCGAAAATGCGTCCAGCGACCATTTGATCAGCGAATCGGCCAGCGAATCCGAAACAGCGGCTATTATCGCGTTCGCGTTATTGACATCCGTCGGCAGATTGGCCGCAACCGATGCCCAGCGATATACGATGATGTCCAGCGCGATTTCCGACAAATCGCTGCGGTTTGTCTTTGCCAGCGCGGATGCGCGAGCAGGGGACGCGGCAAGTTCCTCGACGAGACGAGCCTTGTCAGCCATCCCGCCTGCAGCCGGTCCGCCGGCGAAAATGGAGGCCAGCAACATAAATGCAATGATTGTTGTAGGTCTGCGAGCCAACACACCAGCCTCTGCAATGAAGTTATATCAATTCTACCACGACAGGCGGCATCGCGGCTATAAACCGGCAGATGCGAAAACTCAGTTGCATTCGGTTCGCATCTCGCCCGCGCCGGAACCGCCAGAGTATCCGCCGACGAAGGTATGATATATGCGTGCGTACAATACTTATGTTACCAAGACGCATCGCAGAAGGAGGAGTTATGCCTGTAATGAAGTTGAAATTTGCAGCTTTGATTGCGTTGGCTCTCATATTGTTTACCGGAGGAAATGCTATGGCCAAGGCTCCTGATTATCAGCTATGGTCGGCAAGCAGTCTGACAAAGATACTGCCCGACCAGGACAAACCCAACGATGCCAAGTCAGAGATAGCGCTTTACGCCGCCAAAGGCGAAAGCGAGTCCGCACAGATTGTGATAACAACGGGCAGTGAACCGCTCAAAAATGTGCGCATCAGCCTTGACCCGTTGACCGGGACTGCAGGGACAATCACAAAGATCGAACTGCTCAAAGTCGAGTATATCGATCTGCCGAATCTCAATAAAATTGCTCCCGATCCGCTGCCGCCTGCGACATTGTTCGATGTTTCGGCGAACAAAAACCAACCCGTATGGATTACAATCTCCATTCCGCGCAATGCCAAGGCGGGAGAGTATTCCGGCCACATTTCTGTAAAACCCGCAAATGCCGCGGAAAAACGAATGCCCGTCAAGCTGAAAGTCTGGAACTTTTCCCTTCCCGAAGGTCCCGGACACAAGACTGCGTTTGGTCTGACCAAGAAATGGATCGCCAGACAACACGGCGTAGAGGAAGATAGCGCCGCTGCCATACGCCTGCACGCCAAGTATTACGATTTTATGGTCGATCGCTGGGTATCGCCCTATTGGCTGCCCGTGGTGGCCACATCGGATCAGGCGGCGCGCTATATCAACGACCCGCGAGTCACAACTTACATAATCCCCGATACTAAATCGGTTGAATCGCTCAGGGAGCGCGGGTTGCTCGATAAAGGTTATTTCTATCCTGTCGATGAGCCGATCACAGAAGACGACTACAAAAGACTGATAGACGCCTGCGCCAGCATCCACTCCGTCGACCCTAAGCTGCGGATTGTGGCCCCTTATTTTGTCGACCCGAATTATGATACCGGCGGCAAGACCATCCACGAACTTGCCGATGGCCACCTCAACATCTGGTGCCCAAGCCTGGAGTATTTCAACAACAATAAGGAACGGCTCTATGCAAAGCTGGATAAAGGCGAGGAGTTCTGGTGGTATGTATGCTGCGGGCCGGCGGCTCCATATCCCAATTACTTCCTCGACATGGACGGCCCCAGCCATCGCGTGCTGCCTATGCTCGGTTGGAAATATCGCTGCCAGGGACTGCTGTATTGGAGCGCAACGTACTGGTGCTGCAGCGAGATAGGAACATCGGATCCGTGGACTGACATGGCGACCGTCAAAAACATAAACAAAGACCTCTACGGTGACGGATCTCTCCTTTATCCCGGCAAAAAAGTCGGAGTGGATGGGCCGGTCAGCTCTATTCGGCTCGAATTACTGCGTGAAGGCCTGGAAGACTACGAATACATCGTGCTGCTGGAGAAAAAACTCGGACGACCAGCCGCCGAAAAATACGTCTCCAAGCTGATAACCTCGCCAAACGAGTTTAATCGAAACGTAAACGACTGGGCAAAGGTTCGCAAGTCGATCGGCGATGAACTGAGCAAATAGCGCAGCACATCCGCAAAAACACAACGCCCCGTCAATGGCGGGGCGTTGATTTCTAAGCTCACTATCACATATCAGGTCGATTGCGATTCTACAGGCAGCGTCCGCAGGTCAGGTTCCTTGGTAAAGAAGACCTTACCATCCTCGATTTCCACTCGAATAGTATCACCTACCGAGAACCTTCCGAGGAGCACTTCCTCAGAAAGCGGGTCCTCTATCAGTCGCTGAACCGCTCTTCGCAGAGGTCTGGCCCCGAATTGTGGATCGAAGCCTTCGCTTGCAAGCTGTTCTTTGACTGCCTGCGTCACCTCAAGTTCCATGCCCTGAGTATTAACCTGCTGCCTGACCCGGTCAAGCATCAATTCGACTATCTGCAGAATCTCTTCTTTAGTCAACTGGTGGAAGACGATGGTCTCGTCCACCCTGTTAATGAACTCCGGCCTGAACGTCCGCTTCATTTCGTCCATGATGCGGTTCTTCATGCTCTCGTAGTTCTTGTCGACCTCGTCCGAATCACCGCTTCTGAAACCAATTCCGGCTCCGCTCTGGATGGCCTGCGCGCCCAGG
>LSQX01080500.1_pt1 | contig 11249 bp, 12 predicted proteins | sample 654561 | NCBI WGS metagenome assembly LSQX01 (sample SAMN04489861, study PRJNA283612) | anaerobic digester metagenome | isolation source: 4 biogas reactors fed with cattle manure at either 37C or 55C with and... | place: Denmark: Kongens Lyngby | collected 2014 | reverse complement strand
AGTTACGGCGAAGAATGGTCGCTGCGCAAGCTGTTTCGGCGCTTCATCTGGCACGACCGCATTCACGCCAAGGCGATGCACCGGATGGGGAAAGCCATTTTCGGCGAAGACGCGATACCCGACGTGTTTTATTTCGGCTGATCTGCATAAATATACAATAACATGGATATTTCTTACATAACCGGCAATCAGAAATTCAATTACCGTGTCTGCGCGATAATGATTGACAACGGCAGGATTCTTGCAATGCGCGATGAGCGCTCGCCTTATTATTATCTTCCCGGCGGGCGGGTGATGATGGGGGAAACCGCCGAACACGCGGTCATTCGGGAAGTCAGGGAAGAACTCGGCGCAGCTCCCGAAATCGTCCGCCCGCTTTGGCTGAATCAGGCGTTTTTCAGCGAAGATGTGGATAAGCTCAATTACCACGAATTGTGCGTATATTTTCTTATCGACATATCGCACACCGGCATTGTCGAAAAAGGCGGCAGTTTTTCTCTTTCCGAGGGCGGGCGAACCAACCGCTTTGAATGGCTGCCGTTCGAGCGGCTGGAAGACGAATATTTCTACCCGATTTTCCTGAAAAAAGCGATTTTCGACCTGCCGGAGGAGTTTACGCTTATAACCGAATACGAATAAGCCGTTTCCGCTTATCCGGCGAAGAATCAAGGCGCTTTGCGGCACAAGAGCATACAAAAAGTATATATAACGAAAGGACAAGACATGAATTTCAGACAGGTTCATCTCGATTTCCACACAAGCGAAAAAATTCCCGGCATCGGCTCCGAGTTTTCAAAGGAGCAGTTTCAGAAGGCTTTGAAGCTGGGCCATGTGAACTCAATCACCGTATTCGCAAAATGCCATCACGGCTGGGCTTATCATCCGTCGGAGGCGAATGAGCGCCATCCGAACCTCGACTTCGACCTTCTGGGCGCGCAGATAGAGGCGGCGCACGAGATAGGCGTAAAGACGCCGGTATATATCTCCGCCGGACTTGACGAGAAGCTGACCCGCCGCCATCCGGAATGGCTCCGCCGCGGCCGCGACGACCGCATCAGCTGGGAATCCGCCTGCTACCACGAATTCTGCATGAACACCCCCTATCTCGATTATCTGATAAAACAGGTCGAAGAAGTCGTCGCAAATTACGACTGCGACGGGATTTTCCTCGACATCGTCGGCGTCCGCGTCTGCTTCTGCCAGCACTGCGTAAAGACGCTACTCGACGAAGGCAAGGACCCCTATGACGAGGCAAACGCCGCCGCTTTGGGCGAGCGGGTCTACGCCGAATACTGCCGCCGGGTACGCGCCGCCGTCGACGCAATTAAGCCGGGACTTCCGGTGTTCCACAACTCCGGGCACATCCGCCGCGGCCGCCGCGATCTTGCCGATGTCGATACCCATCTCGAGCTTGAGTCGCTGCCTACCGGCGGCTGGGGATACGACCATTTCCCGCTTTCCGCCGCGTACAGCCGGACGCTGGGCAAACAGTTCCTCGGCATGACCGGCAAATTCCACACCACCTGGGGTGAATTCGGCGGATTCAAGCACCCCAACGCCCTGCGCTATGAAGAGGCGCTCTGCACCGCTTTCGGCGCGAAATGCTCCATCGGCGACCAGCTCCACCCGAACGGCCGCTTCGACGAAGCGACATACGCGCTCATCGGCGCCGCTTACAGCGAAATCGAGGAGCGGGAGCCATGGCTCGACAATGTCGAATCGGTAGCCGAAATCGCCGTGCTTTCCGAAGAAGCCGTTTATAACTACTACGGCTCATCGAAGGTGCTCCACTCGAGCGGAGCCGACGGCGACACCGGCGCGGTGCGCGTGCTGCTTGAAGGCAAATACCTCTTTGATGTAATCGACACCGAAGAACCGCTCGGCAAGTATAAACTGCTGCTGCTCCCCGACCATATCCGGCTCGACGAAAAGCTGACAAAGAAGATTAAGGCGTTCACCGCCGCCGGCGGAAAGGTGCTTGCGACCGGCGAGAGCGGACTTGATTCGGATGACAGATTCGTCCTTGATTTAGGCTGCGAGATGAAGGGAAAATCGGGATTCCGCCCCGTCTATTTCCGCCCGAAGTTCGAGCTTGATGCGCTTGCGAATGCGGCGTTCGTAATCTATGAGCAGGCTTACGACATCGAAGCCAAACCCGGAGCGGAGGTAACAATCGAGCGGGAAAATCCCTATTTCAACCGCACGACATTTGCGTTCTCGTCACATCAGCACACGCCGAACGACCCGTCCGCCCGCTTCCCCGCCGCGACCGTCGGCTCGGACGGCGGATATATCTCCTCCGAGCTGTTCTCCGAATACGCGCGCAAAGGCAGCCTTATCGCAAAGCTGCTGCTGCACGGCATGATCGACCGGCTGCTCGGCGAAAAGACGATAATCTCCAACCTGCCGGCGCAGTCGGTGGCGACGCTGATGAATCAGCCCGCCGAGAGCCGCCTTGTCTGCCACCTGCTGTATGTCTCGCCGGTTCGCCGCGGCAGCGGGATTGAAGTTATCGAAGACATCGTCCCGCTTTACGGCGTCTGTGTTTCGGTGAAGACCGGAAAACCGCCGAAGAAAGTCTACCTCGCCCCCGAGATGACGGACTTGCCGTTTGAATACCGTGACGGCCGGGTCAGCTTCGGGATAGAAAAGCTGGATATGCGGCAGATAGTCGTGATTGATTACTGATATTATCGGAATGATTTTGCCCCCCGAATGCAGCAATGCAGACGAGGGGGCATTTTGACGAAGAAGATGCAAAACATGAAAATAGATTTCTGATAAAAAACTATTGCATTTTAATGTTTTTTATGATAATCGTGATATCTCACAGTCTACAATAATACAATAATCCGTCCAAAAAAAATCTGCGAATTGCCGCTTTAGGAGGCTGCAAAATAAAAAAAATCCGAATACCGGCGGTGCTGATCGCCGGATTTGCCTATATGGCGATAGGTGCGGTCGTGGAGAGCCTCGCGATAGGGGGAGCTGCGGGGGTATGAGAATTAATTGCGACAAATCCAATTAAAATCAACAGCGGCCGGGATTAAAAACCGGCCGCTTTTTACTCGAAAACCATAATGTATTTCAATCTATTTTCTCCGCCCCGACAACGTTCATATCGCTGTCAAAGCAGATCGCATGCCCGCCGGAGAGCATGACGAAGCCGGCGGTGTTGTAAAAGGTGTCGGGAACCGTCATTCCCCCGCCCTGTATTCAAACTCCCTCATATAAGCGCCGCCGTCGGCTCCGTCGGGGGCGTAGTAGCTGATTTTGTCTTCGGCTATGATAAATTCCCGGTCGTCGCCGCTCACCCGAAGACTGCCGTATAACCCCTTGCTCTGCAGCGCCGACAGCAGCGAAGAGAGCTGATGTTCGGATAAGCCGCCGCTTGCCGACATTACCGACGCATCGATAAGCCCGCTGCCGCAAGCCTCGTGCGCCTCGTGTATCGACGGGAAAATCCGACCGCTCACATCCGACGAAAGCAGGTCTTTCAGCCGGAAATCATACGACGCAAGCGAATCTCCCAATACCGCTTCGGCCGTCTCGGCGAACTCAGCCGCCGCCGACTCTTTCAGCGCGGCGGTGTAATAGGTGTCGAGCACCCTGCCGTCCCTGTAGACGTATAAATTGAAGTGTTCGTCATATTTTCCGGAATATGCCCGGAATATCTCGATCTCGCCCATCGGCTCCGGCTTGTCGTCGGTAAGCTCAAGCGGGTCGTCTTCCCCGACGGCGCTTTGAAGCCCGGCGAGGTATTCTTCGGCAGCCTTCCGCGCCTCCGCGTTTCTGCCGAATCCGCAGGATGCCGCAAGGAGCAGCATCGGCAGCAATACGAATATCAGAAGCAGCACGGGTAATTTATTTTTATTTTTCATTCCAAAATTCCTTTCGGCGGAGTAAAACCGATTGTGTTCATATGACTATAATATCACAAAACAGCGGTGAATGCAAGGGGAATTTTTCAGGAATGAAACAAAAAACCGAACCCGTTTTTGTATAAAAAATCAGGTTCGGATAAAAATTCTGGTGCCGGTGGCGGGGATCGAACCCGCACGTTGTTGCCAACAAAAGATTTTGAGTCTTCCTCGTCTGCCTTTCCGACACACCGGCGTGTGAGATATTATACCACAACGCGCGGCGGTTTTCAAGGGGGATAGGAGAAATTTTCGGCGTTTTCGCCGGGTTTTCACATTAAAATCGCTTGAACTTGCCTCTGTATTGTGGTATAATGACGCAGGAGATTACGACAGAAATTCGAGCAGCCGCGGCAGCAGCTCCTTTGCCGTGTTGTAGCCCAGCTCATACCCGGCTTCGAGCTTTGCTTTGTCCTTCTCCGTCCTTGAAAGCCCGAGCGGCTTTGGCGGGCGGATGATGAAAGCGGCGCCGGAGCTTTCCGCCGAGCGAAGATAGGCGAGCTCGGAGTTATACATCGTGTGCCGGTTTTTCATCGCTTCGCGTAAATGCGGATATTTTGCGTATCTTATCGCGGCGGGAGCGGTGGCCTCCGGTTTTTTGAAATATCCGTCTTCACGGGTGAGAACCACCACGGCGCGGTCGGCGCGTCCCTTTTCCTTCCGGTATTCCCTCGCCGCTTTGAGCGGAATTGAGTCGGAGATGCCGCCGTCGAGATAATTTTGCCCGTTCACCTTAACCATCCGCGAAAGCAGCGGCAGCGACGACGACGCGCGGACCCAGATCAGATGCGGCCGCAGGTCGAATACCCGCTTGTATTCCGCCTCCCCGGTGCCGCAGTTGGTCACCACGGCGAAAAATTCGGTCGGATTTTTCCGGAACGCCTCGTAATCGACAGGGTCGAGAACGTTGGGAACCGTATCATAGTTGAATTTCACTCCGAAAAGGTCTCCGGTGGTAAGGAAGCTCCTGACGCTGCAGTAGCGCGGATCGCCCAGAAAACCGGTCATAACCCGGAAGGCTCGCCGCCGCTGCCCCGCAAGAAAGGAGCAGGTGACGCAGGACCCCGCCGAAACCGCCCATATGTCGGTGAAGCTTATCGAATTATCCAAAAAACAGTCGGTGACGCCGCAGGTAAAAACCCCGCGCAGCCCGCCGCCCTCAAGTATCAGCGCCGAATCGCTCATTGTTTATATTCTCTCCGTTGTTCCAAACCAAATCAGGGTAAGCAGTGATTGATTTAATGCGCATTGCATTGCGTACTTTAAATTATACTCCCGACAAAATAAATCAATATGAATTTTCTCCGATATCGAGGTAAACTGTATGACAAACCGCGAAAGAATGCTTGCCGCGATGAGCGGCGGGACTCCCGACCGCCTGCCCTGCGTCGAATGGGCGACATGGTGGGACAAAACCGTCTGCCGCTGGCACGGCGAGGGAGTGCCGGAGCTTTGGGGCGTCGAGTTGATGGAATATTTCGGCCTCGATCCGCTGGTTCAGTTCTGGCTGCCGCACCGGAAGGGGGGGATGCCCTCTCCCTCGCATCACGGCGGGGCGATAATCGAGAACGAAGCCGATTACGAGCGGATAAAGCCGTTCCTCTTTCCGGAGGACGCCGTTACGAGGTACAAAGACCACTTCGCGCAGATAAAAACGGCGCACGACAGAGGCGATTTCGCCGTCTGGTACACCGTTGAGGGATGCTTCTGGTTTCCGCGGACGCTTTTCGGCATCGAGGGGCATTTTTACAGCTTCTATGACTGGCCGGAGCTGTATCATCAAATCTGCTCCGACCTTGTCGAATGGGAGCTGATGTGCGCCGAACAGATCGCCGAATTGATTCAGCCCGATTTCATGACCGTCGCCGAAGACATGAGCTACAACAACGGCCCGATGCTGAGCGAAGCGATGTTCGACGAGTTCGTCGCGCCTTATTACAAACAGTTAATCCCTGAGATTAAGCGCGGCGGGGCGTATGTCATCGTCGACACCGACGGCGATGTTACCCGGATGGTGCCGTGGATGATCCGCGCCGGAGTTGAGGGAGTTCTGCCGCTTGAGCGGCAGGCGGGAGTTGACGTGAACCGACTGCGTAGAGACTACCCCGAATTCATCCTCCTGGGCGGATATGACAAGATGGTGATGAAACACGGCGAGGCGGCTATGCGCGCCGAGTTTGAGCGGATACTGCCGGCGATAAAGTCGGGGCGGTATATTCCGTCGGTCGACCACCAGACCCCGCCCGACGTTAGCGTCGAAAACTACCGCATATATGTGCGGCTGCTGAAAGAATACGCGGCTAAAGTCGGGGAATGATTACCGGATTTCCTCCGGCTGTATCAGCTCATAGGCGTATCGCGGCGAGCCATTGGCTTTGATTATATAAATAACGCCGCAATACTCAAATCCGGCGGCGAGTATCAGCTTCTGCATCACTTTGTTGTCAAAGCCGGTGTCTATCCTCAGGTGCGGATATCGGCTTTTTGCAAATTCGACGATGAAGGAAAACACTCCGCGCGAGCTGCCGTCGGACGCGATGCGGTGAAGGACGGCGTAAGGAGAGTCGTCCTTCCAGCCGCCGTCTATTTCCGCATAATTCGGATCATCCATCACGGCGAAGACGAAAGCGCCGCGGTTTATATACTCCCCGCCGGGCAGGATGTCGCGCACGAGATAAATTCTTTTTTCGGCGATATCTTCTTCAAGCACCTGCCGCTGCGGGTATCCGTCCGGCCACTGCGTCGGGTTGCCGGTTTTTACCATATATTCGCGGGCGGCGGCGAAAATCCGCTCAAGTTCGGGCAAGTCGCCGCTCCCGGCGAGTACCGCAATTCGGTTATTATTCATAATTTTATCGTATAATATATAGGTGAATTACTTACCAGAATACGGGTATTTATAATGATATACTGTTTTACATCGACCGGAAATTCCCTCGGCGCCGCAAAGCGTCTTGCCGCGGCTTTGGGCGAAGATATCGAGCGGATAACGCCCCTTTCCGAAGGGCATTTCGACGGCGGGATTTTGGGTTTTGTTTTTCCCGCGTATTTCTCGGGGCTGCCGCTGTCGGTTCGGGAGTTTGTTTCACGGCTGGATATTCATCACCACCCCGATTATGTCTTTGCCGTCTCTACCAACGGCGGATTTGCGCCGGGAGTGAACGGGCGGCTTGCCGAGCTGCTGAAAGAAAAACACCTTTCAGTCGATTATTCGGCGTCAGTCCGCCACGTCGACAACTACGCTGCGTTATATAACTGCGCCGATTCGCCGAAGATAAGAGCAAAAGCGGCGGACAGGGTCGCCGAAATCGCTCTTGATATAAAAGTAAGAAAAATAAAGCTGCCGCCGAAATATCCGCTTTTGTCAAAGATAATCTATAAATTCTATCCGGCGAAAAACGGCAGCGTTTCTCCCGGTTTTAAGGTGTCGGACAGCTGTAACGGCTGCGGAATCTGCCGCCGTGTCTGCCCGCGCGGGAATATCGAAACGGACGGCGGCAAACCTCGCTTCGGCGCCGACTGCGAGATATGTCTCGGCTGTCTCAACCTCTGCCCGAAGGGCGCGATTGAATACAAGCTGTCAAAGCGGATGACAAAATACAAAAATCCGGAGATAAAGCTCTCCGAACTGTACGTGAGGTAATAAGGATGCAATGCAAAACCGCGGTCGTTTCCGGCGGAAGCGGCGGGATAGGCGGAGCCGTCGCCGAAGCGCTCTGCCGCGCCGGATTCGGCGTTGTCATAACTTTTAATAAAAACCGGACTGCGGCGGAAACTCTCTGCCGTCGGCTTTCGTCCGACGGGCTTTCGATTGAAGCCGTCAGATGCGACGTTTCGGATGAAAAGGAAGCCAATGCCGTCTTTTCCCGGCTTGACGCCGGAGTTCTCGTCAACTGCGCCGGCAGCGCAATGCACGGGCTTTTTCAGGACAGCGGCGACGCTGGGCGGCGGGAAGTTTTCGCAAGCAATGTCTTCGGGATGATGAATATGACGGCCGCGGTGCTGCCGTCGATGCTCCGCCGCCACGAGGGCTGCATCGTCAATATCAGCAGCGTCTGGGGGGAATATCCCGCCTCCTGCGAAGCGGTTTACAGCGCCGCGAAAGGGGCGGTGAACGCCTTTACCCGCTCGCTCGCCGATGAGCTCGGCCCCGCCGGGATACGGGTAAACGCCGTCGCGCCGGGCAATATCATCACATCAATGACAGCCCCGCTCGGCGAAGAAGTCCTTTCGGACATAGCCGCGTCAACCCCGCTCGGGCGCAACGGCCGCCCGGAAGACGTCGCCCGGGCGGTGATGTGGCTCGTCTCCGAATCGGCGGCTTTTGTAACCGGACAGGTCATCACGGTAAACGGCGGCTGGAGAGGCTGATTTTATTCGGCAGTCTCCCCGATATGCTCTCCCTTGCTCACGATTTCAATGAAACGCGCCTCTTCCTTGGAGGGCGTTTTCTTTTTATGCCTTGTCACGACGAACCGGCGGCGCAAATCAACGCCGGTGACGGCGATTTCAACCACGTCTCCGGCTTTTATCCTCGGTTCAGCGAGCCTTTTCGGGATTATGGCGACGCCGAGTCCCGCCGCGGCGGCGTTAATCAGCGCGGTAGTGTCCGTCGATTCGAGGGTGGGGGAAACAGCGGCTCCGGCGGCGCCGAATGCCGCGTCGACAAGCTCCCTCGTCCCGCTGCCCTTTTCCCGAAGCAGCAGCGGCAGGGCGGCGACTTGCGCGGCGGTCATTGTCTCCGGCGGGAAATTCCCGGCTCTGACGGCGCAGAGGCTGTCTCCGTATAGCTCCCGTATCTCGATATCCGGCTGATGCGCCTTGCCCTCAATCACCGCAAAATCAAGCTCTAAATCAATCACCATTTGCTCAAGGCGGTCGGAGCTGGCGACCTTTACCCGGACGTCGGCATCCGGGCTTTCTTCCTTGAATCGCTTGAGCCAGACCGGCATATAGACCGAGCCGACGGTAATCGAAGCGCCGACGTCAAGAGTGTTTTTTGCCGCCAGCATACGGGCGGCAAGCTTCATGCTTTCAAATTCCGAGATTATTATTTCGGCGTATTTCAGCAGCTCGGCGCCGCTGTCGGTCAGATGCAGCCGGTGCCCCGGCCGCTCGAACAGCTTCACGCCGTATTCGGCTTCAAGCTCTGACAGGGCGCGGCTGACGGCGGGCTGAGAGATGCCTAATTTTACCGACGCCGCAGTTAAGCTCTCGGAGCGGCTTAAAGCGGCAAAAACTTTCAGATGCCTCAGCGTCATGTCCCGCCTCCGAAAAGCGCTTTCGCTTTCAGCGCGGCGCCGAGTTCGGGGGGTATCGTCAGCGTTTCGGGCAGAAAACCGAGTCCCCGAAGGGATTCAAGCCGGTTTTTAATCCGCGGCTCTCCCGCAACTCCGCCGGAGAGGATGACTTTTGTTCCCGAACCCAATCCCGCCGATTTTGTCGCCGCCGAAACGAGGTTTATAAGGTAATCTGCGTTTTCTTCGATTATCAGTTGCGCTTCGGCAGAGCCCGAGTCCGCCGCGCGGAAGACCGCCGGAGCGGCGGACGCTATGTATTTTCGCGGGTTTTCGCCGTAAATCTGCGACAGCAGCTCCCACGGCTCGCCGCCGAGAGCTTCAAAAATACATTTATGCAGTATCGGGCAGCCGGGCGCGCGGCCGTCGCGGGCTTCAAACACCCTTTCAATAGCCGACCGGGCGATTTCAAAGCCGCAGCCGCCGTCAAACAGCCAGCCCCAGCCTCCCGCCTGATACACCCTCCCGCCCGCCTGCGCAAAGCAGGAGGAACCGGTGCCGGATATCAGCACAATTCCGTCCGATATACCGAGACCGGCGAAAATGAGATTTTCGGCGTCGGAGCCGACAGCCAGATGTTCGGTTAACTCCGATTTTAAAATCGCCTGAAGCTCGGCGCCGCGGTTCAGCCCGCCGCCGATACCGCAAAAGACGCCTTGAAGCAAAGCGCCGACTTCCGCGGCAGATTCCGCAGAAGTCAGCTCCGGTGTTTTTAAAGCGGAAGTCATCGCTTCCGAAACGGCGGAGAGGACGGCGTCCGCGGCGGCTTTCGCGCCGATATCGTTTGCGTTTGACGGGCCGGATTTTCCCCGGCCGAGAATCTTGCCGGACTCGTCGATAACGACCGCTTTGGTAGATGTGCCGCCGCCGTCGACTCCGGCGAAATAAGCGCTCATGCCGTCTTCTCCTTTCAGCGAAGCAATATTTGAACAGCGCTCCGCACTGCTCGATTTAAATGTTTCTTCCCGCGACCAGATTCACGCCCGGAATCAGGAAATCTTTGTAAACGATATCCCCTGTCTTCACCGGCGGGGCGACTTTAAGCGTCTTGATTATCCGCATCCCGTCGGACATCATCGCTTTCGGGATCGGCTTGTCAACCTTGACCGGCAGCAGCTTGAGGTTTGGATGCAGCGGCGAAACACCGTCAATCAGGACGGTCGAGGCAAGCGTTCTGACCGGATTTGTCGCTTCGGCGGCGCCGTATTTTTTGCCGCGGGCACATTCGTGGCCGGTAACGACCGGCTCGCCGCCGGATAAATCGACATGAAGCTCACAGCCGAAAGGGCAGACAGTGCAGGTAAAAATCTGTTCCATGACTTATTCCTCCTTACGCCCGTTCTTCTATCGAAACGCTTACAGGCGCGCCGATATCGGAAATTTTGACAGTCGCAGATTCCATCTCGCCGGGAGTGACTACCCGCTTCTTAATCCGCCGCAGCTCCTTTGAGCCGGATCGGATAACCGTCTCGCAGCCGCGGATGGTCGAGGTAACGCGGAAGCTGAGCTTTACGTCGCCTGCGCCGCCCAGATCAATCTTATGCGGGACGATATAGCGGACGTTGTCGCCGGGGGTTGTCGCGACGTAATTCACCGTCTTTGTGCCGCCCAATGCGTATCTTGCCGCCGCAGCTCCCGCCGCTTCCGCTTCAAGGGTGACGTTGTCGACGAGGTCATGCACCTGAAGGGCGTTGCCGCAGGCGAAAATTCCCTCCGCAGTCGTCTGATTGTACTGGTCGATGACAGCGCCTCCGGTTACAGGGTCGATGACGACTCCGGCTTCGCGGGCAAGCTCGTTTTCCGGGATAAGCCCGACGGAAAGCAGCAGCGTATCGCAGGGGATAAGGCGTTCCGTCGAGGGTATCGGACGGCGGTTTTCATCGACCTTGGCGATTTTAACGCCCTCAACCCGTTTTTTGCCGAGGATATCGGTCACGGTATGCGAAAGCATGAGCGGAATATCAAAATCGTTGAGGCATTGGGCGACGTTGCGCGCAAGCCCGCCGCAGTAATTCATAACTTCGGCGACGCA
>LSQX01324214.1_pt1 | contig 11250 bp, 5 predicted proteins | sample 654561 | NCBI WGS metagenome assembly LSQX01 (sample SAMN04489861, study PRJNA283612) | anaerobic digester metagenome | isolation source: 4 biogas reactors fed with cattle manure at either 37C or 55C with and... | place: Denmark: Kongens Lyngby | collected 2014 | reverse complement strand
GTCTTATCGAGGCAACCATTGAAAAGAGGTTTTGTCATGGCTGAATTACAGTTAGGTTTTGAAAACAAGCTCTGGGAGATGGCGGATAAGCTTAGAGGAAATATTGAATCCTCTGAATATAAACACGTTATTCTTGGATTAGTTTTCTTGAAGTATATTTCTGATTCTTTTACTGAAAGATATGAAGAAATTAAAAAAGAATATCCTGGAATGGAAGAAGACCGCGATGCGTATTCATCCGAGAATGTATTCTTCGTACCAAAAGAAGCAAGATGGGAATTTATCAAGTCACAAGCAAAGCAACCGACCATCGGTCAAATCATCGATAACTCAATGGTGTTAATTGAACGAGAAAATGCTTCACTAAAGAATGTCTTGCCAAAGAATTACGCGCGGCCCGAACTAGATAAAACTAGACTAGGAGAACTCATCGACTTGTTCTCATTCAATGTTGGTAGTAAAGAAGCTCGAGCTAAAGATGTATTGGGCAGAGTCTATGAATACTTCCTCAAAAAGTTTGGTACAACAGAAGGTGAATTCTACACTCCTCCTAGCATAGTCAAATTGCTCGTTCACATGATTGAACCCTATAATGGTCGCGTTTATGATCCATGCTGTGGATCGGGTGGTATGTTTGTGCAGTCTGCTCGTTTTGTTGAAGAACACGCTGGTCGACTGGGTGATATTTCGGTTTATGGCCAAGAGTATGTTGCGACGACTTGGCGTTTAGCAAAAATGAACCTTGCTATTCGAGGCATTGACGCTAATCTAGGCGAAAGAGACGCGGATACTTTCACGAATGATCAGCATAAAACTCTAAGGGCAGATTTTATCCTTGCTAATCCTCCATTCAACATTAAGGACTGGGGTCAAAATCGTTTAGTTGATGATCCAAGATGGAAATGGGGTATTCCTCCTGCTAGTAACGCAAACTATGCTTGGATATCACATATTATTTCGAAACTAAGTCCACGAGGTATTGCAGGGTTTGTTTTAGCAAATGGTTCATTATCTACTTCTAGAAGTGAAGAATATGAAATTAGAAAGAAAATACTTGAAGAAGGATTAGTTGATTGTATTGTAGCAATGCCATCACAACTTTTCTATGATGTTGCTATACCAGTTTCATTATGGTTTGTTTCAAAGAATAAAAATGGAAGAAAAGATAAAGTCTTATTCATTGATGCTCGTAAAATGGGCTATATGGAGACAAGAAAGCATAGAGAACTCACTGATGAGGAAAGTGAAAAGATCTATTCAACATATCATGCTTGGAGAGATGATAAGGATTATCAAGACATTGATGGTTTCTGTAAATCAGCAACACTTGATGAAATCAGATCACATGACTATGTCTTAACACCAGGAAGATATGTAGGCATTGAAGAAATTGAAGATGATGGTATTCCATTTGAAGAAAAGATGGAAAAACTAACATCTGAACTATCAGAGTTATTTGAAGAATCTAAATCTCTTGAGGAAAAGATTAAAGAGAACTTAAGGGGATTAGGTTATGAGTTATAGCAAATGGACATCTTCGGATTTTGGTAATAATCAATTACTTGAAATTATCGACGGGGATAGAGGGAAAAATTATCCTAATGGGGAAGACTTTCAAAACGCTGGATATTGCATATTCTTAAACACAAAGAATGTAACCAAAACAGGATTTGATTTCACTGAAAAAATGTTTATAACAAAAGAGAAAGATGAAGTTTTACGTAAAGGCAAGTTAATTGGTTATGATGTTGTAATGACAACAAGAGGAACAGTTGGTAATATTGCTTATTTTGATCCAAACATAAAATACAAAAATGTAAGAATTAATTCTGGCATGGTAATAATAAGAGCTAACAATTTGTTTTTACAGCCTAAATTCTTATACTATATTCTAAAAAACCCAATTACTCAGGAAAAAATTAAAAAATTTTCAACTGGTAGTGCACAGCCACAATTACCGATTTCAACAATCAAAAAAGTTGATTTTTGTCTTCCTGATTTGACAACTCAAAAAGCAATAGCAAACATCCTCTCATCTCTTGATGACAAAATAGAACTCAACAACAAAATCAATAAAAATCTAGAAGAATTAGCACAAACACTCTACAAAAGATGGTTTGTAGATTTTGAATTTCCTAATGAAGATGGAGAACCATATAAATCCAGTGGTGGAGAAATGGTTGATAGTGAATTAGGCACGATACCTAAAGGATGGAAAGTGCTTATTTTAGAGTCCGCACTTACTTTTGAGAGAGGAATTGAACCAGGCTCAAAGAATTATTTAGATAGAAAAGAACCTAATACAGTTAAATTCATACGAGTTGGTGATTTAAATAAAGCAAACAATGTTTTTGTCGACAAGACATTAGTAAAAGACAAATTGGTTAAAAAAGATGATGTTCTGGTTTCATTTGATGGAGCGATTGGTAGAGTAGAAATTGGGTTTTTAGGTTCCTATTCAACGGGATTAAGGAAGATTTACGATAAAACGGGATTAATCCATAATGCTTACATTTATTTCTTGATGAAATCTCAGAATATTCAAGACACTATTGCAGCACATGCAAACGGCACTACGATTCTTCATGCTGGCTCATCAATATCTCATTTAAATATCGCATATAGCGAGAGCGCAGTTAAACATTTTACTCAGATGATTGAGCCAATCTTCAAAAAAATCTTGAGCATAAAAGAAGAAAACTCAACTCTTGCGGCAACTCGTGACGAACTATTACCTAAACTAATGTCTGGAGAAATCGAAGTACCAGTAGAGGAGTAATCTATATGGCAGAAAAAGTCTTTTTTGAATCTGATTTAGAACAAGCAACACTCGAATGGCTTGAAGAGTTAGGCTATGAGGTTGTTTTTGGTCCGGACATTGCTTCCGACGGTCTTCGTCCTGAACGTAGTAGTTATGAAGATATCATCTTAATTAACCGCCTTCGTGATGCTTTAAATGCTTTTAATAAAGACTTACCAAAAACTTCGGTCGAGGATGCGATCCGTTCAATCTTGATTCCCAAGCAAGTCTCATTAATTGAAAACAATCGTGCTTTCCATAGGATGATCACTGATGGTGTCGATGTTAGTTTTCATGATAAAAGTGGGACTCTCAAGCATAGTCAGGTTAGACTCTTTGATTTTGATGATGTCGATAACAATGACTTTCTCGTAGTAAACCAATTTACGGTCATTGAAAATAGAGTTGAGAAGCGGCCAGATGTAATCGTGTTTGTAAATGGCATTCCTCTAGTTGTGTTTGAACTTAAGACTGCCGCTGATGAAAAGATATCGATTAAAGCAGGATACCGACAAATCAAAAACTATCAGCAACTGATATCAAATCTATTTGTCTATAACGCGTTTAATGTAATTAGTGATGGCCTTCACGCTAAAGCAGGAACAATTACATCTAATGAAGATCGCTACATGACCTGGCGAACAATCGATGGAGATATTATTGCCCCTAACACTGAACCACAACTCGAAACGCTTATCAAAGGGATGTTTGATAGACGAAGATTCCTTGATTTAATTAAACAATTTATCCTTTTCCAAAAAGAAGATCATGAATATATTAAAATTCTTGCAGGTTATCATCAATACCATGCAGTAAATACTGCTCTAGAGAAAACATTTGCAGCAACGTCCGCAACGGGTGATCGGCGAATTGGTGTTATTTGGCATACCCAAGGAAGTGGAAAATCACTCTCGATGGTTTTCTATGCCGGAAAGCTTGTTTTGTCTCAAACAATGGCAAACCCAACCATTGTTGTGATCACTGACCGTAATGATCTTGATGATCAATTATTCTTAACTTTTGCTAAGTCGAGAGATTTATTACGATCGTTACCAGTTCAGGCAGAATCGCGAAAACATCTTCAATCGCTCCTTAATGGTAGAGATTCTGGTGGGATAATTTTTACAACAATTCAAAAATTTTCGCCTGAAGATGAGGAAGTAGATGGACCACTCACCACAAGAAGTAATGTCATTGTCCTTGCGGATGAAGCGCACCGTAGTCAATATGGATTCTCTGCTAAAGTTGTAAAAACAGATAAAGAGGCATTTGAAAAGTATGGGTATGCAAAATACATGCGGGATTCACTTCCTAATGCATCCTATATCGGATTTACAGGCACTCCGATTGAATTAACCGATAAAAACACGAGAGCCGTCTTTGGTGACTATATTGATATTTATGACATGTCGCGAGCGGTTGAAGATGGCACGACTGTAAAAATCTTCTATGAAAGTCGCATTGCTAAACTTGATTTCAGTGCCGACCGCGAACTCATTGATGAAAACTATGAAGAAATCACTGAGAACCAAGAAGAAGTTCAGCGTGAGGGATTAAAGCGTAAATGGGCGCGTCTTGAAGCCATTGTAGGTGCTGAATCACGCATTAGTACGATTGCTAAAGATATTGTCGAACACTTTGAAAAACGGCAAGAAACGCGTGTTACTCCTGCCGGAAAAGGCATGATTGTCGCGATGAGTCGCCGGATAGCGGTTGAACTCTATAATGCCATTGTTGCTATTCGTCCAAAGTGGCATTCAGATGACTTAATGAAAGGTAAAATTAAAGTTGTTATGACTGGTGCATCGAGTGATCCACAAGAATGGCAAAGACACATCGGAACAAAAGAATCACGTGAAACGCTTTCAAAGCGCATGAAAGATAATAACGATGAACTTGAACTCGTGATTGTTCGCGATATGTGGCTCACTGGTTTTGATGTCCCAAGTCTTCATACCATGTATGTTGATAAACCGATGCAAGGGCATAACTTAATGCAAGCCATCGCGCGTGTTAATCGCGTATTTAGAGAAAAACAAGGTGGTTTAATTGTTGACTACATTGGTATTGCCGAGAGTTTAAAGAAAGCATTATCACAATATACCGATGATGACCGAGATAAGACTGGTGTTGATACTCAATTAGCCATTGATCTCATGCTCGAAAAAATCAGCGTGATTGAAGATATGCTCCATAATCACGATTATTCCAAATACTTTGGTGATAGTTATAGCACAAAGCTTAAGACCATCATGGAAACCATCGACTATGTTTTAGGTTTGGGTGAAGAGACTAAGAATGAATATCTTAAAGTAGTGAGTGAAGCATCTAAGGCTTATTCGCTCTGTTCAACTACGGATGAAGCTGCAAAGTACAATATTAAAATTGGTTTCTTCAAAACAGTTAGAGCTGGGATTATTAAACTTTCAATTGATGAAAGTAAAAAGAAAACAATCGATCAGCTTGATGCTGAATTAAATCAGCTTATTTCAGAATCCCTAGAATCCAAAGAAGTCATCGACATCATGGCGGAGATCGGGCTGAACAAACCAGATATTTCAATATTATCTGAAGAGTTCTTAAACGAATTCAAGAAGATGAAACATAGGAATGTGGCAATCGAGTTATTAAAGCGTTTAATTGAAGGAAAACTAAGAGCGATTGCAAGAAGAACGATCGTCCAATCTCGTCAGTTCTCAGAACTATTAGAAGAATCACTTGTTAAATATCAATCTCGCCTAGTGGACTCTACTGTGGTTATTCAAGAGCTAATCGAACTCGCAAAATCACTCACCAAAGCGGTGGAAGCGGGTAAGGATTCAGGACTTTCTGAGGACGAGTACGCCTTCTATGAAGCACTCTCGTCCAATATAAGCGCAAAAGAAGTGATGGGTACTGATGTTCTAAAAGAAATTGCTAGAGAGTTAACAAAAAAGATTAAATCGAGCACGACAATCGACTGGAACATTCGTGATTCAGTTAGAGCGAAAATAAGGTTTGAAATCAAGATACTACTTAAGAAGTATAAGTATCCACCCGATGATCCAAAAGAACCAAACAACTACGATAAGTCAGTTCAACTCATCATGGATCAAACAGAACTAGTTTGCGAAAATGAAACTATATAAATATAGATCAATCAAATCAAATATGTTTCCACATTATCTAGATGCTCTAAAGCAGGGGTATTTGTGGTTTTCAGATGTGTTATCGTTGAATGATAAATCTGACTCTATTGTTTATTATGGCGGAGAAAAGGAATCTAAAGAATTCCAAGACTATTACAATGCAAATGAACCTGAAGTATTGCTTGAGCTTTTAGAAAGATATTTTCCAAACAAAGATATAACAGAATCTTTGAAAATACTGCCTAAGAATACTTTGATTGAGATGATAGGTATCATGAAGAATAACGATTGTGAAATAAGAAAGTATCTCGTTTCAAAAGGGGAAACAACCGAAAATATTAATAAGTACTTTGAATTATATAATTTAGTAAATCAATCGTTCATTAAAAAACAAGAAGAACTAAAGATAAATATAAAACCACTTATAGATTTTAACAATTCACTTCGCAAAAAACTTAAAATCTTTTCTATGAGCGAAAGTCACGATATTCCTTCAATGTGGGGAACATATGCTGATGGAAATGAAGGATTTTGTATTGAATATGATTTCAATAAATCAGCCGATAAATATCTTACGGATAATCTAAGAAAAGTAAAATATTTAGAGAAAAGGGAAGCATTGTCAAGCATAGATATTTTTAAAGGTTTAATTTATAATACTAATCCAACAGAAGATATTTCAAAAATGTTTGAGGTCCAACTCTTAATGAAAGATAGCTCGTGGCAATACGAGAAAGAGTGGCGGGTCGTATTGGGAGATTGTGAAAACAAATATTATGCTGAACTTGTTACTGCAATCTATATAGATGAGTCCATAGAAAAAAGCAAAGAAGCAAAAGAACTAATTGATTTAGCAAAAATAAAAGGTTGGAATGTTTTTATTAGAAGACTTTCTAGAGACCATTTTTTATTTAATTATGATCAGTTGGTTTGACCAGGATACACCTATCTCCCGTAAGCATATTAGGATTGATTTCGAACACTCAAGAAAGGCATTATAAATTCATTATTTGCATTGAAACCGATTCCTGGAAAACAAACACAAACAAACTTAAGACTTAAAGCAAAAATGAATAATGGAACGCTAAATGAATATCGAAAATAAAAAAATAGAATTTGCTAATTCGATTGAAGAAATCGCCAAAATCGAACGTGAACTCAATGAGCAACTGATTAACGCCGGATGGGATAGTGTGAAGCGTGTTTTGAGTGATATGTACAAGGAGCCATCTCATTTTATTTTTGAACTTCTCCAAAATGCTGAAAATGTACTTGCTAATGAAGTAAATATTTATTTATATGACGATAGATTAGTATTTACTCATAATGGTGTCCCTTTTTCTTTAAATGACATTAAGCGGATTTGTCAGGCAGGTAATATTAACGAAGAAGATACTAAAGGCAAGTTTGGGATTGGTTTTAAATCCGTATATAAAATTACTAAAGCTCCCTTCATATATTCTTTAAATGATCAAAATCCATCTTTTAAAATTGAAGATTATAATGTCCCAATCAGAGTTGTCCCAGATAAAACATTTAATCTTGGAACTAAATTCGTTCTTTTTTTTGATGCTGATGAAAATACAAATAGGACATACAAAATTGTAAAAGATGGACTCGACCTATTGAATGAAGACGCAATAATGTTTTCCGATAATATCAAAAAAATAACTCTTTCTATTGATGATAAAATGAGTAACACAATCTTCATGAAAAGTAATTCTTTTGACATAAGTAAAGAGAATTCTTTTTCTAAACTTACTATAGTTAACAAGCAAAAAGATTTGAACTATTTATTATTTCAAAAAGATATAACATTTTTTGATGCTTACAAAAAAAAGGAAGTTACGCGCAAAATTTCAATTGCTTATCCAGATCCAAAATTCGACATTGAAGACTCACTGCTCCGCTCGACGAAACTATCTGTTTTATTTCCTACTGAAGTTGATACTGGCTTACGGTTTAAGATAGATGCGCCATTCAACACATCATATACAAGAGAGCAAGTTTCATTTGCCAATAATGATTTTAATCAAATGATACTAAATAAGACACTGGAGCTATATGAATATTCGATTTTATCTTTAAAGAAACATAATTTATTTAACATTGACCTTATTTATTATTTGGCAATTTCTCCAAAGTTGTATTATTACGATTCAATTTATACAAATTTTTATAACAAAACAATTGATATTTTCAATAACAACGAGTTGCTTTTAAGCAATGATGGCATGTACATAAAATCTTCAATAGCACTATTATGCCACGATAATAAAATGTTTATGGAGCTCCTATCAGAAAAAGATTTAAAAAGCCTATTCGATGGTCGTTATAAATGGATTGATGCAACCGGAATAAGAAAGGCGCGTGACGATGAATTACGAAAGTTTCTTACTGATAACTTAAAGATTATTGATGTCGAATTTAACAGGATAAACTCACGACTTACTGAGCAGTTTTTTGACGATAAGGATGATCAATGGCTTATGAAGTTTTATGATATTTGTCTTCTCAATGTGACTAACATTATGAATAATCCAAAGCCGATTATAAGAAATATTAACAACAAAATGAAAATTCCGCTTTCCCGAAAATTACCAAACGTCTTTTTGCCATCTAAATTTGTCAGAACAAATGAAAAAGCTATTAAAAAGGTATTTTTAGATGACGAAACATCAATGAGCTTTTTTAAGAAATTAGGAATAAAAGAAGCTAGCGCAATTGATGCAATAAAAGAAGAATGGATTCCATTACTTAAATCGCTCAGTGATGATCGGGAATTAAATGACACAATTGAAGAAATATTTAGAATTATTTACTCTTGTCCAACAGAACAAAAAGACAGCATTATCGGAGAACTTGGAAATATTGACTTTTTCCCCTGTAAATCACTAAAAGACAATGCTCTCTATTTTTCTAAACCAAAAGAAATCTATGCTAATACTAGTTTTTTGAGGGAAGTATTGACAGGGACAGATGCGAAATTAGTTATAGAAGAAATTCAGAGAAATATTGATAATAATTCATGGCTAAAAGAGATAATGGAAAAATTAAAGATCAATAGCACTCTTAAAATAATTGAGAGGAATATCAAATATTACCATGCTCTTCCCAAAAAAGTGGTTGAGCGAGTAAAAAGTGAATATTCTGATTACGAGATTTCAACTCAAAAGAGCCATAGTTTTAAAGAATGTGAAATAGAATTCTTAGATTCAATTCTTTCTAATTTATCACAGAACTGTATTAAATTTTTTTGGGACTTTCTTAATCACATTCCACTTCAATATTTCACCTCGAGTTATGCTATTTTTTTTAAATATTGCAACGAAGTCGCCAGAGGAACTTTTACGCCTTTGTTCATAGAAAAGTTAAATGAAGCAAGATGGGTTTTAATTAATGGAGAAAAATTGCGAATTTCCGAAATTACTAAAAACGATTTTAGGTCATACTTTACTTTTGATAATAACGAGTTGGAAAGACAGCTGAACTTTATTATTGACGAGGATACTAGTAATCTTTCAGAAGTCACAAAAGAAAAAGTTGAATTGACCAAAGATAGATCACCAGAGGAGTTGCGACAAGCACTTAAATTACTTGACGATAAAATAGAACAAGAAAGATTGGCATTACTCAAAGAAGAATATCTCATTCACATCCTAGTAGAAAAAATGAATATTCAGCTAACTGATATAGAAATTGGCAAAATTAATTCTTTTGATTTTAGTAACTTTAATGCTTCATCTAATCAAATAGTCATCTTTGAGATTCTCAAGAATGCGGGGAAAAGCGTTCGCGTTTTTAATTCAATTTCTGATCTCAAATTTGACTCCAGAAAGTATTTCGAGATGCTCATGAAACGGCAATTAGCGCTTAATGAAAAGAAGTGGGTTTCTTCTGCATTCAAGCGATATAAAGAAGAAGGAGTGATGTCAAATAAATTAAAATTTAGTGAGGACATGATTACCTATCAACAATTCGATTTTGACTTGACTCCTCTAATAGAAAATCTTGATATTAACTTTGACTATTCTGCTCATTATGAGACTATTAATTTTCTGAGATTCAATGATGAAGACCCAGAAATTAATGTTGCCGAAGAATATAACAAAAATTTAAAAATTTTTATGGAATTATTAACAAAGGAAAATATCAACAATTTATCCTTATCTGCAATGTTAAATTATCCTTCTCAAAAAAGTCTTATGTATCTTGGCGAATTTGATGAGCTTTTAAAACGATATAAATCATTCATCACCGAAAAAGACGATGGTGAGAAAATAGAAATTCCAAATTTAGATAATGTTACTCTTTCGAACGTTAAAACTTCAAGTGTCTACGTTAGAGAAGGAAACTCGGATTCGACCGGAACAAAAATAGATATTCAAAAAGCTGGTTCAAGCAAATCAATAACAGGAATCACTGCTGAAACAATCATATTCAAATTTCTGTCTGAGAGAGTGCCTGGCATTATTCAGGTGGAGTGGGATTCTGAAAATGCAGATTCAAGTGTCAATCCTAATGGGAGAGCGGGATTAGGTTATGATATTAAGTATAAACGAGATGGAATTACTTATTACGTCGAAGTTAAAGGCACTAAAAATTATACAGATAAATTAATGCTAAATTTTTCAAAAAATGAAATTAAATTTGCAAAAAGACATCAAGATGTTTATCAGATCATGATCTGTAATGGTGCAATTAGCTCAAATCCTAAAATTCAAATTATTGAGAATATTTTTGACAAATATGATTTTGCAAAGCGAATAGAAGGTGACGGTTTTATAGCTCTTCCAAGTGGATATGAAATCTATCTTGAAATAAAGTAATTGAATGAAGCATTCATATTTTTTTATGACTATTCGCTTGTTAACTCTAAGGGTATTGAAAGTAACATTCTAAGAGTGCCGTTCTACAGTAGATGAGCTATTTTTGACACAAAGCAAAGATTTTTAACCTTTAGGAAACAGAATACGTGGAGGTATTCACTCGTTAATAATTAGGGTATTCAAAGTATCAAGACAGTCGCTTAGTTCCATATTGGCACAATAGGTTTGATAGAAATATCGGGCCTTTTTGTTGTCATAAATTACAAAAAACGGGGAAACTGACTAAATATGAACTCTATACCTCATTTTGATCTATATGTTAACTCAAAAATTAGCGATTAAACGTGTTTGGCATTACTCGAGCAACTCACACTCGTTAACGATTATAGTAAGAATGCCGCATCTGCGTTCTGAAGAGGGTTTAGTTTCTACTGACGCTGCCATATTGGCATGAAGAGGTTTCCAAAAGTTGGAGAGTGGGTATGATAAAATA
>LSQX01315846.1_pt1 | contig 11250 bp, 10 predicted proteins | sample 654561 | NCBI WGS metagenome assembly LSQX01 (sample SAMN04489861, study PRJNA283612) | anaerobic digester metagenome | isolation source: 4 biogas reactors fed with cattle manure at either 37C or 55C with and... | place: Denmark: Kongens Lyngby | collected 2014 | reverse complement strand
CCAATTGCGATATGGTAGGCCATACAACGGTTTTTGACGCCGTTGTCAAAGCGGTGGAAACCGTCGATAAATGCATTGGCGAAATCCATCAAGCGGTAGAACAAGTGGGCGGAACCCTGATAATAACCGCCGACCACGGGAATGCGGAGCAGGTCTTTGACGAAGAGGGCAATTTATATTCCTCGCATACCACCTTTGATGTTCCGTTTTGCGTGGCCAATAAAAACGTGGAATTGCGAGAAGTTGGAATCCTGGCCGATATTGCGCCGACCATGTTGGAACTGCTCGGTATTGAACAGCCAAAAGAAATGACCGGAAAAAGCATGATAAAAGGATGGAAAAAGTGAAAGAAAAGAACTCGGTGCTCAACATTCTGTTTGTCGGGCTGATTGCAGTTTTATACGGCTTGTTTATTGGGGCAATAGTATATGCCTTATCATCATTCTTTAGCATTTTTATCTTCTTTGGTTCTTATTTAATCGGACGCTTCATGTTGAAATACTTAAGTTACTATACGACTTTTCATAAAATCCTGGCCGGTATTTATGCATTGCTTTGCTATTTAAGTTATATGGGTATTTTAATCTTTTTGTTCTTGATAAACGTTTTTCACTTGGAACCAAGCGCTATTTTCAGTTTGCCAATCGGTTTTATTTGGGAAATCTTTTTGAATAATATGGGGATTTTCGATTGGTTAATTCTCATTCTCATGCCGATTAGCGCTTATATGTATTTGGAATATCGTGGAAAATTATAATTACTAACCTCTTTTTTGGAAAACCAAAAAAGGGGTTTTTATATTTTCCCAAAAATATCCATATATATGCTATAATAAAAATGAAAAAAGCGATTTTTCGAAAAATGGTGATTAAACATGAAATGTCCAATTTGCGCTTTTGAGATTACATCCCTTTGCCCAAAGTGCGGCTATATAGTTTACGAAACCCCTAAAATGGGTTTTTTAAGTCGCCTTTTTAAAGAAAAACAAACAGAGATAACTTACCAAAACGAGTCGATAATTCGCTTAATGGATTTTTTGCGTTTCTTTTGGCGGTTAAAAACGTCTGACGATTATATTTCCAGGAAAGCATATATCCAAAGATTGAAGGAGGAAGAAGAAAACGTCCGGTTTTTTCAAAATTTGAAGTCAAACCGTTTGTTGGAGACTTTTTGCCGAGAAGAACAATTTGCAAGCAAAAACGTGGATTTTTACCTTGAATTATTTGCCAATTTCCCCACACTCATCGAGGAAATAAACCATGATTATGTCAAAAGACACCTAGAAAGTGAGAAAGCTTATTTTGACGAGTTGTTTAAAGCGGTAGATGAATCAATAGTTTTGGATGAGGAACAACGCATAGCCATTTTAACCGATGAAGATTATTGCTTGTTGATTGCTGGGGCAGGCTCTGGGAAAACCACGACGATTGCGGGGAAGGTTAAGTATTTGGTGGAAAAAAAACAAATTGACCCCAAAGACATATTATTCATTTCCTTCACCAACAAAGCGGTTAATGAATTAAAAGAGCGGATAAATCATAAATTCAAAATCGATTGTCCGATTGCCACTTTCCATAAATCAGGTTACGCCATTATCAACAAAGAACGCAATGTCTTACACACCAATATTGTTACCGAAAAACAGCAGTTTCTAATCATTAATCAATTTTTATCGAAAACAATTCTTGGCGACAAGGAATTGGTTAAAAAGTTGATTACGTTTTTTGGGTATTATTTGGAAATTCCAGAACATGCCTATGCGACGCAAAATCAGGAACAATTTTTCAATTTAATTGAGCGCAAAGACTATTCAACTTTAAAAGATAATTTGGGAGAAGTGAATTTACAGCTAATTCATGCCCGTACCAAGAAAAAATACACCATCAAAAATGAATTTTTGCGTTCAATTGAAGAAGTGCAAATAGCCAACTTTTTGTATTTGCATAATATTGATTATATATATGAAAAACCGTATAAGCATAAAATCCCGAATGCCAAAAAACTCTATACTCCGGATTTTTATATAACTCAAAACGAAAAAGAATGTTACATTGAGCATTTCGGTATTTCCGAAGATGGAAAAAATGACCGCTTTACCAAAGAAGAATTGGAAAATTATATGATTCGCATGAAATATAAGATCATGCATCACAAAACGTTCGGTACCGATTTGATTACAACCTATTCCACTTATCTCGATGGAAGAGACTTAATTGCCCATTTAGAAGAAGAACTCCTTAAAAAAGGTTTCGAACTTAAAAGAAAAGATGATAGGGAAGTATATAACCAAATCGTAGCTAATGATAAAGAAAAATATTTTAACAAGTTTACTTTATTTGCTCAAAACTTTATCAACAACTTTAAAACCAGGGCTTATACCGAACGCGATTTTGCCCACCTTCGCCAAATGACCAACAATGTGCGGACCTTGCTTTTTTTCGATATTGTCGAGCAAATCTATTTACACTATCAAGGTTTTTTAAAAGCCAACAATGCCATTGATTTTCAGGATATGATTAACGAATCGGCCCTTATGCTGGAAGATTTCACCAAAATGAAAGACAAAATCCGGTTTAAGTATGTTTTTGTGGATGAGTACCAAGATATCTCCCGACAACGCTTTAACTTGGTGGAAAAGTTGTCGCAACTTACGGATGCCAAGATTGTCGCAGTGGGGGACGACTGGCAATCAATCTTTGCGTTTGCGGGGGCGGAGATTAGTCTTTTCACCAAGTTCAAAGAGTTCATGGGTTATGCCAAAGAATTACCTTTAACTTATACTTATCGGAACGCCCAGGAATTGATAAATATTGCCGGGGGATTTATCCAAAAAAACACCACCCAAATACAAAAGCAATTAAAATCTCCGAAACATATTAAAAAACCGATTGTAATTTATACTTATAGCGAAGTTGACAAAGAAAACAACAAAAAAGGGTATACGGCCATTCTCAAAAACCGCGCCAAAAAAGTAGAAGAAATTATCGGGAAGATTATTCAAGTCGAAGGAACTGAAAAATCGATATTGCTTCTTGCCAGATATAACTTTGAAAAAAACAATTTGATTAAAACCGGACTTTTCTCCGAGGGAAGAAAAGAAAGGATTTATTCCAAAAAGTTCCCCAAAGCAAAACTTGCCTTTATGACCGTGCATCGCGCTAAGGGTCTTGGTTATGACAATGTGATAGTTGTGAATGCAGAACACAGTGTTTATGGTTTCCCTTCCCAAATTGAAGATGATCCGATAATGAAGTTTGTCACCTTTGATGACCAATCATATGAATTTTCCGAAGAACGACGGTTATTTTACGTTGCTTTGACCAGACCGAAAAACCGCGTGTTTATTGTAACCTCGGAAATTCGACCGTCGAAGTTTGTGATTGAATTAATTAACGGTTACCGAGATTAAGGCGTCGTCGTTCATGGTAATATTGCAGAGACCGTTAGGGACCTACGCGAAAACCGCTTGCGTTGCCCAAAATGCCATTATCCCCTTCAAGCGCGCAAAAACTTTGCTTTAGGACAAAAACTATATATTTGTACCAACGAACCGGAAATATGCGATTTTATGACTAACGATATGCGAGGAAAAGGCAATATTCATTTGTGCGACAAGTGTGATGGGTTCATGGTAGTAAAACCCGTCAAAGATTCCGATCGCTTTATCTTTGGCTGCACCAATTATTTGAAAAACGGAAAAGGTTGCAACAACGTCTACCCGATTGACAGTTATCAAGACGATTAAAAATGCAACCGATTACAGAGATATTTCCCTTTTAAAACTTTCCAAGATGTGGTATACTATATATAATTGAAAAAAGAAAAAAGGAGTTGAAAAAACGATGCCATTTATTATTGATGTTTATGCGCGGGAGGTTCTTGATTCACGGGGTAATCCAACCGTCGAAGTCGAAGTTGAAACCGAAAGCGGTGCTTTTGGCCGCGCAATCGTTCCATCCGGCGCTTCCACCGGTGAACATGAAGCTGTGGAATTACGGGATGGCGACAAAAACCGTTATTTAGGCAAAGGCGTATTGAAAGCAGTTGAAAATGTTAACGAAATTATTGCACCGGAAATTGTGGGTTATGATGTTACTGATCAATTGTTAATCGATAAACTATTGATTGAATTGGACGGAACACCTAACAAATCCAAACTTGGCGCCAATGCCATTCTAGGCGTTTCCATGGCTTGCGCAAAAGCTGCTGCGGATTATTACGGAATTCCGCTATATCAATACTTTGGCGGTTTCGGAGCTAAACAATTGCCAACCCCAATGATGAATATTATTAACGGCGGATCGCATGCAGATAACAATGTCGATTTCCAAGAATTTATGATTATGCCGGTAGGTGCTCCTACTTTTAAAGAAGCCATCAGAATGGGTGCCGAAGTTTTCCACAATTTAAAGAAAGTATTAAATGCCCAAGGCTTAAACACTGCAGTCGGTGACGAAGGCGGATTTGCCCCTGATTTAGAATCCAACGAAGCAGCTATCAAAGCTATCATTGAAGCCATCCGTAAAGCTGGTTATGAACCAGGTAAAGACGTTTACATTGCCATGGATGTAGCCTCCAGCGAATTCTATAATAAAGAAAGAGGAAAATACGTTCTTTCTGGCGAAGGCAAAGAATTTACTTCCAAAGAACTTGTTCATTTCTATGAAGAATTGGTAAAAAAATACCCAATCATTTCCATCGAAGACGGTCTTGACGAAAACGACTGGGAAGGCTGGGCTTATTTGACCAAAGTTTTAGGCGATAAAGTTCAATTGGTAGGCGACGATTTATTTGTTACCAATCCGGAATATCTCAAAAAAGGTATTGAAAAGAAAGTTGCCAATTCCATTCTTATCAAAGTTAACCAAATCGGTACTTTATCCGAAACGTTTGCTGCAATCGAAATGGCAAAACGTGCCGGTTATACAGCTGTCGTATCGCATCGCAGTGGCGAAACCGAAGATACGACGATTGCGGATATCGCAGTGGCGCTTAATACCGGTCAAATCAAAACTGGCTCGATGTCAAGAACCGACCGGATTGCCAAATATAATCAATTGCTCCGTATCGAAGATGAACTCGGCGATGTAGCAGTATACGGCGGATTATCATCATTCTATAATTTAAGAAAATAAGGAAAAAAAAGGTATTGAATCAGTCTCTATCAACGGTTCAATACCTTTTCTTTAATTATGATGATGTTAATTCTGGTTTATTCTTTTGCTTTCGAATAATGGTTGGCAAAAACAACAAAACCACCCCCGCAATTATCGCTAATAAACTCAATGTTTGTGATGGGGATAAATTGCCGATAAATGCACCGCGATCATCTTCCCGGGCGAATTCAATCAAAAAGCGGAAAGTGCCGTAACTCATTAAATAAATGGCGAGTTGGTGTTTTTTGATAAAATGCAAAACAAAGAACAAACCAAAACAGAAGATTGATTCGATTAATTGCGTTGGAACTACTTTTACCGCTTCCAAACCGCCTTTAAAGGTAAAACTTGGAATCGATCCCTTGGGAAAGGTTATGCCATACCAAGCTTCGGTTTCTCCCCCGTGGCAACACCCTGCCAAAAAACATCCGATACGGCCAAAAGCATGGGCTAAAACGACGCCGATGATAATATGATTTAAGTAGGTAAGCAAATGTTTTCGCTCGGAAGGCAAGAAGAAGTATAACAATGGAATAATGACAATTATGCCACCGATAAAGCCGCCTAAATAGGTTATTCCTTGCATCCGGAAACCTTCGCTTGGGTTTTCGATATAATGGAATAAGCCATTGAAGAAGGTGGCAAAGAAAAGCATGCCTGCACCCGATATAGACATAATAATTATCAAGCGGTCAATGGTTTTATCGGGAAGTTGAAATTTCTTGGCAACCCGCATTAAGTAAGCAACCATGGCAACAACGCCAATTGTAATCATTAACGGGAATAAAAACTCATATTGATATAACATGATGACCTCACACTTTCTAACATTATGACTAATTATACCATAAAATGACTCATTTTAATCAATAGATACTTTGCAATTAATGGAAAAAAGCGAAAAAAATGGGATTTTTTAATGTCCAAGGTGTGATAAATGCTTGATAAATTGCTTCCTTTATAGTATAATGAAAGTAGGTGAAACATATGGAAATTGTTGAACGAATATTAAAAGCAGAAAAAAATATCAAACACAGTTTACTGTTAATCAAAGTTTTGCTCCTTTTTTCTAGCGACCCAGAGAACCAACGAAAACTTGATTATATCGAACGTAAGTACCAAGATTTACAATCGACTTTAATGCTTTATGAATTAAAGTTAAACGAAATCAATCAAGACGAAACGGAAATCAATGCTTTATATAATCAAAGCGCCAATGACTGCGAAACGATTTTAAACATGCTCGCGGAAATTAAAGAAGATATTTTTCCGCGCTTTAAGCTTGCCAGTATGATTATTATCGATAACATGAACAACGAAACGCTGGAAAATTTTTATGAAGAATTAAAGCGTGTTTTAAGCGACTTTAATAACATTGACGAAGCTTGCGATTATTTGTATTATCATACCGGTGATATGCTTTCCAATTTTATCACCGATTTGCTTGCTTACATTAAGGCTTATGCACCGGAACGCCTTTTACGGTTGATTCCGATTGCTTACTTTGAAAGCAAACAAACTATAATCACGTTGTCCTTTGTCGACTGGGTACAAATATTCAACAATATTCGCTTTACCTTAAAATATGTCGGTAATTTGGAAAAAACCAAATATCAAGCTTTAATGGAACAATACCGAAAATTGGAAGTATTCTATTTTATCATTATTACCAGTCACAGTTCCAGTCCGATTGTGGTCGAGAATAAATGATAATGAATTACGCCTTGCAAGCCATCACCAGAATTATCAATGAAGGAGCCTATTGCAATATCGCCATCAATGAGGTATTGCAAAAAAACCAACTATCCGATCATGAAAAAAGGCTTTTCACGCATATAGTCTTGGGGACGGTAGAAAATAAAATACGAATCGATTATTATTTAGCGCCTTTGATTAAAGGCAAAAGAATTAAACCATACCTAAAAAACACCCTGCGGATGGGTGTTTATATGTTAGACGAGATGCGTCTTGCACCTCATTATGTGGTTAATGCTTTGGTGCAAATGATTAAGAAGCAAGACTTTAAGGGTTCGAGATTGGTAAACGGTGTTTTGCGAACATATCAACAATTGCCTAAACCGGATTTAACAAAATTGCCCCAAAAGGAATACTTGCATCTCAAATACAGTTTTCCGCGGGATTTGCTTAATCTTTTGATGCGGGAATACCCTGACCAGGTTGAAGCCATTTTGGCGGAAATGCAAAAACCCACTCCTAATTATTACCGAATCAATACCTTAAAAATAAAACCCGAAGAAGTAGCGAAAATTCTTCAAACCGAAAAAAGCGAATTTCAAGTTTTGGAAGATTGTCTAATTTCCCAAACGAGTTTAATCAATCATGCTCTTTTTGAAGAAGGAAAAATAATCGCCCAAAACCCTTCAAGCATCAAGGTGGCCAAAACTGTAAATCCCCAACCAAAGGAAGCGGTTTTGGATATCTGTTGTGGTTTGGGAACAAAGTCGATGCACCTTGCCGGTTTGATGGATAATCAGGGCGAAATCGTCGCTTGCGACATTTACCCCCACAAACTACGAATGGTAGAAGATAGTGCCACAAAACTAAACGTTAAAATTATCCAAACGGTTTTGGCGGATGCCACAGTTTATCAATTTAATCGGCTGTTCGATCACGTTTTGGTCGATGCCCCGTGTTCGGGTCTTGGTGTTATCGCGCATAAAGTCGATTTAAAATATCAAATGACGCAAGAAAAAATTAATGAATTAATCGAACTTCAAAAACGCATTCTTGAAAATGCTTCTCTTTTTGTGAAATGTCACGGAACGCTCACTTATAGCACTTGTACCATTAATAAAAGCGAAAACGAAGAACAAATCGAATATTTTTTAAGCAACCACCCAGATTTTGAAAAAGTTTATGAAGAATTAATGATGCCAGGAAGTGCCGGCGACGGTTTTTATATTTGCAAAATGATTAGAAAGGATTGCATGTGAAAAACAATATTTACAATTTCTCCCTAAAAGCGTTGGAAGAATATTTTATTGCGCAAAATGATAAAAAATTTCGTGCCACGCAAATCTTTGAATGGCTTTATCGCCATCGGGTTACCTTATTCGAGAAAATGACAAATCTTTCCAAAAAAGCTTTGGAACATCTGCATGAACACTTTGCGATTGAACGTTTAAACGTGGAAAAGAAGATTGTGTCCAGCGACGGAACAACGAAATACTTGTTTCGGCTTCATGACGGTCATTTGATTGAAACGGTGTTGATGCGTCATTCTTATGGAAACAGCGTGTGCGTGACCTCCCAAGTAGGATGCAATATGGGTTGCAGTTTCTGCGCGAGCGGCGAACTCGGACGCATTCGGAACCTAACGCATGCGGAAATGGTGCTTCAGGTGCTTCATGTCCAAAGCGAACTCGACGCCACAAACGAACGGGTAACCAATATTGTGGTAATGGGAATTGGCGAACCGTTTGACAATTTCCAAACCGTTTTGGATTTTTGCCGAACTGTCAATTTTGCCAAAGGGTTGGAAATCGGAGCTCGTCACATTACGATTTCCACATGCGGGATTGTGCCAAAGATTTTTGAGTTTGCAGAGTTTAAGCTGCAAGTTAATTTGGCTATCAGTCTTCATGCGCCAAATGACGAATTGCGCAGTAAAATAATGAAAATCAACCGTTCTTATCCTTTGCATGAAGTTATGGAAGCCGTAAAAGCGTATTTGGCGAAAACCAATCGCCGCGTCACTTTTGAATACATTTTACTTAAAGATATCAACGACACCACCAGTCATGCCCATCAATTGGTTAATTTACTGCGAGGTATCAATTGTTATGTCAACTTAATCCCTTATAACGAAGTCTTGACCAAAGAATATAAAAGAACGCTTCCCGAATCTGCCCAAGTTTTCTTCAATGTTTTGCACCAGGCGGGCATCAATGTTACCTTCCGTACCGAACACGGCGATGACATTAGGGCGGCTTGTGGGCAGCTTAGAGCCCAAACGATGAAGGAGAAAAAACGATGAGGGCACTCATTATTTCTCATCAAAAAGAATTGTATTATCTATATAATCTGGAAACCAAAGAAACCGTCCCCGCAAAAGCCCGTGGGAAATTCCGTTTAATCGGCACCAATCCCAAAGTTGGGGATTATGTGGAATACCGGATGATGGATGATAATACCGCCTATATTGTTGATGTGGAAGAACGGCACAACGATTTGATTCGACCTAATATTGCCAATGTCGATCAGGCGCTGCTGCTTTTCAGTGTCAAACATCCGGATTTTAATACCAATTTACTGGATCGTTTTTTGGCCATAAGGACATTTAACAACATCCCTTGTGTAATAATTTATACTAAATGGGATTTATTAAATGAAGAAGAAGCAAAAGCCATGCAAAAAATTTGCGAGTACTATCAATCTATTGGCTATCCTTACTTGGCATATTCCACCAAAGCCCCGTCTCCTCATACCATTGAGGACATCAAAGTCGTCATCAAGGGGAAAATATCCGTTATTACCGGGCAAAGCGGGGTTGGCAAAAGCAGTTTAATCAATTGCTTGGTTCCCCACTTGAATATCAAAACTGCGGAAATCTCCTATGCTTTGGGGCGTGGCAAACACACCACCCGGCATGTCGAGTTGATCCCGATGTATAACGGTTGGGTAGCGGATACCCCGGGGTTTGGAATTGTGGACTTTGATTCGATGAATGAAATGGATTTAGCGCATAGCTTTGTGGAATTTTTTGAAGCCAGCGCAAATTGTCGTTTCAATAGTTGTTTGCATCAAGACGAGCCTGGCTGTGCGGTTAAGGAAAAAGTCGGTACCTCGATTTTGCCAAGCCGCTATGAAAACTATTTGCTTTTCTTGGAAGAAATCAGTAAATTAAGGAAGTGGTGAAAGTATGATTGTTGCACCTTCGCTTTTATCTGCCAATTTTGCTCATCTGGCGCGCGATATAGATAGATTAAACGAAGCAGGTTGTCAAATGCTTCATCTTGACATTATGGACGGACATTTTGTTCCGAATATTTCGTTTGGCAGCTCGATAGTAAAAACCCTTCGTCCTTTGACAAAGATGGTTTTTGATGTCCATTTAATGATTAGCGATCCATTGAAATATTTAACCGATTTCGTTCATGCGGGGGCGGATTATATTACCTTTCATTACGAAGCCGTCGATAACCCCTTCCGCATAATCAAAGCCATTAAAGCTTTTGGAATAAAAGCGGGTATTTCGATAAAACCCAACACGCCGGTTTCGGTTTTGGAACCGTTCTTGCCTTTTTTGGATTTGGTATTGGTCATGAGTGTGGAACCAGGCTTTGGCGGCCAAACTTTCATGATGGGCGCAGTGCCGAAAATCAAACAACTAAAGGCTTTAAAAGACCAACACAATTACAATTATTTAATCCAAGTTGACGGCGGAATCAACAACCAAACTGTTTTATTGGTAAAAGAAGCCGGCTGCGATATCGTGGTTGCGGGAACATATGTCTTCAGCCATCCCAACATCAAAGAAGCGTTGGCCAATCTGGAATGAGCAATGGATATATTGCATATTAATACAAAAAAACGCATATAATGTAGCAATGGGGGCTAAATATATGCGTTTTTATGTTATCCGAATTCCTAAATGTATTTCCGCTATCATACGCTTTTTTATTAATTTGTTTCGCAAAAAAGAGTAAAAAAAATTGGCATAATTTAATATGCCATTTTTTTATGCACGGGTAACGAGTCCTGCACGCATTGCGCGAGTAGAAACGTATACTCTTTTAATGCGACCTTTTTCGTCGACGATGCGAACCTTTTGAAGGTTTGCTTTCCATTTCCGACGGGTAGCGTGTAATGAGTGGGAACGATTATTACCTGCTTTAGTACCGATTCCGGTATAGTAGCATTTACGAGCCATAATGTCTCCTCCTTAAAATCCATGTTATTATAGCATATTGATAAAAAAAATGCAAGCAAAACGAAAAAAGGTTTTTCCATTTACTATTTTTTTTTATAAACTTTTGAAGTGGGCTAAACACACCTTATTCTTTTTGCCTATCGTTATTATTACCTTGTTTCTAGTAAATTTTGCATTATTTGGGGGATTAAGCGACAAATT
>LSQX01354603.1_pt1 | contig 11251 bp, 12 predicted proteins | sample 654561 | NCBI WGS metagenome assembly LSQX01 (sample SAMN04489861, study PRJNA283612) | anaerobic digester metagenome | isolation source: 4 biogas reactors fed with cattle manure at either 37C or 55C with and... | place: Denmark: Kongens Lyngby | collected 2014 | reverse complement strand
CGGGGGTTGTTGCTTTTATTACTGTTTACGGAAAAACTGTCAATGTCGATGATGTAAGCCTGTTTTTTGTCATAAATTCGCTGGGCGTAATTCTAACGCGTATTTTTTCCGGCAGGGTTCAGGACCGATCCGGCCCCAAGCCTGTTGTCACTTTCGGCTACCTGGTTATGGCGGCCGGTTTTCTTGCCCTTTCCCAGAGCAAAGGGGTTGCCATGCTTTATTTCTCCGCCCTCCTGATCGGCCTCGGCAACGGCGCCATTATGCCGGCTCTCCAGGCCATGGTAATCGATATGGTGGAACCGGAAAAAAGGGGCGTGGCCACATCAACCCATTTCATGGCCATGGATCTGGGGATTGCGGGCGGGTCGGTTATTCTAGGCTGGGTGGCTGAACTGACTTCCCTTAGCACCATGTTTTTCCTGGGCGCTTTCTACCTTTTGTTTCCGCTTTTCTTTTTCCTCTCCTATAGCCTGCGTGATTATGAAACAAAAGTAGCTGTCGTCGAGAACACGGTCAAGGTAGTATCTTACAAGGATACCCCCATTTAAAGTTACGGGCAGCAGACAGCTGCCGTTTTATTTTGTTTACGGGCTAATTTTTAATACACTTTAAGATTTATTGTAAAGTTATAATCATTCTTTCATAATTAGAAAATGGTTCCGCTGTATAATTAAAATTGGAAAGAATCTGCATTGCAGGTAGACGGAGGGGGTCACAATGAAAATCCGTTGGCGGACGTTGCTCTTGTTTTTACTGCTTTGCCTGATATTCTTAACAGGTACTTACCTGCAGGGTAACGTCAGGGAAACAGCCGCAGCCCAGACACACAATGATAGTGACGGCGGCGTGCTTTTGGCTGACGAATTGTTGCGGTTGGGGGCGGCGGCGCATGCTGAAACGGTACGGATCTTCACTGCCGCCTTTGAAGCAGATTTGTATGGCAGCGGCAAACCCTCCTGGCAGGTAGTACGCTCCCAGCTTGCGCCTTACTGGGATGCGGACCTGCTTGACGGAGATCTAAAGAGCTTCTATTGTGAGCAACTTTCTGCGTGGGGATATGAAATGGGTTTTGTCTTCCCCCTCTGGCAGCCGGAAAACGTTAAAGAAGTAAGAATTGTTTCCGCTTCCGCCGGAGAAATTGTTGCCGACATTAAAGTACCCACTTCCTATACAAGAAGCGAATATATCCGGCTGAAAATGGTGGCACAGGACGGAAACTGGGTGATTGCCTCTCCCCTGTCCTATGCCTTGTAAAACAAGTAAGAAAAGAACGGTTACCGCCGAAGCGGCGGCAACCGTTTTTTTTCAGCACTCTAATCCGGCTGTAGGCGGCTGTTTTGGGGGACGCGTCTTTACCGCAGGTGCGCCAAGGCGGCCGTACAAATTGCCGCCACAGTCTCCTCGATGTCCTGGCGGGAACAGTCCAGCACCAGATCGGCAAACGCTTGATAAAGCGGAGTACGTTCCAGATAAAGACTGCGCAAGTCCTGGCCTGCGGCCATCACTATGCCCCGGGAAGACATATTTTTTATTCTGGCCTCCAGTTCGTCAAAAGGCAGCAGAAGATAAATGATAAACCCGTTTTGCCGCAGATGCTCCATGCTTTTTGGCGAGTAGATTACGCTGCCCCGGTAGCTATCACGGTATTGTCCACCGCCAGGCCCAGGATTGTTTCCTCCTCCCTGGCCAAAAAAGCGGCAACTCCCTCCTGCCGGATTATTTCCTGCAGGAGCCTTTTTGCTTTTTGCTGCAAAAGCAAATCTGTATCGATAAAATTCATTCCCAATGCTTTGGCAGCCAATACACCTGCCGTGCTTTTGCCTGCACCGGGCATGCCGATCAGGACCAAGTTGCTTTTGCGCATTGTCCCCCCGCCCGTTATTATTGTTCACTTTTTTAATTCTGGAAAAACAGCTTTTTCCCCTGCCCAAAACAGGCGCAACTTTCTGTTTGATTTTCCGGCTGCGAATAAGATCATAACCGCCGGGACGGCTTATTCACCAGTCTTTTTTATTTGTTCATAAATTCTAGCATATGACAGTATTTTTTGCACATATTGCCGTGTTTCCTTAAAAGGCGGGATACCCTCATATTTTGCTACATTATGCGGGCCTGCGTTATAAGCGGCCAGTGCATAGTCCCAGCGGCAAAACCGGTCAAACATTTCCCGCAGATAACGCGCACCGGCCTCCAGCTGCATTCCCGGATCAGCCAACAGTTCATCTGGATTATATCCCATGGCTGCGGCCGTTGACGGCAGGACCTGCGTCAGACCAATTGCCCCCGTACGGCTGACGGCCTGCGGGTTCCAGGCCGATTCCGCCCCGATCAGCCCAAGAAAAATGCCTTCAGGTATGGCAAACTTTCGTGCCGTGGCAATGGCTTTGTTGCGGAGTTCCACAAAGCAACACTCCCCAGGATTTTCTGCCACAGTATATGCCACTCGACCCGCCGTTGTCCCCTACCCCCGAAAATCCTTTCTCCAATAAAAAATACGGCCAAAATGTATAAAAAAGACGCCCCCGCTTTGGAGAGCGCTTTTACATGACAGCCGTGGCTTCAATTTCCACGACAATGTCAGGGTCATAAAGTGCGGCGACACCGATCAGCGTAGATACCGGGTGACAACCGCTTTTCTCCAGGCGTTCTTTTAATAACGGCTCCGCTTTGCGGAAAGCCGGTATATCCGTTGTATAGTAATTCATCCTGACCACATCAGCCAATTTCACCTCCGCATGCTGCAAAACAGCCTCCAGGTTGTCCAGCGCCTGCATGATCTGGGGCACCATTTCGCCGGGATGCAGTGGCTTCCCCTCACTATCCACAGATACCTGCCCCGCACAAAACACAATCCGCTTTACACCTGTCAGGTCGTTGGCCTGGACAAACCCCAAATCTTTCTGCCATTCCCACGGGTTAACAATTTTTCGCTTCATAATTTCACCTCTTTTAATCATTACTTTCCTTCACAGGCGGCACCCCGGTCCTTCTTTTTTGCACAATTACGCCTGAAAGCAACCCGTTTTGGGGTACACTGTCACAGCACCCTTGGCATTGCCATTGACCTTGTTGCCACAGCAGCTTACGAAGCCCGCTTCGGGATACAGCTTTCGCAGGGAAGCCCTGTCTGGCATTTGCCGCAGCCGTAGCGAGGCTTAAAGAAAAGACCGGTCCCCCTCATGAACGCTGCACAGGCAAGATTGGATTTGCCGCCATAAGACAACGCACCCGCCGGGCAGTTGGTCAGGCAGACACCGCATTTGCTGCAGTATTCATGGAGGGAGGAATATCTTCTTTTCGTCGGTTCCAGCTCCAAGTCCGTCACTATACTGAAGAACCGGCCCGCCGTTCCCAGCTCTGTAATCAGGCAGGTGTGCTGCCCAAAGGTACCAAGCCCGCAAACATAAGCAACATGACGTTCCGACCAGTTGCTGCTGTAGCGTGGAATGGGAGAATTTGGCGCGGCAATATTAAACTGAAAACGTTCATCCAGCGATGGAGATACTGCACGGTATCCTGCTTCTCTTATTTTATCCCGCAGGTAAGCACTAAGGGCGTCAATAAACTGCTGGCCTTCAATTCTGGCATAAAGCCACTCCAAAGACGGCAGCTCTTTGTCTGCAGTGTTTGATTTTTTTACTCTTTCCGTCATCGGCAAAAAGAAACTGAGCACACTTCTGGCTCCCGGGAGCCATTTTTCAGGCGGCAGAAAATGCGCCCCGATTGCTTGCGGAAAAAGCAGTTCCTGGAACAGCGGGTCGTCGGCGGCGGCCACTGCCAGGATAGGTTTTTCAAAGATTTTCATGCCAAGATAGTTCTTGTCAGGATTTGTTTCCGCCTGGATATAATTTTTTTCCGACTGACTGGTAAAAGCTTCAGCCAGTTTTAATAGTGTTTCCTTGTCGGGTTTTTGTTTGCTCCCCATAAGCCGCTCCCTTCCTTTGCCAAAAGTTTGGTTTCATTTATTAATTGCTTCAACTATCGGGTGGCGCCGATAATTGATAATTCAAGAAATTTCAGCCAGCCCTTGAATATATTCGGCCATAATTTTTTCAGGATCGGTGCTGTTATAGGCAACAATGTTTTTAAGATGGATAAAAGAGTCCAATTCTACAGTATCAAAATAAACCGCAATACTCTCCGCGTCCTTCCTGATCACTTTTCCCTGCAGCATAATAACCAAATTGGACTGTTTGCCGGTTAAACTGAGCAAAATGTCAACCGGAGTCCCTATTTCCAGGAGATGTTCCGTCAGAATGCACATCCCTCTCAAACTGAGATCTTTTACTTCACCTTTAAATTTAAGTTCCCCCGCGGTAATTTCTGTTTCAATCCGGAAAGGAACCCGTGTAAATCTCCTTTTTTCCAACAATATCCCCCCCGGTTTCATGCCGGCACAAACTGCACTGGCAGCGTTGCAGGCAGGCAGTTTTTGGCTAATTATACATTATACCATTTCAGTGAGGTTGGCAATCCGTGTTAAAATTACGCGCGGCCTGCGGCAGTCACATTGATAAAACAACAAGAGGTGAGGCATATTACAGGTAAAACATTTGCAAGGAGCAAGCCATGGCCATAATCACATTTTTTGAAACCCAGAAGGGAGATCGCCCTTTTTACAACAAACATCTCTCGGGACACAAGCTGCATTACAGCGAGGAAGTCCTGACTGCCGGGCTGGCGGCTGAATTCAGGGAAACGGAAATACTTTCCGTCTTTGTTCACTCCCATGTGACAAAAGAAGTCCTCTCCAAGCTGCCAAAACTCCGCCTCATTGCCACCCGCTCGGCAGGTTTTAACCATATCGACCTCGCAGCTGCCGCCCAAAGGAACATTCCTGTCTGTTACGTCCCTGCCTACGGTGAATACACGGTGGCCGAACACACCTTTGCCCTGATCCTCTCCCTGTCCCGCAATATCCATAAAGCTTATTTCCGTACCGCACGGGAAAATTTTTCCCTGGCAGGGCTGCAAGGTTTTGACTTGAAAAATAAAACCATCGGCGTTGTGGGCGCAGGCCGTATCGGTTTGCATGTAATTAAAATCGCCCGCGGTTTTGACATGCAGGTCCTGGCAGTAGATCCCAAACCCGATCCCTTCCTGGCGGAAGTGTTGCAGTTCCGTTATGCCCCTCTGGAAGAAGTACTGGCCAAAGCCGACATCATCACCCTCCATGCCCCGCTGAACAAACAGACTTACCATCTGCTCAACAAAGACAATATACCTTTAATGAAAAAGGGAGCCCTGCTGATCAATACGGCACGCGGCGAACTGGTGGATGCGGAAGCTCTTCTGAAAGCCTTGGATACCGGCATTATTGCCGGTGCCGGCCTTGATGTCCTCGAAGGGGAAGAATTGTTTGTGGAAGAAGAAAAATTGTTTGACCCGGAAGTCCCGCGCGAAACCCTGTCCGCATTTTTAAAAAGCCAGCGTCTTTTTAACCGCGAAGATGTGGTCATTACACCGCACATCGGTTTCAATTCGCAGGAAGCCGTGCTGCGCATCCGTTCAACCACGGTGGACAATATTAATGCCTTTCTGGTCGGCCGGCCGCAAAACCTGCTTGACGAGCGGGCCGTCCCGCACTGATTTTCCCGCCCGCCGCCCTTGACGGCATTTTTAGTAGCGGCCGAGATTCCTGCAGAGGAAATAGGCGGCGGTGGTGGCATGCCAGATATTTCCCGGGGTTACACAGTCGCCGAGTTGGTGAAATTCCCCGACACAGCCGCGGAAGGCGTCCGCTTCCGCCCGCAGCGGCATCTGCCCCACGGCATAAGCCACTGTATCACAGGCAAAAAGTTTGCTGCCCGTCGCAGCTTCCGGGTAATAGACAGGAAGGGCAAAACGTCTGCCGCCGTTTTGCGGCATGATGCCTGTAAACTGCCCGACAACTCCTTGATCGGAAATTTCAACCGCCTTGGTGGCAGTACTGTTGTTAATGCCGTATTTCCGGAATTCCAGGCTGAGGGCCAGTCCGTGCAGATTGTTGCCTCCGTCGTTTAACTCCGGCTGCAACTCCAGGATGGTACACTCCCTTCCCAGCATGGCCAAATAAACGGCTAGCTCCATGCCCACCAGTCCGCCCCCCAGGATGACCACTCTTTTGCCGGCCCGCTCCGGGTGGCGGAACAAAGTCTGAGCGGAAAAAACATTATCCCTGTCAATCCCGGGAATATCCGGCACAACGGGACGGGACCCCAAGGCGGCAATAAGTACATCAGGTGCAAAAGCGGAAGCCGCGGCCGGTGTTACTTCCGTCTCCAGGAGGACTTTAATATTTTTGTTGCGCTCAATCAGCCTTGCCTGCAGGGCCAGGTACTGGCCCAGTTTTTCCTTAAAAGGCACCTTTTCCTCGCATAACAGGACACCGCCGAGCCTGTCCTGTTTTTCGCATAAAATGACGCTGTGGCCTCTTTCCGCGCAGGTGAGGGCGGCCTGCATGCCGGCAACGCCGCCGCCTACAATCAAGACTTTCTTGCGAACCGCCGGAGGACCGCCGCTGTTTTTGCACTCCGCTTCACTGCCGATCTCGGGATTAAGGGCACAGACTATTTTTTCCCTCTGCATCCGGTGGGAAAAACACCACAGGCAGCGCATGCACTTCCTGACTTCATCGTCCCTCCCCGCCTGCAGCTTGACGGTCAGGTCCGGGTCGCAAATCAGGCCGCGTGCCAGCTCAACCACATCAGCCTTGCCTGAAGCAATAATTTCCTCCAGCAGTTCAGGTTCGGAAAGGGCGCCGACGGTGGCAACGGGAGTGTGTTTGACGTGTTTTTTTATTTCAGCCGCATACTTGACATTCACACCGTCTGCCAAAAACATGCTGGGATGGGTGACGGTAAATACATCGTCAACTTCATGGCTGCCGGCGGAGACATGAATCAAGTCTGCATGGCCGTCCAGGAAGACAGCCTGCTCAATGCCCGTTTCTATCCCGTAACCGCCCTCAAAAACTTCAGAGCCGGTAATTCTGATTTCCACGGGGAAATCCCTGCCGCAGACCTGGTGGATACGGTCACAGATGGCAACGGCCAGGCGCGCCCTGTTTTCCGGAGTGCTGCCCCACTTGTCCTTGCGGTTGTTTGTTTTGGAGAAAAATTGGGAGAGCAGCCAGCCGTGACCGCCATGGACGGTAACCATGCCATAACCGCAGCTTTTGGCAAACGCCGCCGCCCGGGCAAAAGCTTCAATGTACTGGAGGATCACCTCTTCGGGCACCTCCAGGATCTCCTGCCCGAAAGGAGTTGTGCCGGCAACAGGTCCGTACGGCTGGTAACCGTTGTCGTAGGAATAATAGGAACAGTTGCCGCTGTGGACGATCTCCATTGATGCTACTGCGCCGTGCCGCCTGATGGCATAGGCAACCTCGATCAGGTACGGTCTCGTCTTTTCATCCCACAGCCTGATCTGGCCCGGACGGGCCATGCCGTCCGGAGAAGGACAGGCGTCGCCGATACAGACGGCAGCCGCCCCGCCCATTGCTTTCCTTTCATAGTAGCCGATGAAACTCTCAAAGGGAAACTGACAAGCACCTGTCGGAGAATTGAAAATTCTGTTGCGGAAAAACTGTCTGCCCAAAACAATAGGTGTAAAAAGATGCTTATATTTGGCCATCTTCATCTCCCCTGAAAATTTGCTTTTTTATCAAAACTGCGCCTGTCATGCAGCATTAGGTATGCTTGTTACTTTCGTCGCATTTTCCATTTATCCCTGCCTGAAAAAGGCAAAACAAAAGGAGGGCAAAAAAACAACCCGGTGCAGCCTGAAGGCTCACCGGGAGTGTTTTTTTTGCCTTATCTGCGCAACGCCTCCACCGGCGGTACCGAGGAAGCGGAGATGGCCGGGTAAATGCCAAAAAGCAGGCCGGTGGCCAGGGCAACCCCGGCGGCAATCTGAATAGCTTGAAGACTAATGGCGGTCTCAAAGCCATACTGGGCAAAAAGGCTGGTGCCCCAGATGCCGGCCGCCACGCCGGCAATGGCGCCGATACCGCTTAAATAAAACGCTTCCAGCATGAACTGAATGATCAGATCGCCCTGTTTGGCGCCCAGTGCCCTTCTGACGCCGATTTCTTTTGTTCTTTCCGTCACCGCCACCAGCATAATATTCATAATGCCAAGCCCGCCCACCAAGAGGCTGACAGCGGCGATCCCGCCAAGCAGCAGTGTCATAACCCTGTTGGCCTTGTCGGCTTCCTGAACAAGCTGGTTCAGGTTGGTAATCGTAACCAGGTCTTTGCCTTTCTTGATGCCTGTATTGTCCCTTTCAGGTTGTTCCGGGGGAACAGGTTCAACAATAGGCATCCCCGGCATATCCGGGCCCTCGCCGCCGCCGTCGCCCGGAGTCCGGACGGGCGCCTTGGGATCGAGCCCAAGTTTCCGCGAAATAATCCGCCCCAGCTGTACTGTGGCCAAATCCGCTTCAAGGGCGGACACCGCCTTGCCCCATATTTCCGGTACCGTCTTTTTCTTGGTCAGCTGCAGGGCGGTAGTATAAGGAATCACAAATTTATCGTCAATCCCTTCGGCCTGGTTGGGGCCTTTTGGCGCCAGCACGCCAATAATGCGGAAAGTGCGGCCATCCAGTGTCAGCGTCTGCCCGACGGGGCTGCGCCCCCCCATAAGCCCCGCTGCCACATTATAACCCAGCACAACCACTTGTGATCGCTGTTCAATATGCAAAGCGGAAAGAAAATGCCCGGAAATAACCGGATGATCCCTGATTTCAGGAAAGGCGCTGTTGACGCCCAAAAGCTGGGCGATTCCCCGCTCACGCCGCCAGCGGACAGTCGCTTCACCGTAGACAACCGGCGTCACCTGCTGCAGCTGCGGGACCATTTCGGCAATCTGGTCGGCGTAATCCGCCTCAAATTCCGCCTCCGGATCTGTTGCTTTTACTACTATCACATTGGCACCCAGGCTTTTAAACTGGTTTACCACCGCTTGGCGTGCACCCTCGCCAATTCCCATCAGGCTCACCACGGCCGCCACACCGATCGTAACACCCAGTATTGTCAGTGCCGAACGCAGAGGATTTGCCAAGATTCCATGCCAGGCCATCTGTGCACTGAACCAGAAACGGATCCAGCCGGAACGTATCCATCTCAACATCGTATCACTCCTTTAGGAGGCCCTGGCCGTCTCTTCGGAAGCGGAATTATCATTGCCGTCATCCGGCTTTTGCGGCAGGATACTGTCATTGGATTGGATGCTCTGGCTGGGAAGCAGATCGGCAGTACTGCCGGTAATGACCATTTCCCCTTCTTTCAGCCCTTCCTTCACTTCGGCATACATGCTGTCCATCAGCCCCAGTTTAACTGTTACCAGCCTTACCGTCCCGTCCTCTTCCAGGACTTCCACCTTGGTCTGTCCGTCTTCTTCAAAGACGGCTTCCACCGGGACAAGCAGCACGTCCGTGGCACTGCCGGCTTTGATAAAAGCTTTAGCCTGCATGCCGGGTCTCAATTCATCGCTGCCGCTAACCTTAATTTCCACATAAAACTGGGTAACGCCATCCCTGTCCCAGCCCATGGAAGTGACGCGGAGCACTTCACCCGGGAAAGTTTGGCCCGGCAGAGCGTCTACCGTGATATCCACGGGAGCTCCCTGCTGTACCAGCAAAATATCCATGTCATCCACCTGGGCGGTAAGGCGCATATCCTCTGCTATGTAAATATGGCCCAGCCACTCACCCGGCTGCACCACCCTGCCCGGCATGGCATCCACATAGGCAACAATGCCGTCCATAGGAGCAACAATATTCAGCAAGTCGTACTGATTGTAAAGCTGCTGGATTGTCTGCCGGATATCGCGTATTTTGGCCAGTCTGCCTTGGATCAAATTAAGGGCGTCCTCTCCTGCCAGGGAAACAAGTGGATCTCCCCGCTTCACCAGCTGCATGTCGCGAACATAAAGGCGGGTAATGATGGCTTCCGCCTTGCTGAGCACCCTTTCCTCCTCCGCATAACCGTCAACTTCCGCCAGAAAGCGCAGCCACCTGGCATTATATTCATCAAGTTCCCTTTTTTTACCTGCGGCAAGGCCAATCCTGGCCAACATGCCGGGCTGCACCAGACCGGGGTTTTCCCCTTCCACGGTTACCCAGTGCACAAAAACATACTGATTGCCGGTGCCGCCGGTAACCGAATCATGCAAGTCCGAGGCTCTTTCCGTCACGGCATTGGGATTGATATCGGTGATTTTGGCGCGGACAGTGCCTGAAAATTCAGAGAAAGCCAGCAGGACTTCGTCTCCTACCTCCACATTTTCCATTTCCCCCGGCAGGAGCTTGGCAGTCAACCTGAAACTGGCGTCATTGACTATTTTGGCTACTATTTGTCCCTGTTGCAGAGTATCCCCTTCTTTAACCGTCAGCCCCGTTACCCTGCCGTCAATGGGGGCCTGCAGTGTAATCCCCCGGCTGGGGTCAATATATTCTACCTGCTCAACCGGTACATTAATCAGTTCAGCCAGCGACTGAAGTTCGGCCGCCAGTTCCGCCTGTTTCATCTCAATTTGCGGCGCAAGCTCGGGGGCTTCCAGCGTGATCATCAGCTGTCCTTTTTTAACTATATCTCCTTCTTTAATAAATGACTCGCTGATTGTAAAGGAAGTGGTCACGCCCGGTGTCATATAACCGGGAACTTGAATACTGCCGCCCGATGTAGGGTTCAACTGTCCCGTCACTTCCACTCCCACGGAAATATCCCCTCTGATGACCGGTTTTGTAGCGTAAACAGGCCCGGTCACCTCTTCTGCAGGGGGAGGGACAAGCTGCTTATAGGCATAATAGCCTCCTCCCAAAACAATCACCACAATCACAATAATTGCTATCAGGCGTTGAATCAACCCTCTTGCACCTCCTGTACTGTCTGCGCTCTGAACTGCCCCTGCGCAGTTAAAGGTTCTGTCACCGTTTCTTCGCGTTCAATCCTGCCGTCCCGCAGGAAGACTACACGGCCGGCATGGCGGGCAATTGTTTCTTCGTGGGTAACCTGGACAATTGTCATTCCCCGTTCCCTGTTCAGGTACTGGAAAATAGACATAATAACAGCCCCTGAGGCTGAATCCAGCGCCCCCGTGGGCTCATCCGCCAGAATTACCGCCGGGTCGCCCACCAGCGCCCTGGCAATGGCCACCCTTTGCTGTTGACCGCCCGAAAGCTCGCACGGGTAACTGTAAAATTTATCAGAAAGACCGACGCGCATTAAAATGCTCTTTGCTTTATCCTCTATTTCCGAATGAATTTGTTT
>LSQX01007167.1_pt4 | contig 11251 bp, 11 predicted proteins | sample 654561 | NCBI WGS metagenome assembly LSQX01 (sample SAMN04489861, study PRJNA283612) | anaerobic digester metagenome | isolation source: 4 biogas reactors fed with cattle manure at either 37C or 55C with and... | place: Denmark: Kongens Lyngby | collected 2014 | reverse complement strand
GGCGTTACGCAGGCTCTTGCCGATATTCAGTATGCGGGAGATCTGACGCTGGAGGCAGACGGCTTCCTGCTTGGTTTTCCAGACGCGCTCTTACCGCACGCCTCCCGTTTTATGCATGATGTTGGCCGTTATCTAATTCGGCAGATTGAACATTTCAATCGTGCGCATTCTCCTTCTAAGCCGTAAGATTTAGTCGGGGAGGGTTCACTCCTGAGCGGCATCATTCCAGATGCCGGACAGCTGCCTGCTCTATAGGCAGGCCAGCCATGTAACGCTGGAAGAAAACATCATAACCAGCTACATCAGCAGGATCGGGCAGGGTTAACAAGACCGGGAGGCTTGCAAAAACCCTGTTTTCCAGGAAGTGGCAGAGACTTTCATCCGGTTGCTTGCGCACCATATAGGCGGCCAGCAGGGCGATGCCCCAGGCACCGCCTTCTCCTGCTGTTTCCACGATGGAAACAGGAACGCCGGTAGCGGCCGCCATCAGGCTACAGCCGACTTCCCGCGTCTTGAAGAACCCGCCATGTCCGCGGATATGATCGATCCTGACCCTCTCTTTTTCAGTTAGGATTTGGAGACCGGCCTTGAGTGCGCCCAAAGCGGCCATCAAATGGACCCTTATAAAATTAGGCAGGTTAAACGCACTGTCTGGCCGCCGCGCAAAAAGCGGTCGCCCTTTAGCAAAGCCGGTTATATGTTCGCCGGCGACATATCCATAGGCAAGCAAGCCGCCTCCGTCTGTTTCTCCCTGGAGTGCCTGGCTCAGCAATGTTTCGTAAAGGTGCCCTTTACTGACAGAAAAACCAAGAGCCTTGATGGCTTCGGAAAAGAGTCCGATCCAGGCATCATAATCAGAAGTGCAATTGTTGGAATGGACCATGGCGACCGAACGCCCGTCCGGCGTCATGACCAGGTCAATCTCAGGATGGACTGCAGAGAGGGCCTGCTCGAGGACAATCATGGCAAAAACCGACGTGCCGGCCGATACATTGCCGCTTCTTGGCGCAATGCTGTTGGTTGCGACCATGCCGGTGCCAGCGTCACCTTCCGGCGGACAGAGCGGGATGCCCGGCTGCAGCGTACCGCTTGGGTCAAGTTTCAGAGCACCTTCAGCGGTCAGAACACCGGCCGCTTCACCTGCCATCAGGACAGAAGGCAGGATATCCCGCAGGCGCCAGGGTCGTTCTGCTGTCTGTATGTGCTGTTCGAAACGTTCCATCATCTGTCGGGAAAAACATCCGGTGGCTGGATCGACAGGAAAAAGTCCGGAAGCGTCATTGATGCCCAGGACCCTCTGGCCGGTCAACTGCTCGTGCAGATAACCGGACAAGGTCGTCATGCAGTGGATCCGGGGCAGATGCTCTTCTCCACGCAATATGGCCTGATAAAGGTGGGCAATGCCCCATCTTTGCGGAATCGGATGGTTGAACATCCTGGTCAGTTCAGCAGAAGCCTGTTCAGTGATGTTGTTGCGCCAGGTGCGAAAAGGGGTCAGCAGCTGCCCGTTTTGGTCAAAAACCAGATATCCGTGCATCATACCGCTGATACCAAGCGAGCGGGCTTTTTTCAATGTAACAGCGTATTTTTTCTGCACATCCGCCGCCATCGCAGCATAGCTTTGTTGCAAGCCCCGCCAGACGGCATCAAGGGGATATGTCCAGATCTCATCAGTATAGCTGTTTTCCCAATCGAAACTGCCGGAGGCGATGGGCATAAAAAGATCATCGATCAGGATGGTTTTAATGCGTGTGGAGCCCAGTTCAATACCAATGATCGTGTTGCCATTTTCTATGGTTGTTCTCAAATCCTGGCTTTTCCTGTCCATGTGGTGCAACCTCCGCTTTGTCCCTGTCAGAGCCGTAGAACACAGCACGATGCTGCAGGCCCAAATACATTTTATCGATCTGCACATGATCGGGCAAGGTACGTTCTGTTGCCTGGATGGGAACTCGTGGCTATAATGGCAGAAGATAGCTATCTTGAAGATCAGATTTTGCCATGGGTTTCTTATGGCAGGTACGCTGATCAGAACTTAACAGATCGCTTAGGTGAGGTGTGCTATGACAATTTGTTGGGGTATTATTGGCTGTGGCAATGTAACGGAAGTAAAAAGCGGGCCTGGCTTCCAGAAGGCAGATCGCTCGGCCCTGGTTGCGGTTATGCGGAGACAGAGTCATCTGGCGGCAGATTATGCCCGCCGCCATGGCGTGCCCCGCTGGTACGATGATGCTGAAAAGCTTATTCATGACCCGGAGGTTAATGCAGTCTACATCGCGACACCACCGGCCAATCACAAAGCTTATGCCTTGATGTGCGCCAGTGCCGGTAAACCAGTCTATGTTGAAAAACCCATGGCCCGAAACCACCAGGAGTGCCTTGAGATGATCGCGGCCTGCAACGAGGCTCAGGTGCCTTTGTTTGTTGCTTATTATCGCAGAGCCCTGCCGCGTTTTTTGAAGATTAAAGCACTCCTTGAAGCAGACACGCTGGGCTCGATCCGTCTGGTCAGCACCGTTAACCGGCAAATGCCGCTTAAGCCAGCCGCGACATTACCCTGGCGGGTCTTGCCGGAAATATCCGGCGGTGGCCTTTTTCTCGATCTGGGCAGCCACACGCTTGATATCCTGGATTTCCTGCTGGGTCCGATCTGCGAAGCAGAGGGTCATGCCTCAAATCAAGCCGGCCTGTATCCGGCCGAGGATATCGTGACGGGGAGCTTTGTCTTTGCCTCCGGGGTACAGGGTACTGGCAGCTGGTGTTTTTCTGCCTATGACCACCTGGATCTGATTGAAATCATTGGCAGCAAAGGGAAATTGTCCTTTTCCACATTTGGTTCTGAACCCATTGTCCTCACCACCAGCCAGGGGGAGACCCTGTTTCCTGTTGAAAATCCACAGCACATACAGCAGCCTTTGATCCAGACGATTGTCGATGAACTGAATGGATCCGGCAGATGCCCCAGCCATGGTGAAAGCGCTGCACGCACCAGTTGGGTGATGGACAGGCTGATTGCCGGATATGTCCGGCAGAAATAATACGGGATGGATCACGCTTTTTGCCGCTTAGGCCTTTCAGGATGCGCATCGTGTGGATTAGTGGGCGATGTGCATGGGTTCAAACAAGGCGTTCAGCCGGTTGGCCGGATCAAATAAATGGTTGAACTGTAGGGATTCGTAATCCTTTAGCAACGCGGATTGGGTTTCATCGGCAGCGTCATACGACAGGCGGTTGCCGGCTTTATCCATGAAAAAAGATGCTGTCATTACTGGAATTTCATTGGCCAGATCAGCCAGGAAGTAATGATAGGGAGATAGGTCAAGGCCAGTCTGCTGCATAAGCAGCGCAGCCAGAAAATTTGTACTGGTGGTATGGTCTGCTATTGTTTTAATAGCATAATTGGCCCAGATCAGATAAGGCACCTGATAACGGCGTTGTTGCAGGGTCTGGTCATCCAGACCATAGCTGTTTTCTGCGATCAGTCCCGCTACAACCGGGTCATGTGGCTGATGGTCGCCGAAGAAGAGAATTACAGTTGGCTCTGCAGCTGCTTTGAAATAGTCGATCAGTTCTTCCAGTGCGCGATCGCTTTCCTGGATCAAAGACAGATAATGCTCCAGGTATGTCGCGTTAGCCAGGGATTGCTCGACTTTGATTTCTGGTTTGAAGTTGCTGAACGTTCCGCCATAGCCACCATGGTTCTGCATGGTTACGGCAAAGACAAACAAAGGCTGACCGGCTTCTTTTTTTTCGTAGGCTCCGATTATTTCCCGATAAACTGACTGGTCGCTGATATATTTGCGAATGTACTTCTTGTGGGTGAAATCTTTAATGAATAATGCTTCGTCAAAATCAAAAAAATCATAGACTTCGTCGCGATCCCAGCCTCCGGGCGCGTAGGGGTGCATCGCTGTGGTTTTATAGCCAAGTTCTTTCAGCATCATGGGCAGAGAAGGTTGTTTATCATGAATAAATTGCTGGTAGGCAACACTGCCAGGCGGCAGGAAAGCCATGGAATCACCAGTGAGAAATTCAAATTCTGTTGTAGCCGTGTTGCCGCCTATGACGGAAACATAAAGATCGCCTCGAACGGTGTTTTCAGTGAGTGAACGAAAAAACGGCATATAATCCTCATTGGTGACAAGCTCGGATAAAACAGCAGGATCTGAAAAAGTCTCATTCATGATCACCAGAATATTGGGCTTTTCAATGAGGGCTGACGGTGCTTCTGATGAATTGTCTTCCATAAGGGCATCAATTTCATGAGCCAGCGTGGCAAGCTGGTTCTGTGAGTATTGTTCTGGCTCACTGACTTGAAGATAACGCAGGTTCATGAGAAAACTCGGTATAAAGCCATTCTGCTGGTACATGTAGCCAGGTGTGAACAAGGTTTCATTGAAATGGAACCTTTGTGTGAAACGCTCGTTTTGCAGAACCGCACCGCCAGAAAAAAGAAATATCAGGCAAACCAGGCTGACCAGCAGCCGCGTTCGCCGTCCACGCAGCCGCAGACGAGCCATGAAAGCCAGACAGCAAAGCAGGGTCGCTGCTGCCAGCAGCAGCCAGTTGCGAGACGACCATGGCAGCTGATACTGGCCACTGACGGAAAGGCCGGTTTTCAAGGAAAGAAGGTCCCAGGGAAGGATCGGGTTGCCTCTCAGGACAATGACGGCATGGTTGGCATAGCCGACCATCAGAGCTGTCAAACAGCTGATAAGCACTGCTGTACCGCTCCGGCCGCTAACACCGAGCCAGAAGGTGAAATAGACCAGAAAAAAAGCTGCATTGAATAGCTGCATGCCGAAAGGGACCGTCCAGGGTTTTTGGGAAAAGCCTTCCAGCAGGTAGAAGCAGCTCATGGCAGTCAGCAGCATTAACGCAACACCGCGCAAGGAAAGTAAAGACCGGTGTTTGTCCAACGAAGGTGTCATGCGGCCTGCTCCCGGCCTGGATTTTTCAATAAAGACAGGCGACCGGGCGGCGGCATGCCGGCGGCTCTTGCTAAAGGTGTTACGGCATCCTGTTGATTTGTTTTTATGCAAAAAATACATAAAGTAGCTGTCCTTTTCATGAAGATTCACAGTCGATTATATCACCTGCAACAACGAAAAGACAGATGCCAAACAATCCGGCTTTCTGAATGCGGCCGATGTCAACGTATCTGCAGACTCTTTGGCTCTTCTGTGACGTTGTTCCTTTACTTTCGGTTCTGTCAAGCAGATAATAAAAGTGAATCATACAAAAGGAGGTCGATTGAATGGATATTAAAGGGAAAATCGATGAAATTGTCGCAAAAATCAAAAGTGACAAAACGCTGGCTGAAAAATTCAAAAAAGATCCTGTCAAAGCGATCGAATCGTTGATTGGCATGGATTTGCCAGATGATAAAATCAAGCAGCTGGCTGATGGTGTCAAAGCCAAGCTGGCAGCTGACGATGCAGGTGGTCTACTGGGTAAAGTCAAGAAGCTTTTCTGAACATGAGCAGACGACGGTCCCAAAAGCTTTCCCGTTCATTACGGGAAGGCTTTTTTCTTCCCATCCTGCTCCTGTATGTTACAATAGAAAGCACGGCACGGCCTGCTCAAAGGCCGCTTGAACCTTGTTTCATGCGATTTGTCTCACAACAAATTCGGGCGGATGCCCAGGCATTGATGAAAACACGAGGTAGCGACAATGAGAATAATCCTTGGTGGCGATGTGGTTCCGACTGATACGACTGTTCCGGCTTTTGTAAGGGGGGATACCGCGGCCTTGTTTGGCTCAGCGCTTGAATTGCTGCAAACCGGCGACAAGGTGATTATCAATCTGGAATGCGCACTGACCGCAGCTGACACGCCCATCCGCAAATGTGGCCCCAATCTGCGCGGTGAGCCGGCATATGCCCATGTTTTGCGGGCTGCCGGCGTGACAGATGTAGCTTTGGCCAACAATCATGTTTTTGACTTCGGCATGGCTGGCTACCGGGATACGCTGGCGGCACTGACCGCAGCCGGTTTACCTTATGGCGGTGTCGGTGAGAATGAAAAAGAAGCACGTCGTGCCCATCTCATCCGGATTCGAGATAAAGTGATCGCGCTCATCTCGGTTGCGGAGCACGAGTACAGCTACGCGCTGCCGGATCAGGCCGGAGTCTGGGGCTTTGATCCGTTTGAAACCATGGAGGACATTGCCGTGGCCCGCGATCAGTCGGACTATGTTATCGTCATGTATCATGGCGGCAAAGAACAGAGCCGGTATCCGTCACCCCGACTGCGTAAAGCTTGTCAGGCGATGGTCAGGGCGGGAGCGAACCTTATTTTGTGCCAGCACAGCCACTGCATCGGTGCCCGGGAAGCTTACAGGAATTCTGAAATCCTCTATGGACAGGGTAATTTCAATTTTGTTAAATATATTGATCATCCGCACTGGATGGAAGGTCTTCTGGTTCAGCTGGATCTGGACGAAAAGATGAAGGCCAGTGTCACCTACCATCCTGTTGTGGTTACTGATGAGGGTGTTACCCTGGCAGCCGGTGAAAAACGCAAACAGGTGCTCGATGAACTGGCTGAACGCAGCCTCCTCCTGTTGGATGAGAAGGCCTGGCTGCAACAATGGCACGATTTCTGCCTTGGTTTAGCTGACAGCTACCGTATGGCGATCGCCAGAGCTTTTCCCGATCCGGACAATCCTGTTCCTGAACAACGTTTTCCCCACTATCTGGATTGCGAGGCACATCTGGATGTCTGGCATGAACTGTACCCCACATGGCACCGTGACCAGACGGACGACACCTACAGCCGTTCTGTAGAATAAACCTGTTGCACCGCCCTCAGGGCATCTATAACAAGCAGGAGGATCCTTTATGCAACCATCTGTACTGGCCTTACACCACCGCCTGGCACAGCAGCATCCACCGTGCATGGCTGTTGACCTGAAGCAGGATCTCCAGCAGCAGAAGACACAGATGCTGGCCAAGTATCACGAACTCATCCGCTTACCGGAAAAAAGCACCCATCCGGAACCCTTGATTGAGTTTGTGCAGCGTGATGACCCCCGTTTTGATGAAATTCGTTTCACTTTCGAAAGTGAGCCAGGTTTATTTATCCCGGCTCATCTGCTGTTGCCCAAACATATTTACCAGAGTGGAAAAGCCAGCCTGCCTGTTGTTATTTGCCTGCAAGGCCATTCAACCGGCATGCATATCAGTCTGGGCCGCGCCAAGTATGAGCATGACGAAGAAACCATACAAAGTGGAGACCGCGACTTCGCTATCCAGGCAGTTGCCCGCGGCTATGCTGCGGTAGCTATGGAACAGCGTGGTTTTGGAGAACTGGACGGTACTGTTTCTGAAGGTACGCACCGCTGCCAGCAGGTTGCCATGCAGGCGTTGATGCTTGGCAGGACGTTGCTGGGAGAAAGGGCTTTTGATGTGTCCCGCCTGATTGACACACTAGCCTTTTTCTCGGAATGTGATCTTGGCCGGATTGGCTTGATGGGCAATTCCGGAGGAGGGACGGCCACTTTCTACACGGCCTGTATTGAATCGCGCATCAAAATCGCCATGCCGTCCTGTGCTTTTTGCAGCCTGCAGGACTCTATTTTTTCTCTGAGTCATTGTGTCTGCAATTATATGCCCGACCTTTATCATTATTTTGAAATGGGTGACCTGGCGCTTCTCATTGCTCCGCGGCCATTGATCATTGTTTGCGGAAAAGATGACATGATCTTTCCCCTGTCTGGTGTGCAAAGCGCTTTTACCAAAGTTCAGGCCATCTACGACGCTATGGGGGTATCAGAAAACTGCCACTTGGTCATTGGTCACGAAGGGCATCGTTTTTATGCTGATGCCAGCTGGCCGGTTTATGCCGAGATGCTGAAAAAGTAACCATGTGATTCCTTATCCTCATTTTTCAGGTCTAATACAGTGGTTTGCATAAGACCAGGCAATGACACCAGCGGCAGGTGAACAGTCCGTCCGGCATTGCCAATACATCAAGGAGACCGAACATGAAGCAGCGCGATTTGTTTGCCGCTACAGTTGCCCATGAACCACATGACCCATACTTGTTCTACGCGAATTTCACACCAGCTGCGGATGAAAAGCTGCGCCGCGCCTATGGCCTGGCTCAGACGGTTGACCTCAGGAAAATGTTTAACATGTATGATCCGGCAGAGGTCAGTCCGCAGCCACCGCCTGATCTGGTGACCCCGGACTTTCAGCACTACTTTGCTGATATGGATATCCCTGCAGGTGCTTTTATCAATCGGCTGGGGGTTCTGGAAATACCGGGCAGCCTTTATCACTTCACCCATTATGTCAGCCCCCTGCGACATGCGGAGCGGCTCGAGGAAATCCTTGATTTCCCCTATCCCTCCGTTGATGGATACCTGGTGGACCACATGGCTGAGGCTGCAAGGCAGGCTAAGGCAGCAGGCCGTGTGACCTGCTGCCACCTGGTGCATATGTACGAAGATGCCTGGCAGATTCGTGGTTATGAGCCCTTTTTGATGGATATGCTGACCAACCCGGAAATCTGTGCTTATATCCTGGATCAGATCGCAGACAAAAATCTGAAAAAAGCGGAGGCGGCGGCAAGAGCCGGAGTGGATGTGCTGATAAGCGGTGACGATGTGGCCAATCAACGTTCCCTGATGTTTGCCCCTGAACTCTGGCGCCGTTTTATCAAAGAACGCTGGGCCAGAGTTTACGCAGCAGCCCGGGCCATCAAGCCGGATATCCAGATCTGGTATCACAGCGACGGCAACATCATGTCCATCTTGCCGGAACTTATCGAGATTGGTGTCACCATCCTCAATCCGGTTCAGCCGGAATGTATGGACCTGGCGGCTGTCAAACGGCTCTATGGACGGCAACTGGTTCTGGACGGGACCATTGGTACACAGACCACCTTTCCTTTCGGCACGCCACAGGATATACGCGCCGTCATCCAGGACAGAATTGAGAACCTGGGTGCGGATGGTGCGCTGATGCTTTCCCCAACCCATGTTCTTGAACCAGAGGTTCCGCTGGAGAATATGCTTGCTTTTTTGGAAGCCTGCCAGCAAAAATGAGAAAGGCCGGTCTGATCAGTCAACCGGCAGAGGTATAAGATGCTGAAAATTGGTATAGCTGGTGTGCGTGGCCTGTCCACCCTGATGGGATTTAGCGCCATTGAAGATGTTTCGGTTGAGGCGATCTGTGATCTGGATGAAGCCTTGCTGCACCAGGTTCAGGAGCAACACAAGATTCCCCATGCCTATCGTGTTTTTGATGACATGCTGGAAACCGATCTTGATGCTGTTGTCATCGCAACACCTATGCAGTGTCATGTGCCCCAGGCTATTGCCGCACTGCAGGCTGGAAAGCATGTGCTCAGTGAAGTCACCGCCGGCGTGACCATGGATGAACTCTGGTGGCTGATCGAGAATGTTGAAGCATCCGGTAAAGTTTATATGCTGGCGGAAAACTACTGCTATATGCCTGATAACCAGCTGATCCGCAGCCTGGTGCAGAATGGTCTGCTGGGCACGGTTTATTACGGAGAAGGCGAATATTTGCACAACCTTCAGTCTCTGGTGACCTACAACTATGGCTTGCACCACAGCGGTAAGACGACTTGGAGAAAATACTGGCAGCTGGGCAAACGTGGCGCTTACTATCCGACGCACAGCATCGGTCCCGTTATGCAGTGGTTTGCCCCGGAACATATAGCATCCATTGCCTGTTTCGGCTGCGGCCGCAACAATGACCTTAGCCTGCGCCAGGAAGACACAACCATCACCATGTGCCAGCTGGGCAGCGGGAAACTGGCCAGAATACGCCTGGATGCTGTTTCACCGCGTCCGCATCACATGACATACTATACACTCCAGGGAACCAACGGTGTCGTGGAATGCTCAAGAACAGCCGGCGCTCCTGCACAGATCTGGCTGAGGGACAGCGGACAAAGCATTGACAAAGCTACCTGGCAACCGCTGCAGGACTATGCGCAATACTTGCCAGAACGTTATCAGCAGGCCACAGAGGAACAGAAGAAGGCCGGTCACGGCGGTGGTGACTTTTTCATCGTTGCTGATTTCATTGAGGCGGTCCGGAACGGTACACCACCACCCATCGATGTGTACACAGCCTGTGAATGGACCGCTGTCGGATTGCTCAGCGAACTGTCCATAACCAACCGGAGCCGTCAAATGGACATGCCCCGATTTAGAAAGAATATGCCTTATGCGGAACAGACCATTCAACTCTGAAAGATAGGACACGGAACAGAAGCATCATCTGTGTTGGTGTCAGGAGGTTTACCTGGCACCGGCCCGCCGCAGGACGCGGCTGCCCAGCCGTGCCAGTGTGGATACCAGCAGGATACCCAGTGAGAGTGATCCTGCGATGGCCAGTGTATGCAGGCCTGTTTCCAGGAACGCAGATGTATTGCCGCTGATGGCTAGTTCCATCGTGCGATAGATGCCGCTGCCGGGTACAAGCGGCAGGATCGCAACGATCTGGAACGTGATGACCGGTGCTTTCTGGACACGGGCTAAGATCTCAGCGTATATGGAAAGCACCAAAGTCGCCAGAAAATACTGAAGCAGATCATTGAGCACCGGTGTGCTCAGGAGAAACACCAGCCAGCCCAGCGCGCCACCCAGCGAAGCGGTCAGAATTTTCCAGCCACGTAAATTAAAAACCAGGCTGAAGCCAAGGCAGGCAATAAAGGCATAAAGGCAGGACAGGATTGATGCAGGCATCGTGTCTCCTTGTTCAGATCTGCTGTAACAGGGCAAGGGCGATGCCGCTGCCCAGGGCGATCGCCGTTGCAGTCAACAGTGCTTCAGCCATTTTGGTCAGCCCCGCGATCAAATCTCCGGCGATCGTGTCCTGAATGCTGGTGGTGATGGCCACCCCGGGGACAAGGTTCATCAATGTGCCGATGATGATTTTATCCATATGTATGGCCAGACCGGAGCGAACCGCGATAAAGGCGGCCGTTGCGGCAATGGCGCTGGCCGTCAGCTGGATAAAAAACGGGTTGGTCTGAAAACGCGTCATGGCATAGATGGCTGACCTGATCAGGGCACCACAAAACAAAGCCGTCAATGCGTCCATCCAATTTCCACCGAAAAAGAGCGTGAAAGCGGCAGCGATCAGCGCATAAGCCACGATAGAGACCGCAAAAGGAAAGACGGGCTGCTGGTCGATCTGCAGCAACCATTGCCGGATAACCGTCATATCAGGACTTTCCCGGCAGACCCGGCGGACCAGGTCGTTCAGCA
>LSQX01244967.1_pt1 | contig 11252 bp, 8 predicted proteins | sample 654561 | NCBI WGS metagenome assembly LSQX01 (sample SAMN04489861, study PRJNA283612) | anaerobic digester metagenome | isolation source: 4 biogas reactors fed with cattle manure at either 37C or 55C with and... | place: Denmark: Kongens Lyngby | collected 2014 | reverse complement strand
GCATAGTTCCAGGCCATGTCAGCCTGGCCCAGGTGGGTGACATCATAGCTCATATCCCAGGCACTGTAGGAGAACATGCCTTCAGCTTTTTCCCTCACTCCCATCTCAGCTAGCAGGGCGACGTTGGGCAGGGCATCGGTCAGGATTGTCCAGTGGTAATAGCCATTCCAGGGCTTGACTGTGCGGCGCAGGCCCAGCTCCGGCCGGGTGGTCTGGAACATGAGCTGGTCAGCGTAGGCGGAATAGGTCCACCAGTCGACCACAACCAGGTCAAAAAGGTCGTTGGCCTTCAGGGCCTTGACCAGTTTCTCAACGCTTTCCTCCTTGATGGATTCACCGTGGCGGATCAGCATATCACTGTAAACGTAGATGTTTTTCATGCCCCTGTCCCGCAAATGGGCGGCCAGGCGGATCAGGTGGTCGATAAAGATGTCCTGCCTTTCACGTCCGCGGCAATCCGGGCACTGGCACCAGGGTGACCTGACCTTGAAGATATCTTCTTTGTTGGCGGCTATCTGATCCCAGACTTCATCCAGGCCGATATGGAAGGAATCGACACCACTTGGTGCCAGATAGCGGTCAATTATTTCATCGTAAATAGTGAAGAGCAGCTTATAAGTCTCTTCTTCCGCTGTGCAAAAACCGGTCAAGGTGGGCTGGCCGTCCGCGTCTTTAGCGGAAACAACCGGGTAGGTGGCCGGAAGCAGGGTGTTGTGGCCAAAGGAGTTGACCAGGGGGAAGATATTGACACCCCGGGTCTTGCCATAGGCAACAAGCTCACCGAAAAAGTCCTGGCTGACCATGGGAACCGGCTTTTCTTCATCTATCCAGCCGCCGGCCTGGGGTGAATAGTAACGGCAGACAACCGGAGTGCTCAGTTCAGGATAAGCCTTGAGCGGGATATAAAGATACTCGCTGACCCGGCCGTCATACTGGACAACCCAGCAACCGTAAAGGGAGACTGCCAGCTGGTTCATCTTGATCGCTGACATCTCATCAACCAGCTCCTGCCAGTCAGCCAGGGTCATCAGGTTGGAGCCGTAACGGCTTTCCATGAAATGGCCACGGGTTTTCAGGTCAGGCCAGTCAAGGATTTCCAATTCAGGGACAAACAGGAGATTATCTTCCAGGCACAGGCTCTGGACCAGGGTCCTGGTGCCAAAAAACAGTCCTTCCGGCCCAAATCCTGTGACTTTGACCACTTTGTCTTTGGCTGTCAGCCTGTAGCCCTGGGCCAACAGGCCTGGATCATCGCTGAGACCAGCAGGCGGGTCTGCCAGCTCCAGCACAATGGTTGAACTGCTGTCTGCCTGGCCGGGGACTGACATGATCAGGCGGGAGAAGGTTTCGTTAAGCAAGGCCAGGGAATTGGCCAGGGCCGGCAGCTGGTCTGGGCAATTGACCTCCAGCTGGCAGGCCGCCTGGCCTGGACTGCCTAATATGACTGTTTTGTCAGACAAAAGGGTGATCTGCTTAGGGGTGGGAACAATCTGGTCTGGAGTGAACATATTTCGCACTGTCCTTTCTTTATGCAACTGGGCAGGTGGATCTATTTTTGATTTTAGCTGGTTGGGCGCCGGGATGCAATGAGTTCGGCGGAACTGCCGGATTTACTTTCGTTGGCCTTTTGGTTTGTTTTCAAAAATGAAATATGCTATATTTTGCTTAAAACAAGCTGGGAGGCAAAGTATGGCCAAAACAGGACTGCAGCTGGAGGCGCGGCGACAGTTGATTATTGACAGGATAAACAGTGACGGGCGGGTCCGGGTCAGCGACCTGAGCAGCACCATGGGTGTTTCGGAGGTCACCATCCGGCATGACTTGAACACCCTGGAGAAAAAAGGCCTGCTAGAGCGGGTGCCGGGTGGCGCGGTGATGCGTAACGGGGGATCTGGCCACGGCCTGGGCTGGCCCAGGAAAATCAGCAACCTGGCGGCGAAAAAGAGCATTGCCTCAGCCCTTTGTGACATGATCCATGATGGGGAGACCTTGCTGATCAACTCCGGTTCAACCAGCCTGATCACTGCCATGGAGCTGAAAAGGCACCAACGGCTGAATATCCTGACCAATTCCATAACAGTGGCCATGGAGCTGAGTGATTATCCCACCTTCCGGGTTATCCTGCTGGGCGGCAACCTGAACACCCAGTACCTTTTCACTTACAGCAGCGATGCCCTGGCCCAGCTGAGCAAGTACAAGGCAGACAAGGCCATCTTGTCGGTGGACGGGATTGACAGCCAAAACGGCATCTCAACCTACCATGCGGAAGAAGCGGAAGTGAATGTGGCCATGATCAACCGCTCACACCAGACAATAATAGCCGCTGACAGCAGCAAGCTGGGCCGGGAGAGCTTCCATAATTTTTCCTGCCTGCACGGGATTGACTGCCTGGTCACCGATAAGGATGCCAACCAGGACCTGCTGCGGGCGATCCGCTCTTTTGGCGTTGATATAGTGACTGCATGAGATAAAAGCTGCAAGAAAAAGCCGGACTGAAGGTCCGGCTTTTAATTCATGGCTGTGTCAGAGAAAGGCTTATTCGCCGATCAGCTGGACCTGGACCTGCCTGGCCCTGGCCCTTACCTGGTCCCAGTCAATGAAGTAGATATACCCGAATTCACCCAGGTCAAGCTGGCCGTCGACAATCACAATGGTTTCTGAGCGGCCGAAGATGCTTGAGCGCAGATGGGCGTCTGTATTCAGGCTCGTCCATTCACCTTCTTCACCAACACTCATGGCGAACTCGATATGCTCCGGGCCGGGATGCATGTACTGGCCTTCAGCCCGGCAGGTGGGGATCAGCTTTTCCATGATGTTGACCAGGTCCTGCTGCAGGTACTCCAGGCCGAAGTAGGTCTTGTCATGGGAGCATTCCTGGGTCATGACAGAACAGGTTGTGTGGTGGGAATAAACAACACAGATTCCGTTCTGGATACCTGACTCAGCGAGGATTTCCTTGACCTTGACTGTGACATCGTGAAATGTCGGGTTTAGTCCCTTGGATTGCACATCGATGCTTTGACGATAAACTTTCATAACTTTCTCCTTTATTTTAAGAATTCTTTATGTACTCATCCCAGGCCTGGCGCACAGCGCCGACCATCTCATCAACCATGGCCGCCCGGTCAGCTGCAAGGGCGATGCCACTGGAAGAACCTGTGCCCTCCGCCCCGGCCCTGATGACCCGGAAGACATCCTTGCCGCTGCTGATTCCGGCAGCCTGCAGCACCATGATCCTCTCATCAACCTCCTTGATCAGGCGGGTTGACTCCAGCACATAGGCCATATCACTGACCTGGCCGGTGCCGATCAGTTCAGACGGCTCAGCAGCAATAATGTTCGGGGCCAGGCAGGCTACCGCCTTGGCTTCGGCCAAAGAGTCGGCACAGGCCAGGGTGGCCAGGCCCAGCTCATCCGCCCTGGCGATGATATGTTTCAGGTCAGCCAGGGACAAGGGCTTTTCATTATGGTTTAAAAGGACTCCGGTGGCTCCTGCAGCCAGCAGGGACTCCGGCAGGATATCCGCCACGCCTCGACCCGGCTTGATCGGGTCCATATGCGGGGCAAAGACATGGATGTGGCTGGTTGCCCGGGCAACCGCCTCGATAGATACATAGGGGGCTGTGAAGATCACATCGACATTGTACTTTTGGGCCGCAGCGTCTGCAGCCAGGGCCAGGTCGACAACATCTGAGCCGTAAAGATACGCTTTAGGGCCGATTTCAAAAAAAGGTGCTTTGATCTTGGTACCTGTAAACATGGCGTCACTCCTTGCTTGATCTTAAGCTAATCTTACAAACACAAGTATACCCCAGTCAAGCCAATTTGCGAAATGTTAACGGTTGTTTTCACCATCGTAATATGCTACTGTGGTCACGATAGAAAAAACTTCATATGGGAGGCAAAAATATGAAACCTGAAGCTTGGGACGCAGCGCGCGAATCGATTGAAATTGAAGCAAAGGCTGTATTGGATGTGCTTGATTATCTGGATAAAGAAGCATTTGCCAAAGCCGTTGATGTGATAGCCGATGCGGAGAGGATCATCACCTGCGCCAGTGGTTCTTCCGGGGCCGCAACCATGAAGCTGGCCCACTCCCTTTGCTGTATAGAAAGACCGGCCAAGTTCATGCCGCCTGCTGAGGCGATCCATGGCGGGCTTGGTTGTGTCAAGAAGGGTGACCCGGTGGTCATGGTCAGCCGTGGCGGCAAGACGACAGAACTTTTGCCCATCATTGATGTGGTCAAGAAAAAAGGAGCTGTCCTGATCGCCCTGACTGAAAACCTGGATTCTCCCCTGGGCCGGCAGGCCGACATCCTGATCCCCATGAAGATCAAAGAGGAAAGCGATCCTTTACGGCTGATGGCAACGGCCAGCTATATGGCCACCCTGGCTATCTTTGATGCTTTGCTGGCTGCCTTGATCGCCCAGACCGACTATACCAAAGAGCAGTTTGGCCTGATCCATCCGGGCGGTGCTGTCGGTGCCAGGCTGAACCAGCCCGGCTGATGCAAGAACGGGATATCCATGTCATATATGGCCGCAAGGCAAAGATCATGGTCAGGCAGCTGCTCGAGCAGCTAAGGCCTGAGCAGGATCTGGCCCCGGACAGCCGGATCGGGATCAAGCCCAACCTTGTTGTAGCCAAGACTGCTGCCAGCGGGGCAACGACAACACCGGACCTGGTCGCCGGTATCATTGAATACTTCCAGGCCAGGGGCTATCACAGGATCTCAATCCTGGAAAGCTCCTGGATTGGCGAAAAAACCAGCCGGGCCTTTGCCGCTTGTGGTTATGATAAGCTGGCCCGGCACTACAAGGTCCAGCTGTTGAACCTGGAAAAGGATAAATCCCGTAAAGTCTTTGCTGGTGGCCTGGAACTGGATATTTGTGAACAGGCCCTGCAGCAGGACTTTTTGATTAATGTGCCTGTTCTGAAAGGCCATTGCCAGACCAGGTTGACCTGTGCCCTGAAAAACCTGAAGGGTTGTATCCCCGACAAGGAAAAACGGCGCTACCATGCCCTGGGCCTGCATGAACCTATTGCCTGCCTGAACACAGCCCTGCGCCAGGACCTGGTTATTGTTGACGGGCTGAACGGCGATCTCAGTTTTGAAGAAGGCGGCCGGCCTGTGGCCATGAACCGCCTGCTGGCTGCGCGGGACCCGGTCCTGCTGGACAGCTATGCCGCCGCCCTGATTGGCCTGGATCCGGCTGATGTGCCCTACATCGGCCTGGCTGCAGGCCTTGGTGTCGGCACAGACAGGCTGGACCTGGCCCGGATCATCGAGCTGAATGATGACCAGTCCTCAGCCGGCCAGGTAAAGGTGGCCCAGCTGCCCTGGCGGGAGCTGATCAGTGAGAACCAGGCCTGTTCTGCCTGCTATGGCAGCCTGATCCATGCCCTGGAAAGAATGCATGAACGCGGCACTCTGGACACAATCACCACAAAGCTATATATTGGGCAGTATTACAAGCAAAAAAAAGAAAAGGGCTGTGGTATCGGCACATGCACCAGGTTATTTGACCGCCATGTGCCCGGCTGCCCGCCACGGGCAGCCGATATTGTAGCCTTCCTGGAAAAAAGCATAAGCCGCTGAGGTGAGAAAAATAAAAAACAAGTGGGCTGCTTTGAAAACTGCCTGGCAGGATGAAGAGCAAAGAAAGAGTATCTTGTTCATTTGGAGCGGTGTTTTTATTAACGCTGCCGTAGTCCTGACCTCAGGTATGTTCCTGACAGGCTATCTTGTCTACCTGGAAGCGCCAGATTTCATGGTCGGCCTGCTGAACAACTCAATGAACTGGGCGGCAGTGGCCGGTCTTTTCTCCTGCCTGATCTTTGAAAGGCTGGCCCGCCGGAAAAAACTGCTCCTGGCCCTGCTGGTCACCTCGCGGATGCTGGTGTGCGGGATTGTCTATCTGCCCCTTATCCTGCCCGGCAATGCAGCTGTCCTGCGTGCCCTGCCCCTGATGATCATCACCGGCAACCTGATCTGGGGTGTCTTTGATATCGGCTACTCCATCTGGATGATGAACTCTTTTGCGCCCAGAGTCCGCAGTGGTTTTATTTTCAAGCGGATGTTCTGGCTCCGGGTGGCCTTCACCCTGGCCAATATCATGATGGGCTTTTTGCTTGACTGGCTGGAAAAATCATATCTGGGCTTTGTCATTGTCTTTTCCTTCAGCCTGCTCTTATCCCTGGCCGATGCTGCTGTGCTCTTAGGCGTGAAAGAACCCGATTATGGCACCAGGCAGCATAAATTCAGTATCAGGTCCTTTTTTGAGCCCCTGCGCAACAAAGTCTACTTGAAATTCATCCTTTTTATTTTTCTTTACTACACCAGCCTGACCATGTCCTCCTCTTTCACCTCGCTTTATCTTTTACGCTATCTTGAACTTGACTACAAACTTGTCTCCTTTGTTAATGCCACCTCCAACATTTTTTTGATCCTGGGCACAAGGTTCTGGCATCAGGTGGAGGGCCGGCTTGGCCTGATGCGCTCTTTTCGCCTGGCCGGCCTTTTGGCTGTCTGTGAGTATGCCTTTTATGTCTTCCTGACCGCCAGGACCACCTTTTTGATGTTTCCGGCCGCCTGCCTGGCTGGCGCCTGCAACAGCGGCTTTAATGTCTTCGTGGTCAATTACCGTTACAGCATCATGCCGGAGACGAACAGGACCCTGTACGAGGGCTGGTACGGCGCCCTTTATGGTGTGGCCCTGCTGGCCGGTCCCCTGATCGGCAGCCAGGTCATGCAGCTGTTGCCTGACCTGAGCACAGGCCTGGTCCAGCATGGCCGTTTCCAACTGCTCTACCTTTTGTCTTTTGTCCTGGCTGTGCCGGTCCTGCTGCTGGCTTTCCGCCAGATGGAGACCAGGCCGGAGCCAGTTCCTCTTGGTGAAGAGACTTATGCTGATTGATTAAGCAATAGGCTGGCCAAACTGCCCTTTTTCTGGCTGTGTTATAATATATGGATAAAGCTCTTTGTTAGCTTGTGATGCAAAACGCAACAGGAGGAGTCAATTATGACCCCATATAAGCGAGCTCATCTGGCCCGGCAGCTGTGTATTCTCCTGGCGGTGGGCATGCTGCTTCTACCCACAGCCTGCAGCTCGAAAAACAGCGAGCCGGTTGGCAGTGTCAGTGAGGCTCTAGCAAGTTCAGCTGCCCTGGTGACAGGCAGTCCGGAAAACATTAAAGAAAAGATCACACCGCCGGACGAGCTATTTGCCCTTTATGCCGGAGCCTGGGAACAATCTGATTTTGCGGCAATGTACATGTTCTTGTCAGCAAATGCCAAAAACCGGGTGACGGAAGAAGAATTCGTCAGCCGTTACAGCAATATATTTTCCGGTATTGAGGCAGAAACAATATCTGTCCAGATAAACAAGGATACAGGCACGGCCTACGACCTGATCGATGAAGAAACAGCTCTCCTTAGCTTTTTTCTGGAAATGGACACCCTGGCCGGGCCGGTGCAGATCGATGACTATCTGGTGACTTTCAAAAAAGAGGAAGTGGGCGGCAAGTCTGCCTGGAAGATAGACTGGAATGAAAAGCTGATCTTTCCGGCCATGGAAGCTAAGGACAAGGTGCAGGCCAGGGTTCTGCTGCCGGCCAGGGGTGAGCTGCGGGACCGCAATGGCTATGGCCTGGCCTTGAATGGTGACCTAGTCACTATCGGCATTGCACCCGGCAAATTCGGTGCCGGCAAGGAAGAATCAATTGCAGTCATGGCCGAGCTTTTGGATATCAAGCCGGAAAAGATCGAACAGATCTACCAGACTGCCAAAAACCCGGACTGGTTTTATCCGGTTGTCACCCTGCCGGCGGAAAACGGTGACCTGGCAGCCCGCCTGACCGAACTGGACGGTGTCCTGTACCAAAGGGGCAGTGGGCGGGTCTACCCCCTGGCAGCTGCTGCCGGCCTGCTGACGGGGTATATTGGCCCCATAACAGCTGAAGAGCTGGAAACTCGGGCGGAATTGGGTTATACCGCCCATGATAATCTCGGCAAGATGGGCCTGGAGCAGGTTTATGAAGAACGTTTACGCGGTGAAAAGGGTGGCGAAATCACCCTGGTCCATGGCGAGAGCGGCCAGCTCAAGGATGTGATCGCCCGCAAAGAAGCCCGGGATGGTGAAAACATCACCCTGGCCCTGGACATGAAAACCCAGCTGACCCTTTACCAGGCGATGGAGGGTGACGCCGGGGCTGCTGCGGCCATAGACCCCATCAGTGGTGAAATCCTGGCTCTGGTCAGCACACCATCATTTGATCCCAATCTCTTCCAGACCTATGTGCCTGATTCAGTGCGCCAGGAATGGAACGATGCTGAAAAGAGCTATTTCACCAACCGGTTCAAGGCCGCTTACATTCCCGGTTCAGTGTTTAAGCTGGTCACAGCAGCCATCGGCCTCAAGGCTGCTACATTGGATCCGGCTGAAGCGCTTGCCATAGAAGGCAAATATTGGCAGCCGGATGCGGGCTGGGGAGACTACCATGTCACCCGGGTCAAGGTGCTCGACAAGCCGGTTGACCTGGCCGATGCGATCCTTTATTCCGACAATATCTATTTTGCCCGCCAGGCCCTGCGGGTTGGTGGCGGTAAATTCCTGCACCTGGCTGAGGATTTCGGTTTTGGTGAAAAAATGCCCCTGGACTATCCTTTTTCTGTATCCCAACTGGCCAATCAGGATCTGGCCAACCCGATCTTGCTGGCAGACACTGCCTATGGCCAGGGTGAGGTGCTGCTGAGCCCGCTGCACCTGGCCCTGATCTACGGCACCCTGGCCACAGAAGGCGACCTGATGAAACCTGTCCTGGAACTGGACGGGACAGGGCCGGCGGTCTGGAAAAGCCAGGCCATAAGTAAAGACCATGTCACCCTGCTGGCTGATCTTTTCACCCGGGTGGTGGAAGACCCTGCCGGAACCGGCTACACTGACCCGCCCACCCGGACCAGGATGCTGGGCAAGACAGGTACGGCTGAGCTGAAAAAGAACCAGGATGACGAAACCGCAGAAGAAAACGGCTGGTTTGTTGCAATGAACAAGGACCAGCCGCGCCTGGCGATCGCCATGGTTATTGAGGATGTTAAAGAAAGAAGGGGCAGCCGCTATGTGGTTCCCCTGGTCAAGCAGGCCATGGATGACCTGCTGACTGGCTAAAGCAGCAGCCTGTCTTCATCATCAAAGACAAGATAACGGCCCGGAACAAGCTCATCCAGCTGGCTGATCGTCTCAGCATAGTGGTCCAGGAGCACCCGGCCGTGGTGGATGTAGCCGATTTTGCCGGGCATCAGGTCCCGGTCCAGCAGCTCCCGGGCTATTTCCACCGGATGATGGTGGCCGGTTTCCACCAGCAGCAGGTCACAACCGTCCAGCATGGGGGCAAAATCATCAACACCCTTTGTATCTCCACTGAAGACAATCTTCTTGCCAGCCACCTCAATGGCAAAGCCAAAGGCCTGCCAGGCCCCATCTTCTTTTCGGGGCAGGTGGTTGGTGTGCAGGGCGGAGACGGTCAGGTCATCATTTTGCAGCAAAAGGCCATCGGTAATCAGCCTGGGCTCGATAGTGAAGTCCATGGAGAAATTGCCTTCGGTCAGGACAAGCAGATCCCAGATCGCCTGCCACAGGCGCATGTCAGGTGTGTAAAGCTGCAGGTTCTGGCCCTTGAAACGGCCAGTTATACCATTGATCTTGCGGATATTCCAAAAAAGGTTACCCAGGCCGCCCACATGGTCCATGTGGGTGTGGGTGATAAAGATAGCTTTTGACTGCATCAGGTCAACGCCCATTGTGTGGGCTGTGTAGGATGCACCCTCGCCGGCATCAAACCAATAGAGCGCATCTGCCAGCCTGATACCAAAAGAGACATGCTTGCGGCCTGGCATCGGTTCGGTGCCGGAGCAGGAGCCAAAGACAATCAGCTCCGCCTGGCCAGGCTTTAGTTTTAATTCTTGCATAGTTGCGCCGTTACTGGGAACCGGAAAAAAAGATCAACCCCAGCTTTGTCTCCCTTTGCTTTGATCTAAAAGCCCGGGATTTAACTTTCCGCCTTGTTTCCCTGCAGTAACAGCATTCACCTCCTTGTTTTTAGATCTGTTTTTTATTTTTCTTCTCTTATCTGATGAGCACCTGCTAAAGCAGGACCAAAGCCTGATTTCTGAAGACAATCCTTTGTGCAGTAAGAGCGAAAAGACCAGCCAGGAGCTCAGCTGCAAAAAGATACTCTAAAATATCCACTGGCCTTAATCCGTCTGGATAAAACCACTTCTATCTAGGGGCAAGAGGCTGCAAAAGTCAAGCTCGCACAGCATGGGAAGGGCTGAAAACATGCTATAATATGACCAGATAAAAGATCTGTTTTGCAGTATAATAGTCAATTCAAGCATAGGTAAAAGGAGATATTGCCATGACAAGATTACCGATAGGAATCCAAGTTTATTCAGTCAGGGAAGATGCTGAAAAAGATTTTGCTAAAACAATGCAAGAACTCAGCCGCATGGGTTATGAAGGGGTTGAGCTGGCTGGCCTTTATGGGCATGAGCCGGAGCAGGTGCGCCAGATCCTGGCCGAAAACAAGCTGACCTGCATATCTTCCCATGTGCCCTGGGCAGAATTGACCGCGGACCTGGCCGGCACTTTGGCCAGATACAAGTCCCTTGGCTTGGAATACATCGTTGTTCCCTATCTTGAAGAAGAGCAAAGGCCCGGCCGGCCTGGCTTTGCTGATGTTGTCCGCCAGATGCCAAAAATCGGCAAGGCCTGCCAGGCGGAAGGCCTGACCCTTTTATACCACAACCATGATTTTGAATTTGTCCGCCTGGAAAATGGCGTGTTCGGCCTTGACCACTTGTATGAATCTGTTGCTCCGGACCTGCTCCAGACCGAACTGGACACCTGCTGGATCAAGGTCGCCGGCCAGTCACCTGTGGCTTACCTGGAAAAATATGCCGGCCGCAGCCCGCTGGTCCATTTCAAGGATTTTTATATGGAAGGTGAAAAAGGCGACGCACAACTCTATGACCTGATCGGTATGGAAAAACGGCAGGCCGCCCGTAAGGGTAGTTTTGAGTTCCGCCCCCTGGGCCAGGGACTGCAGGATATCCCGGCCATCCTCAAGGCAACCGTTGCAGCGGGTGCCAAATGGATTATCGTTGAGCAGGACAACTCTGTAGGCCGCCCGGCCATGGAAGCCGCCCGGATGAGCCTTGATTACCTGCGCGGCATGAGCTGTGTTTTGAAAA
>LSQX01223424.1_pt1 | contig 11252 bp, 7 predicted proteins | sample 654561 | NCBI WGS metagenome assembly LSQX01 (sample SAMN04489861, study PRJNA283612) | anaerobic digester metagenome | isolation source: 4 biogas reactors fed with cattle manure at either 37C or 55C with and... | place: Denmark: Kongens Lyngby | collected 2014 | reverse complement strand
CTGATTTGGCTTGTTTACGCCAATTATAAAGGGTTGCTTCATTAATGCCTTCCTGACGGGCCAGTTCGGCAACCGTCAGGTTGTAAGGGGGGAGTAATTTATTAAGTACCGATTGTTTACGTTCATGGGAATAACGGGCCATGATGAGTGTCCTTTACCGCCTGTTTTAGTTGAAATGGGAGGGTGACAACTATCCTGACACAGGGGGAAATGCTCAACCACGCTGCGTTTAAAATCTTTGGTGAAATGACGGCGAGAAAGACGCCGGTACGCGTCTGTAGAAGTGTGAGTGCTGTTCATAAGTTCCAACCTAAAAATAGATTGGAACCTATTGTCGTTTTTCTACGAGGAAATTCAAGACGGCACTGGTCGGAGCATTACCATCTATATTGCTAGAATTTAAAACAGAATTCTAGACGGCACTGGCCGGAGCATTACCGATGAAGCATGTTGTCGTTAATGTTGTGGGCGCGGGCAATGGCCGCTACCGATACGGCGGAGTTTTTGCACAAGGCAACCAGATGGGATTTAAAGGCCGGGCTGTGCGTCCGCCGACGGGGTAACGGGGTTGGTTCCGGGCTGATTTCTTCTAGATAGTCCATACGTGTCCATTTGCGATAGTGGACAAGTATGTTCATATTTTATTAGCGACTTGAAAAGATGACTTTACCGGACAGTTACATTGGTGGTGCATAATCAGTTAATTTTTTTCGCTATTTTAATAAAGTACTCAAAGAATTTTTCACCATCAAACATATCACCCATAAATAGGCGACGGTAGCTCGGGATACGCTCTATATATATGAAGAAATACCCGTTCAGTGATATCAGAAATCTCATCCTCTTCATATTGCTCAACAGGCAATCCTGTTCTTTCATCATAGAGAAAATCAAATATCTGCTGTTTAACTGCGTCGCGAGTCGATTCTTTTTGTTGCCAATTCGTAACTCTCAGTCGCTGTGTTTTTAATGTTGTTAACAACGTAGTGGCAACTTGCTTTATCTTGGAAATCTCTTTTGGTTGCAAATCCGGCTTACTAAGGAGATCAAACAATACCAAAGACTCCTCGTCCAGACCTTCCCTGATTGCGCGCTTCTCTTCACGGGAAAGCTCTTCATTCAGCCTTAATAACGCCTCAAAAGTCTTCTCAATAACGACACGATCCTTTTCTTGGTTATATTCCTTAACCAACTTCTCGTAGTGCTCTTGATAATCTGTACGTAATGGATTCTGCATCATAAGCCGAGCTAGTCTTTTCTCTACCACTGCTTTAAGGGATTGCACCGTTGTATTCTTTCGCTCCGATCGCGCGAACTCTTGGCGAAGCCGTTCAAAATCGATCTGGCTAATATCGTAGATACGATCACCGGCCAGCTTTGGCTCCTTGAGCTTATATGTGGTGTCGATACTAGCATCAACTATTTCATATAGCTCTTTCATAATACCTGAGATATCTGCTTTCTCTTTGTCTGCCTGCAAGCTCTTATAAAGCACATTGATTGCATCACGTAAATCACGATAATCATTAACGCCTGGTACGTTAATGCAAGCTTTAAACTTGTTAAATACCTCACGCGCTATTACCTCAAAGCGTTTCCGTGTTTCGTCATTTTGGTTGATGATTTCTTTAGCCTGCGCAATCGCAGCATTCTTAGCAAAACCTATTTCTGTAATAATCCAACTTAACTCAAAGTTATGCCTGCAAAAAAAATCAAGAACAAAGCCAATAGACTCACTGAGACTCTCCAGCAACTCCTCATTAGGTTTGGCTGGCTCACTTTCGCCCTCACCACCACCGTGGCCCTCGTCACCAGCTCCGGCAAAGGTCGCCAAGGCTTTACGCAGATTTTTCAGAATCCCGCAGTAATCCACAATCAGCCCATTATTTTTCCCTTCTGCTACACGGTTTGCTCTAGCAATAGCTTGCATCAAGGTATGTGCCTTCAAGGGTTTGTCTAAATAAAGGGTAGACAGTGTTGGAACATCGAATCCGGTTAACCACATAGCACATACTATGGCCACTCTGAATGGATGCTCACTAGATTTAAACGCCTCCTCCATATCTAACCGAGAGCCGTCAGCCAACTCAAACCCCGTCTTAATTAGCTGACGATGAGGTTTAATATCCAATCCCCATTTTTCGAACTTGGCAACTTCACCCTGTTCTTCACTGACCACAACGGCCATCAGCGTTTCTTTCATCCATGCCAGCTGACGCTCTCTCCAAACCAAATCCTGCTCGTCGGTTGCTAATAAAAGCTCTTTTTCTTTAACTTTTATTTCTTGCTGCCAATAAAAATCAATCAGCTTGTGCATACGCATGCAAGTAATCTTGTCTATGCACACAAACATAGCCTTGCCCGTTTCCCAAGCATTAGCATAATGAATCACAAAATCACGGGCAATCTGATCCAACCGGCTAGTTGAGGTAATGATGTGATAATCACGCTTCAGCTCTCGTTCCAATCTTTGCTGAACATCTACGTCCTCAATTTCTAACTCATCCAGCTTTTCCGCTAGGCGCTCGTTGATGCCTTTAGGATCCGCAACTGTATGCTCGTTGCCATCCTCATCAGTAAACACCAACTCTTCACCACGGGCATCATAGTACAAGGGCACTGTCGCCTTATCCTCGACAGCCCGCTGGAAGTCATAGGTAGAAACGTAATCACCAAAAACCTTCTTGGTTATCTCATCATCTTTAAATAGTGGTGTTCCGGTGAAGCCGATAAAACTCGCATTAGGCAAGGCGTTACGCATGTTTAGGGACAAGGTACCATATTGCGTGCGATGAGCCTCGTCGGTGATAACGATAATGTCATCGCGCTCGGAGTATGGGCTTTGAGGGTCGACCTTTTCATTAAATTTTTGAATGAGGGTAAAAACAAAGGCTTTTTGCTGTCCGATCAGCGCCTTGAGGTCTTTCCCACTATCCGCTCGGCATGGGTCTTTATCGTTATCGACCAAGCCACAACCTGCAAAGGTTTTATAAATTTGCGTGTCTAAATCCTCGCGGTCCGTTAACACCACAAAGGTATAGTTACCACCCAGCTTTCGATGCACCATCTGGGCGAAAAACACAATTGAATAAGACTTTCCAGAGCCCTGAGTATGCCAAAACACCCCCAACTTACCCAAACGTTCACTACGATTCATAACCGCATTAATAGCACGTCTAACACCAAGGTATTGGTGATTACGTGCAACGATTTTCACCAAGCGTCCTGAGCTCTGATCGAATAGCGTAAAATTTTCAAAAATGTCCATGAGATGGGTTTTGCTGCAGGTTCCCTTCAGCAAGGTTTCCATATCTACCGCACCTGGTTCATTCTCTTTCAGTCGTTTCCAATCATTAAAATGCTCAAATTGACTAGAAACTGAGCCTATCCTTGCATCAATACCATTACCAAGAATAATAAAAGCATTATGGTAAAACAGATGGGGTACAGTATCTTTATAATCAGAAAGATTTTGTTCATAGGCTGCACGAATGTCTGTATGGACATTTTTGACCTCCATGAATAATAGAGGAATACCATTTACAAAACCTACAAGGTCAGCTCTACGACGGTAAATATCACCCTTAACCCAGAACTCTCTTACCAATAAAAAGTGATTGTTTTCATAGTTATCAAAATCAAACAACCGTAGTCGCTTCTTTACACGCTCACCTTTTTCGTTATGGAAGCTCACTTCTACGCCATTCTTATGGAGAGAATACTTCTCCTTATTAACAGCAATAATATTGGTGGACAAGGGCATTTCACAGACAACGCGTAATGCTTCTTGGTAGGCAGTATTAGGCAAACCTGGATTTAGCTCAATCAGCTTCTCGCCCAAATAGCGCGTTAATACAACCTCTTGCTCTGAAAGCCGGCCTAAATCACCTTCCTTGCCAAGCTTTTCATACATGCCAAAAATAGACTCATCCCACTGCAGCTGGTTCAACAAATAACTTGCAGTGACTTCCTGAACTAAGGTTTCTTCGGTCATGGCCATGGGTAAGCCCTCTATTTCATGTTCTTGGTTTGGTAGCGCACAGGGCGATTGAGCTTCTTCACTATCTCATCATCAATAGCGCGTTTCAGCCATTGAGTTAACTGAGACTTATGAAGCTGAGTGATTTCAACCAGTTCATCAACAGTCACTGGTTTCTCAGCCAAGCGTTGAAGCTCGGAGGTAAACAGTCGATAAAAATCAACAGAGCTTGATTGCGCGACTTCGATTTCGGCAGCCTGCTCTGAAATAGTTTCAATTTTTGCCTGACTTTCGTTAACAATACGCTCAACCTCTGGCTTGACAACTTTTATTTCAGGCTGAGATTCAACCTCTGAGCAAGATTCAGTCTCGGCGAACAACTCAGACTGTGCAGGCGTGGAAAAGAGATCATCCATTGGTTCCTTCACCAGATTTGCCCGTCCACCTTCATTGCTGATTAAATCCGCAATCATGATGGCTTGAATATCCTCATCCAGCCAACGACCACCCTTGGCAACCAAATCGGCATTGGCTGCATCTTTGTCTGTGGTTTGCTTAACCCACAGCGGCACCCACATTTTTTTCAAATTTTCTTCTGCGCCGTTGAGTGTGCCGCCTTTTTTGCCCGAGTGAACCACCAGAGAGCTGTCTGCCAGGCAATAGATGTATTTATTACGGGCCATGGCATTACCTACACTGAACCCTGCCTCAGGGTAGAAAGGCGATACCAACACGACATGGCCATCCATTAAGCCTTTGCGCCACTTGCTGCTAGTTGCAGCTTTTAGCAGACTATCAGCCATCACCCCGAGCACCACACCGTCTTGCTTCATAGCACCCAACATTGCCGTTTCATCGACACCCCGAGCACCACCAGAGACAATAGCAAAACCCTCTTTGGCGGCTTTAGCACCCACTTGGTCGGTAAAAGCCAAATCAGCTTCGCTGGCATTGCGCGAGCCAATAACCGCCAAGCCACCTGCATTCAACAAGGCTTTGTTACCACAACCAAACAGCACTGGCGGGGAATCAGTTTTCAGCCGCTGCTTTAAACGCATTGGGTATTCTGGATCTGATCGGGTCACTACCCAAAGACCAGCTCGTTGCCATTTTTCCATGGCCAGCGCAAGACTATGGCCACGGCTCAACAATTCAATAATTCGCTCCGCACTAATGCGCGCATCGTGCCAACCTTGCAGCAACGTTTTCGGGTCAGTCACCAATAGGTCGGCAGGTGTGGTGGACTTGTCCTTTAACCACAAAGCGAAGCGCCCCCACTCCGAATTAGTTAGCGGTTTTGCACTTTCTTTGCCGGCCTTTGAAAAATAGCTGGTCAACAACAAAGTCGCCTGGGCTGTGGGCGACAGTAAACTGGATACATTCATTAGTCTTTCACCGAAGATGAAGCCAGCGCAACGGGGTAAACCACACCGCTGCCTGCTTGCTGTAAGAGAGCCGCAATGACTGTCAGCGTCCAACCGGAATCCACGATATCATCCACTAATAAAACCGGGAACCCCTGATAAAACTGAGTCACTTCAAACACACCATCAAGGTTTCGGCATTGATGAAAACGATTCTGCTGACCTTTTTGCGGCTGATTGTCTTTAACTTTGCTAATGGCGTCCAAAAACGGTAGCCCCAAACGTTCAGCCAAGCGGCGGGCAAAATCCGGAACCAGATCGGGATGATTACGCGACGGAACGCAGCACACCCACTCTGGCGCTGGGTTAGGTTGCCAACGCTGCTGAATCATTTCTGCCATGGCCTCGACCAGTTCATCGCTGAAACGCTTGGTATGTTTGTTATTAGCAACCATCCGTCCCCAGCCTGCATCGCCCCACCGGGATAAAACACGGCCTTCCTGTGCGCGAAGTTGCTGGGGTAGATTGCCGCGAAAACCGTATTCCAAAAACGCATTGGCCGCCACCTGTGCTTTTGGGGTGATCACCATTTCCGCATGTTTGAGGAAGGTGCCTGCGCGATGCGCCAAAGCAGGATCAACTGATGCATTGATCACAGGCCGCCCCAGGCAAGACGAACATTTACCGCAAGGCGTAGGATCGAGATCGTCCAACGCCTGCCGCAGAAATGTCATTTTGCAGCCAGCCTCATCCAGATACGCCTGAACTTCCTGCCATTCCTGCACACGTTGGCTGGTTAAGTGAGCAATTCGGGCATGATCCATTTGATAGCGAACAGGCGTTCTAACCCATCGGCTACCGTCTTTGAAGACAGGAGCCGGATTTTCCACGCTCAGCAGCTTCAGCACTTTTTCAATCTGACCGTGACGCAGGTTGGTTTGCTCTTCAATACTGCGCAGTGACAATCCATCACTCTGCTCCAACACCTGCAAAATTTCATTCACCTGGACCTCTGATGGAAAGGCCGACTCCCGGAAAAACTCGTGAATATCCTGATCTTCTACACCCGACATCAGCACACCCAGCGCATGATCTATACCACGCCCAGCACGGCCCACCTGTTGGTAATAGGCAACGATAGAACCCGGTGCCTGATAGTGAATCACAAAGCTTAAATCCGGCTTGTCGTAACCCATCCCCAACGCCGTGGTGGCCACCAAAACTTTTAATTGGTTGTTGAGGAACAACTCTTCCAAATACTGTCGGTAAGAGTTGCTGTTTTCAAAACCATCATGTTCAACGCTGCCGTGGTAAGCCTTGGCGTCTATGCCATTTGCGCTTAACCACACCGCGACTTGTTCGGCATCTCGTACTGTTAAGGTGTAAACAATGCCCGTGCCTGGTAACGAAGGTATTACTTGTGCCAGCCAAGCCAAACGAGATGCCTGATCGGGCAGCACCATAGTTTGTAATGCGAGGCTTTCCCGAGTCAAAGGACCACGGTGAATGTGAATATTTCCAAGCTGAGTTTGAATATCGGCAACGACACGGTTATTGGCTGTCGCTGTAGTACCCAGCACCGGCGTATTAGCAGGCAGCTGGCGCAGAATATTCACGATACGGCGGTAGTCAGGACGAAAATCATGGCCCCAGTCTGAAATACAATGCGCCTCGTCAATCACCATCAGGGCGATACGGTCGGCAATAGGCTGCAATACCGACTCGATAAAGTTGTCATTAGCCAAGCGCTCAGGGGAGATCAACAAACAGTCGATTTGATCATTCAGTATCCGCTGAGTTACCGAACGCCAATCATCAGTATTGGTTGAATTCATCGTCTCAGCGACTATGCCAAGCCGCGCAGCCGATTCAATCTGATTACGCATCAATGCCAGCAAAGGCGAAACGATGATAGTCGGCCCCATGCCGCGATCACGAAATATTTTAGTGCTGATAAAATAAACCGAGCTTTTTCCCCAGCCAGTTCGCTGCACCACCAACAGTTTTTGCCGATTATTCACCAAGGCGTCAATGGCCTCCCACTGACCATCCCGAAATTCGGCAGCGGGATTGGCTAGCGCGGTTTGTAGTAATTGCTGGGCTTGGGCTCGATTCATTGTCACTCCTTGATTTACACGGTCAGCTCGCCGCTCATAAGTTTTGGTAGCAACAGATCACGTGCTTTTGCTAGCGCTAAGTTTTGTTTCTGAAGACTCAAAATGAGTTCAAAAGTAGAAGCTACCGCAAGATGAAACTCGGTAATCAGCTTCTCACTTGGCGCTAATATTTCTATAGAGGAGAATTTCGACTTGTTTACGTTATTCATAGTCGAACTAGCCCCGATGGCCTCTAACATAGGCTTAATTTTCTTGAGTCCACAAAAGAGAAACTCAACTAAATGTTTATTTTCTGGAATCACCGAATTTATTTGCTGATTTGTATGCGCCTCCAATGGATTTATCGATACAACCCCAACAGTTCCTATGCATGAAACCATGATGCATCCACTTGGCAGCAAGGTTGATTGCTGAGACTTCGAGCCTGATTCGCTAAGACTCTGTAAAGTTGACACGACAAATACATTTCCATGCATATCGGGTGTTTTAATAAAAGGAACATCGTCGCCATAGTAGGCAGCATTTTTTGTAGAAGGAGTTTTGCCAGTTATTACTCTCCCAAACGAAGAAATCGGCTTTATCTCCCACCCCTCCGGCACACCATCGATCATCTTTACTTTCTCATGACCAGGGAAGCGCAGGTGAACAAACCATTCCTGATACAGCAGGCGAGCGGACTCTTCCAGCAGCTGAATACGGCGGCGATTGTTTTCGATTAGGTCGTCGTATTTGGCGATAAATTCCGCAGTTTTTTTCTGCTGTTTAATTGGAGGAAGGCGAATTCGATACTTAGCAAGGGAATCAATTGTAATTTGTGCCTGTGCAGCACCAGAGTTTAATTTGTCTTTAAGGTTCTCTCTGTTCAGCAAATAACACAAATATTGTTTATCAACCTTTGAATCATCTAGCTCTAGGACAATAGATAAATTAGTTATCCATGCATTAGGTGGTGATATTTTTACATCTCCAGTTCCGCCCACCCCTCGAGCTACCACAATAAGCATTGGGTCGTTGTAAAGATACTCTTTTGAATACCCTGTAATCCGGTAGCCACTATAAACAGGGAAACCTTCGTCAACAGCTAAGTCTTTTGACAACATCTTTCCATACTTCATGGAACTGATTTGACCTAGTTCGACAATATTCATACCCCCAACTCCTCAAAGCTACGAGTAATCTTTTCGGCCAACTCTGCCGCTTCAGCATTTAAGCCTTGCAGTTCAATATGAATATCGCGCAGGGTTTCTTCAAAGTCGAAGTCTTCATCCACTTCTTCCGGTGCCACACCCACATAGCGGCCCGGTGTCAGACTCCAGTCGGCAGCTTCGATCGCTTTGATATCTACCAGTTTGACCAAGCCTTCCACATCTCGCAGTTTGCCTTCCGGGAAGCGGCTTAACAGCCAGTAGGCTTGTTTGTAGAAATAGCGTACTTGTTTGAGCTGTTCCATGGCCAGCTTACGGGCTTCGTCTGCGGTTTTCTTTAAATTGCTGCGACCACGACCATTTAACAGCGTGTTATCCCAGAGTTCGTTGTCTTTGGCGTCATTAGCTTCGGCCAGTTCAATCACGCGGGTTGCCAGCTTATAAGCTTGGTCGATTTCTTTGATCAGAGTGCGACTTTGTTCAGCAAGGTCTTTCAGGCAGGCATCTTTATCGATGAAGTCAAGCAGGCTGGCAGCATCGTTATACTCGTATTCATTCCACCATTTTTGCAAGTCGTTCGTCAGGATTTGAAACGCGGACCAACCGCCTTCGACCGAGCCTTTGGCATTGAGGAAGTCGACATAGGGCTCAACACTCACGCCATTTTGCTCCAGCTTGTCCATAAAAGGCTGAAAGGCTTGGCTGAGTTTTTCCAACTGAATGATAAAGTCTGGTACAGGCTCGCAAGCTAACGCCTCAGATTGTTCACAGGAGCGAGCTTCGAAAATTGACTTGTCGATATACTGCTGCACCAGCTCAACAAAACGTTTGCCTTCGCCACGGTAGAGCCAGACCACAGCGGTCAGGTTTTGCTGCTGTTCGGGGCTAAAATCGTAAATTTTTCGGGTGACTTTGCGGTAGACGTTGCGAGCATCCAGCATTAGGACCTTGTCTTTCAGGTGCGCAGGTTTGTTTTTGTTAAGGAACCACAACTGGCAAGGCACCGAGCGGGTATAAAAAAAGTTACCGCGAATATCGACCATAATATCCACATGGCCAGACTTGACTAACTGCTCGCGCACCTTGGCTTCGCCCCGCCCGGCGCTGGAAGCCTGGGACGACATGACAAAACCGGCTCGGCCTGTGTCGTTCAGGTAGCTGTAGAAGTACTGAATCCACAGATAGTTAGCGTTGCTGACTTTCTTATTCTTGTTAACCCCCGGCAAGCCGAACGGCAGGCGGCGCTTATCGCCTTTGATTTTATCGGCGTCGACTTCATCTACGTTAAATGGCGGATTGGCCATCACAAAGTCGACGGTACCGAACAGGCCTTCGTGAGGGTCGTTGTAGTAGGTAATGGCGGACTCACCACCTTCTACATTACCTTCAAGGCCATGTACCGCCAAATTCATTTTGGCTAGGCGTGTGGTCACGCGATTTTTTTCATGCCCGTAAAAAGTCAGCTCATGTGGGTCTTGCGCGTGGCGCTCCATGAAATGGGCGCTTTGCACGAACATGCCGCCGGAACCACAAGCCGGGTCAAAAATTTTGCCGTGATCCGGTTCCAGCACATTCACAATCAACTGCACTAACGATACCGGCGTGAAGAATTCACCACCATCGTGCGCGCCTTGATCAGCAAACTGGGTGAGAAAATATTCGTAAATACGGCCAAAGATATCACCCGTGGCCTTTTTCAATTCTTCCGGGTTTAGAGTGCGCAGCAACATCCCCAGTACATCGTTAGGAATATTGTTGTATTCCTGCTTCGGCAGCTGGTTACGGAGGTTGGTGTAATCGGCCTCGATGGACTCCATGGCATGGATAATGGCTTCGGCGCGATTGTCGGCATCAGTCAGGGATATGAGGTAATCAAACTGTGCCTCGAGTTTAAGATAGATGGCGCTCTTTTTAGAGAAATCCTCTTTAGTGAGTTCGCGTGTTTTACCACCGCGACTGGGCAAGGTGGCGACAATCTCGTCTTTTACCGATAAGTAGCGGCTGTAAGCATGTCGCAGAAAAATCAGCCCCATCACTGGCAAAAAATATTCGTTGCTGGCCAGCTCGGAGTTGGCGCGTAAGGTATCAGCCGATTTCCACAGGCGTTTTTCAATTGCTTCGATGTTTTCCAGTTGTGCCATGGGGCCGAATTCCTAGTTATCTTCTGATTTACTGTTTGCTGATTTCATTGCTTCGCTGACACCGGCGCGGTTGTGCTGGGCGGCGATGTATTGCTCCAGCTCGCTCTGTTTGAATCGCCAGGAGTTACCAACTCTAAAGCCCGGTAGCTCGCCACTTGCGGCCAACCGATATATGGTACGTTCATTAATCTTGAGGTAATCTGCTACATCTTTGATGGTTAGTATATGGTCGCTCATAGCGCAAAATTCCACCAGTGTCGAAAAAATACATAACTATCAATATATAGTATCGTAACTGTCCGGTAAAGTCATCTTTTCAAGTCGCTAATAAAATATGAACATACTTGTCCACTATCGCAAATGGACACGTATGGACTATCTAGAAGAAATCAGCCCGGAACCAACCCCGTTACCCCGTCGGCGGACGCACAGCCCGGCCTTTAAAGCCCATCTGGTTGCCTTGTGCAAAAACTCCGCCGTATCGGTAGCGGCCATTGCCCGCGCCC
>LSQX01053021.1_pt1 | contig 11253 bp, 6 predicted proteins | sample 654561 | NCBI WGS metagenome assembly LSQX01 (sample SAMN04489861, study PRJNA283612) | anaerobic digester metagenome | isolation source: 4 biogas reactors fed with cattle manure at either 37C or 55C with and... | place: Denmark: Kongens Lyngby | collected 2014 | reverse complement strand
GCTGGATACGCTCTATTCTCCTGGACAAGGCAAAGAAGCACTCGGGCAGGCTTTGCAAAATCTATGTCTTCAGGCAGAACGTTCCGTGGACGAGGGCGCAAATTACATTATTCTCAGCGATAAAAATATCGATGCTGCCCGGGCCTATATACCTTCTTTGCTGGCTGTTAGCGCGGTACATCACCACCTGATTTCGGTTCACAAAAGAGTGCAAACGGCTCTGGTGGTTGAAAGCGGCGAGATGCGCGAAGTGATGCACGCTGCTCTTTTGTTGGGTTATGGAGCCAGTGCAGTAAATCCATATATGGTGTTTGCAATTTTAGAAGAGCTGGTACAAAAAAATGAAATACAACTTGACTACGCCACAGCCGAAAAAAATTACATAAAAGCCCTTTGCAAGGGTTTGTACAAAATACTGAGCAAGATGGGTATAAGTACTATCCGTAGTTACAGAGGGGCGAAATTGTTCGAGGCAGTGGGTCTTTCGTCAGAGCTTTTGCATAAGTATTTTGGAGGCCGGCTCAACGACAGCCTGCTCGAAGGCATTGGGCTTGAAGAAATTGAACAGGATGTAAACACATTGCACAGGCTAGCATTTAAAGAAGCTCTGCCGCCAATGCTTCCCAACAAGGGTTGGTACTGTTTCCGTAAAGATGGTGAACAGCATGCCTGGAATCCCGAAACTATTTCCAAACTTCAATGGGCGACAAGCCAGGGCAGTTATGAGCTTTTCAAAGAATACAGCCGTTTGGTGGATGAGAAGGAAAAGCCGATTTTTTTACGTGATTTTCTGGAATTTAAAAAAGGCAAGCCTATAGCTCTGGAAGAGGTAGAACCCATAGAGCAAATAATGAAGCGCTTTGTGACCGGAGCCATGAGTTTTGGTTCCATAAGCAAAGAGGCGCACGAGTGTATAGCCTTGGCCATGAACGCCATTCACGGTCGCAGCAACACCGGCGAAGGAGGCGAAGACTCTGCCCGTTTCCACAACAAAGTCGATGGCATAGCCCTGCGCTCGTCCATTAAACAGGTGGCTTCGGGCCGTTTTGGTGTAACTGCAGAATATTTGGTCAATGCTGACGAAATTCAAATAAAAATAGCCCAGGGAGCCAAGCCCGGTGAGGGTGGGCAGTTGCCCGGATACAAAGTAAACGAAGTCATCGCCAAAACCAGGCATTCCATACCGGGGATTTCCCTGATTTCACCTCCTCCGCATCACGATATTTATTCCATAGAAGACCTGGCTCAGCTTATTTTCGATTTGAAAAATGTGAATCCATCCGCAGAGATCAGTGTCAAGCTGGTTTCGGGTACGGGAGTGGGTACTATAGCTGCCGGTGTGGCCAAGGCCAAAGCCGATCGCATCATTTTGTCGGGAGCCGAGGGAGGAACCGGAGCTTCGCCCATGAGCTCCATACGTTATGCAGGCCTGCCGACAGAAATCGGTTTGTCCGAAAGCCAGCAAACCCTGGTGTTGAATAAACTCCGAAAACAAGTCCGCCTGCAGACGGACGGCCAACTCAAAACGGGGCGGGACATTGTTATAATGGCTGCCCTGGGAGCCGAAGAATTTGGTTTTGCCACCTCTGCACTGATTGTGCTGGGTTGCGTTATGATGCGAAAATGCCATATGAATACCTGTCCGGTGGGCGTGGCAACTCAGGACGAAGAATTGCGCAAGCGCTTTAGGGGAAAGTACGTTTTTCTGGTTAACTTTTTCCGTTTTCTGGCCACAGAGGTGCGCGAGCACCTGGCTCAATTGGGCTACCGCAGGCTGGACGATATTATTGGACATACGGAATTGCTGCAACGCAAACCTTCGGATGGTGTAAGCAAACACGATTTGCTCAATTTCGAAAGACTCCTGCATCGGCAAATGCAGGCAGGCAACAGCGAATTACATTGTACGGCACAACAGGTTCACAAAATAGACAATGTACTTGATCTGCGCATGATTGCTGATACTGCCAGGGCTATTGAACAAAAGAATGATCATAGCCTGAATTATCGCATTCACAACACCGATCGATCTACCGGGACCATGCTCTCCGGACAAATTGCCCTGCGCTACGGTAACAAAGGTTTGCCCGGACACTCTTTGAATATAACATTCAAAGGGGCTGCCGGCCAAAGTTTCGGAGCCTTTTTGGTTAAAGGTCTTCAATTTACACTCCAGGGCGAAGCCAACGATTACGTGGGCAAAGGCCTGAGCGGAGGACGAATAATCCTGTTACCTCCCAAAGGGGCCGATTTTGTGCCCGAAAACAACACAATAGCAGGCAATACACTGCTATATGGAGCCACCGATGGAGAAATGTATATCAACGGCAGAGCCGGAGAACGTTTTGCCGTAAGAAACAGCGGTGCTGTGGCTGTAGTGGAGGGAGTAGGTGATCATTGCTGTGAATACATGACCGGCGGAAGAGTGGTGGTGTTGGGAACAACCGGGCGTAACTTTGCCGCAGGCATGAGCGGGGGTCTGGCCTATGTCTGGAACAAACAGGGTAATTTTGATTATTACTGCAACATGGAAATGGTGGAACTTTCTCTGATAGAAGACAGCCGTTCGCGCAAAGAATTGCTGGATCTCATACAGCGACATTATCAGCATACCGGTAGTCCGCTGGCTGTCAGAATTCTGGCCAGGCCGGAGCAATACCTGGATGAATTTATTCAGGTAACACCAATTGAATACAAAAAAGTGTTGCAGGAAGAACAACTCAAAAGCCTGCAAGAACGAATAGAAAAAGTGGAACGAGATTTTTAACAGATAGCAATGGGAAACCCGAAAGCCTTTTTAAGTTTGCCTCGAAAAGAGGCCGGATATCGGCCTGTAAGCGAACGCATACAGGATTTTAGCGAAGTGGAACAAAGCCTCAACAGCGGAGACCGCCGTTTGCAGGCCTCGCGTTGTATGGATTGCGGTGTTCCTTTTTGTCATTGGGCCTGCCCACTGGGCAACAAAGTTCCCGAATGGCAGGATTTGCTTTACAAAGGCAGGTGGAAAGAGGCCTTTTACTTGTTGGAACAAACCAACGATTTTCCGGAATTCACCGGCAGAGTTTGTCCGGCCTTGTGTGAAAAAAGTTGTGTATTAAACCTTAGTCAGAGCGAAGCGGTTACCATACGCGAAAATGAACTGGCCATTGTCGAAGCAGCTTTCAGAGAGGCATATATTCAGCCGCGACAGATCAAACGCATCGGCAAAACCGTGGCTATAGTGGGTAGCGGGCCAGCCGGTTTGACTCTGGCAAACAGGTTGAATCGAAAAGGTTTTGATGTAACTGTTTACGAAAAAGACAGCTTGATGGGAGGCCTTTTACGTTATGGAATACCCAATTTTAAATTGAACAAAACCATCATAGATCGTCGCCTGGATCTGATGCGTCAGGAAGGCATCAGTTTTGTTCCCAACGCCCATGTTGGAAAAGAAATTGCCGTAGAAAGACTGCTGAAAGACTATGATGCGCTCTGTTTGGCTATAGGTGCCGAAATTCCCCGGGATTTGCCGGTTGAAGGCCGTCAGCTCAAAGGGGTGTATTTTGCCATGGACTTGCTGGCTCAGCAAAACAACATATTGCAAGGCATAAGTCCGGATCCGGATAAACAGATCAGACTCAAGAACAAACATGTGTTGGTAATAGGCGGGGGTGATACCGGCAGCGATTGTGTGGGAACTGCCCGCAGGCAGGGAGCTGCCTCTGTTACTCAGATAGAAATTTTACCTCAGCCGCCCGAAGGCAGCAATCCCCAAACGCCCTGGCCCATGTATCCCCTGATACTCAAGACTACCAGCAGCCACGAGGAGGGCTGCCTGCGTCGCTGGAATTTGTCCACCACCCGTTTTCTGGGTAAAGGGGATCAACTGGAGGCCGTAGAGGTAGAAGAAGTCTCCTGGTTGCCGGGTATAAACGGCGGTCGTCCTCAAATGAAACTCAGCGGGAAAAAAGAATTGATCAGGGCCGATGTCGCCTTGCTGGCCATGGGTTTTGTGGGAGCCTGCTCAGAGGGCTTGTCCGAAGAATTGGGTTTAGAAAGCACCAAAGCTAACACGATCTCTGTTGATAAAGTTTTCAGAACTTCTCATCCCAAAGTTTTTGCCTGCGGCGATGCAGCGACGGGCGCCAGCCTGGTGGTCAGAGCAATGGCAACAGCAGTAAGTCTGGCTGAAACCATTGATAAAGCATTTAAGAACAATAAATTATAACAAAAGAATATGTGCGGCATTACAGGAATATTCAATATAAAGGGCGAAGCGGAATCGTATCGCCGGCAGGTGCTTGAAATGAGTAAACTCATACGTCACCGGGGTCCGGACTGGAGTGGGATTTATTGTGGTAATTCGGCTATTCTGGCTCATGAACGTCTGGCCATTGTCGATCCGGCATCGGGAGGGCAGCCTTTGCTCAGTCCCGACGGTAAGCTGGTGCTATGCGTGAACGGCGAAATTTACAATCATTTAGAGTTGCGCAGGGAACTTCAAAATGACTACGATTTTCAGACAGGTTCCGATTGCGAGGTCATTCTGGCCTTGTACAGGAAAAAAGGCAAAGACTTTTTGGAAGAGCTGAACGGCATTTTTGCTTTTGCTCTCTACGACAGCGAAAAAGATGTCTTTTTGATAGCCCGGGACCCTGTAGGTGTCATTCCTTTGTATATGGGAACAGACAAGGAAGGACATGTTTTGGTGTCGTCTGAGTTGAAAGGACTGGAGCCATATGCTGACGAGTATACCAACTTTTTGCCCGGTCATTATTATTATAGCCAGGAAGGCAGGATGTTGCCCTGGTACAGCCGAGACTGGAGTTCGTACGATACAGTAAAAGAGAATCCTGCCTCTGTGCAGGACTTGAAAGTCGCACTGGAGGCTGCCGTGCAACGCCAGTTGATGAGCGATGTGCCCTACGGCGTGTTATTGTCGGGAGGACTGGATTCATCTATTATTTCGGCAGTGGCCAAAAAATTTTCTGCCAAACGGGTCGAAACCCAAAGCACACAGGAAGCCTGGTGGCCTCGATTGCATTCTTTTGCCATTGGCCTGGAAGGAGCTCCCGATTTGCTGGCAGCCCGAAAGGTAGCCGATCATATTGGAACCGTGCATCATGAAATCCATTATACAGTGCAGGAAGGAATAGATGCGCTCAGAGATGTGATCTATCACATCGAAACCTACGATGTGACTACCATTAGAGCTTCCACGCCCATGTTTTTGTTGGCCAGGGTGATCAAAAGTATGGGAATAAAAATGGTGCTTAGCGGCGAAGGAGCCGATGAGGTGTTCGGGGGTTATCTGTATTTTCATAAAGCGCCCGATGGCCGTGCCTTTCACGAAGAAACCATACGCAAGCTCAGCAAACTTCATCTTTACGATTGCCTGAGGGCAAACAAAAGCCTGGCAGCCTGGGGAGTCGAAGGCCGGGTGCCATTTCTTGATAAAGAATTTTTAGACCTGGCCATGACTATCAATCCCCAGGCTAAAATGGCACCGGGAAATGTGATAGAGAAAAAAATCCTGCGCGAAGCTTTTGCCGATATGCTGCCTCCGGAAATCGCCTGGCGTCAAAAAGAACAATTTTCTGATGGTGTGGGCTACGGCTGGATAGATTCCCTTAAAGCGCTCACAGCCTCCAAAATCAGCGATAGCGATATGGAAGCAGCAGCGGAACGTTTTCCGCTGAATACGCCCAAAAGCAAAGAAGAATACTATTACCGCAGCCTGTTCGAAGAGTTTTTTCCCGGCCGGTGTGCAGCATTAACAGTACCCAGCGTGCCCAGCGTGGCTTGCTCCACGGCCGAAGCCCTTGCCTGGGATCCGGCCTTCCGCAATATGAACGACCCCAGCGGAAGAGCGGTCAGAGGGGTCCATCAAGACAGTTACAGCCAATGAAAACAATTGAATTTACCAAAATGCACGGAGCCGGAAACGACTATATTTATGTTGATGCGGCAAAATACCCCCTGCAAAATCCTGAAAAGCTGGCCATCCAATGGAGTCGGCCTCATTTTGGCATAGGAGCCGACGGTCTGGTTCTGATTTGCCCGTCGGAGATTGCAGATTTCAAAATGCGCATTTTTAATGCAGACGGTTCTGAAGCCACCATGTGCGGCAACGCCTCCAGATGCATAGGCAAATATGTGTACGAGGCTGGTCTCAGCCAAAAAACGGAATTGACTTTGGAAACCTTGTCCGGGATAAAAAACCTGAGTCTGGAGGTAAAAGGGGGAACAGTCCGCAAGATCAGTGTTAATATGGGGCAAGCTTTGTTAAAAGGAAAAGCTGTTTTAGAGGTTGATGGAGACTTGTTTAACGGATGGATGGTTGCTGTTGGCAATCCGCATTTTGTGGTGTTTGTTAAGGATTTAGCCCTTATAGACTTGCCCAGGCTCGGACCTTTACTCGAAAATCATCCCTTCTTTGGCGAGGGCAGCAATGTGGAGTTTGTTCAAGTCATTTCCCGAAAACATTTGCGTATGAGAGTCTGGGAAAGAGGTTCGGGCATTACTCTGGCCTGTGGCACAGGTGCTTCTGCCAGTGCTGTGGCAGCTTCTGCCGCAGGAAAATGTGCCAACAAGCTAAGAGTCGAAATGGAGGGTGGCGAACTGGAAATCTCGCTCGATCCGCAAAGCCGGGAAGTGCTGATGACCGGAGGAGCAACCAAGGTCTTTGAGGGAAGTATTGAACTGGATTGAAACGCCTGGCATAGGATAGCCTTCCTGCCAACTGGCAAGATCTTTCGTGAATGGAGGCATAGACTTATAACAACATAGAATAAATAAAGTATGATCAAAATCAACGAACATTTTTTAGCACTGCAAAACAATTATCTTTTTAGTGAAATAGCTAAACGCGTAAAAAACTACAAGCTTGAGCATCCGGGTAAAAAACTCATCAGCCTGGGCATAGGCGATGTCAGCCTGCCACTGCCCGAAGCTGTTTGCAAGGCTATGCATACTGCGGTTGATGAGATGTCGTCCAAAGAAACATTTAGAGGTTACGGCCCCGAACAAGGTTACGATTTTTTGAAAGAGTGCATCATTGAGCATGACTTTGCAGCCAGAGGGATAAAACTTGATCTGTCCGAGGTGTTTATCAGCGACGGAGCCAAGAGTGACACGGGCAACATTACAGATATTCTGGGCAAAGATTTACTGGTGGCCGTAGGAGACCCTGTATATCCGGTGTACGTAGATTCAAATATTATGGCCGGCAGAAAAGAATCCATTGTTTACCTGCCCTGCACTGCCGAAAACAGGTTTGTTCCTGAATTGCCTGAGCTCAATTCCGAATTGACTGATAACAATTCTGAACGCAGTCCGGACCTGATTTATCTCTGTTATCCCAACAATCCCACCGGAACTACCCTGAGCAGGGAAGAACTGAAGCTTTGGGTTGATTATGCACGCAGAAATCAGTCTTTGATTCTGTTTGATGCGGCCTACGAAGCTTTTATTCAGCACGAGGATATTCCTCATTCCATTTACGAAATTCCGGGAGCAAAAGAAGTCGCCATTGAGTTCAGAAGTTATTCCAAGACGGCAGGTTTTACAGGTTTACGCTGTGGTTACACAATAGTACCCAATCAACTCATCGTCAAGAGTCCTGAATTCGGATCGATCAAGTTGAATTCCATCTGGAACCGAAGGCAATCAACCAAGTTCAACGGAGTCAGTTACATCAGCCAGCGAGCTGCCGAAGCCGTGTATTCTCCCGAAGGAAAGCAGCAGGTGCGGGATAACATTGCCTATTATATGGAGAATGCCAGGATACTGCGTCAGGGTTTGCTGGCTTGCGGCCTGGAAGTGTATGGCGGCCTGGATGCTCCCTATCTTTGGGTGAAAACGCCGGATAAACTGCCCTCCTGGGACTTTTTTGAGCTCCTTTTGCAAAAAGCGGCTCTGGTTAGTACTCCCGGAGTAGGCTTTGGAGCTTGTGGTGAAGGCTATATTCGCTTTTCGGCTTTTGGCGGGCGGGAGTCTTGTCAGGAAGCCCTTGGGCGCATTCGCCAAATCCTTTGATAATCAAGCGGCTTAATTTAATTGTTTCTATCTTTTTTATATCAATATATTTATTGCTTATAGCTGATATATGCAAAAAAACGACTACTTTTGCGCCCTGATTTAATTTCCCCACATTTATGCAAGAGCAAGCCATCAGGAATATTGCCATAATCGCCCACGTTGACCACGGCAAAACCACTCTGGTCGACAAAATGCTGTTTGCCGGCCAATTGTTTCGTAATAACGAAAGTGCCGGCGAATTGATTATGGACAACAATGAGCTGGAACGCGAAAGAGGTATCACTATATTATCCAAAAACGTATCAATCAATTACAAAGGTATCAAGATCAACATTATTGACACACCCGGACACGCTGATTTTGGCGGTGAGGTAGAAAGGGTGCTCAATATGGCCGACGGGGTTTTGTTGCTGGTAGATGCTTTTGAAGGTCCTATGCCTCAGACTCGCTTCGTTTTACAAAAAGCCTTGCAAATTGGTTTAAAACCCATAGTTGTTATCAACAAAGTAGATAAACCCAATTGTCGGCCTATCGAAGTGCAGGAAGCTGTATTTGATCTGATGTTCAGCCTAGACGCTACCGAAGATCAGTTGGATTTCCCCACTGTATTTGGTTCAGCCAAACGTTCCTGGATGTCGGATGATTACCGGAACGAAACCCAGGACATTACTTACCTGCTCGATCAGATATTGGCACACATTCCTGCACCCAGGCAGGTAGAAGGCCCTGCTCAGATGCTGATAACCTCGCTTGATTATTCTTCGTACGTGGGCCGTATTGCCATAGGCCGTGTCCACAGGGGCAGTTTCCGCAGTAATCAGGACGTAAATCTGATTAAGCGCGACGGCAGTATGATCAAATGCCGTATAAAAGAGCTGAACGAATTTGTTGGTTTTGGCCGTAAACCCTCTCCCGAAGTAAGTTCGGGCGATATTTGTGCCATGGTCGGTATAGAGCAATTTGACATTGGCGATACCGTAGCCGACCTGAACGCTCCTGAAGCCTTGAAGCCCATTGCCATAGACGAGCCCACCATGAGTATGGTATTTACCATAAACAATTCTCCTTTTTTTGGCCGGGATGGTAAATTTGTAACATCGAGGCATATACACGAGCGTCTGATGCGCGAATTAGACAAGAATCTGGCTTTAAGAGTGGAGAAGGATACGGAACGCGATATATGGACAGTGTTTGGCAGGGGAGTTTTGCATCTTTCTGTGCTCATCGAAACCATGCGTCGTGAAGGATATGAACTTCAGGTTGGGCAACCCCGGGTTATTTTCAAGGAAATTCAGGGACAGAAATGCGAACCCATCGAAGAAATGACCATTAATGTCACCGAAGAGGCAGCCAGCAAAATGATTGATGTGATCAGCCGCCGTAAGGGAGAGTTAACAAAAATGGAGTCCAAAAACGATCGTGTTCATTTGGAATTTATGATTCCCTCCAGAGGAATCATTGGTTTACGTAGTCTCTTACTCACTTTGTCTTCGGGCGAAGCGGTTATTGCACATCGTTTCAAAGAATACCAGCCTTTTAAAGGCGAGATCGAAAAACGAGAAAACGGCTCCATGATTGCCATAGAAACCGGAGTTGCGGTGGCTTACGGTATGGATAAGCTGCAGGACAGGGGACGTTTTTTTATCTATCCGGGCGATGAAGTCTATGCCGGCCAGGTGGTAGGTGAGAGCACCAAAGAAGGCGATTTGGTTATCAATGTCAACAAGACCAAAAAAATGTCTAACGTGCGTGCTTCGGGTACCGACGATAAAGCCAGTCTGCCGCCTCCTGTTATTTTTTCGCTTGAAGAAGCGCTGGAATACATCAAATCCGACGAATACGTCGAAGTCACACCGCACTTTATGCGCATGCGCAAAATTATTCTGGACGAAAACGAACGCAAGCGTCAGAACAAATAGAAGAATATCAAGAAAACCATGTAAAAACGCTAAACCTGCCTATATTTGTTAAATATTACAAAAAATCAGGGATTTATTTCTTAAAAATTTTTGCATTAATCTTATTGTGTATACATTTGCAGCCATTTGAAAACAGGCTTAGGTTGTTATCGGGTTGTTTGAATTTATTTGCTTAACTAGCAGGTAATTATTGTGTTAAGTTAATTCTTCCGATGGCCGTTTCAGACCGGATTATGAAAAAAGTTTGTATTCTTGCGATATTATTAGCAAATATTAGCTCCGCGTCTGCCCAATCACTGGCACTTAAGACCAATCTGTTGTATTTGGGCACGGCCTCTTTCAATATAGGTATGGAGGCCAAATTGGGACGACGTTACAGTTTGGCCTTGAACGGAGCTTACAATCCTTTTAGTTTTGCTGATAATGCCAAATGGAAGCATTTTTTGATTCAGCCGGAATTGCGCTATTGGTTCTGTGAAAGTTTCTACGGCTCTTTTTTGAGTATCGATGCAGCTGTTCTGCGGTTTAATGTTGGAGGGATTCCATTGCCTTATGCCCCAAGAACAGAGAAGTATCGTTACGACGGCATAGCCTATATGGGAGGTATGTCCTACGGATACAGCCGGGTGCTGGGGAAAAGGCTGAATTTGGAGTTGTTATTGGGTTTCAATCTGGGAAGGGCTTTTTATGACCGTTATCAATGCCCCATTTGCGGAGACATATTAGACGAAAATGCGCAGGCTGATTTTTTAAGCCCTAACATATCCTTGTCGCTGATTTATATGTTGAAATAAATAGACTTTTTGTTTTTTCACATACGGAAAATAAAAAAGATAAAGAAAAACATGGAATTTATAAACAGAATAATTGTAAGATTTTTGAGTTGCCTGCTGCTGCTGTTTTCGAACACGGCTTATGCTGCCGAAAGGAACTTCGGGCTATCCGAGCTGGTTGTAACCAAGAGGGACGTTAATCTGCATGTTTCTTTTTACCTCACAGTACCCGGTAATGCGGTCGCTTCAAAATTTCAAAAACAACTCAGACCTCATATTTTTAACGAAAAAGGAGAAGCCTGGCTCGATCCTATAACCATAAATGGAAATTTAAAGCAAAAACAAGAAGAGCAAAAAGCGGCACTGAGTAATTCGGTTTACAATCCGGTGTTTTTAGTAAAACGTGGCACGATATTTGCTTATGTTAAAGAGATAGCTTACGAAGATTGGATGGGAACAAATATTACTCTTGAACTCGGTGTAACGCAGCACGGATGCTGTGATGTGGATACATTGGAATCAATCTACGGAGCTGAGTTGAC
>LSQX01326257.1_pt2 | contig 11254 bp, 10 predicted proteins | sample 654561 | NCBI WGS metagenome assembly LSQX01 (sample SAMN04489861, study PRJNA283612) | anaerobic digester metagenome | isolation source: 4 biogas reactors fed with cattle manure at either 37C or 55C with and... | place: Denmark: Kongens Lyngby | collected 2014 | reverse complement strand
CCTTTAGCCTCTTGGGTATCCCTCCAGGTTATGAAGCTGGGGCATAGACCTGGAATCTGGCTGGTTCCCAATCTTATCCCATGCCAACTCAGCGAGTTATATTTTAACGTCAATATCTCTCAAAGTCAAGGCCCATGTGAAAATAACGTTTTCTTTCCGCGCCCGCCGGCTACACAGCAGGTGCGGCCAGCTATACTGGGCAGGAACGCATCGCTAACAGCTGCTTGTATTCACCGATCGGATTGAAGCACAACCAAATCCTTGGTTGGCCATGCTCGGGAATGGCTAGTCATCCAAAACCTGTATTTCCTCTAGTGTCCTATCTCTATTACTCCCGCCTGAGATCCCTCCCGGAACACGGTTATTCCCTTCAGCCCTTCCTGCCAGGCCTGATGGTACAAAGCAGATATAGTGCTAGGGGTGGTGGAAGCCGGCAGATTGATGGTCTTAGAGATGGCATTGTCCACCCACTTCTGTAAGGCTACCTGCATAGCCAGATGGTCACAAGCATCGATCTCCCTGGCTCCTTTGAACAGTCTCTGAATATCCGCTGGTATTCCTTCCACTTCCTGGCACGTTCCCCGGATGGCCGCTTCACGCAGAGCACCTGCTTCCACCCCCCGTTTCTTGCAGACCGCCCTGAACAAAGGAGAAACCACATTCAACTTATGCGGCCGGCCTTCTTGAAGATATGTCTTTCGATAGGCCACTGCGAATATGGGCTCGATTCCATATCCCTCCACGCCTGCCAAAATGCTAATAGTGCCGGTGGGGGCGATGGTGAGACAAGAGGCGTTGCGTTGCGGTTTTCGCGATACTGAGAAACTGGATCTCCCCCACAGAGGAAAACTGCCTTTCTCCTGACCCAACTGAGAACTGGCATCCTGTACCTGTTCAGCAATATATGCCATCAGTCGGGCGCTTTGGCGCCGGCCGTCCTCGCTGTCATAGGGCAAACCAAGTTTGATCAGCAGGTCATGGAGTCCCAAGATGCCAACCCCGATTTTACGGCTGGCCATGGTATTGGTCTTTATGAACGGGAAGGGATACTCCCCCACATCGATAAGGTTATCCAAGAATCTGACTGCAGTTCGGGCGGTTAGCGCCAGCCGTTCCCAATTGATATCTTCCGGTTCATCTACCATGCGCGCCAAGTTAATCGAGCCCAATAAGCAAGATTCACCTGGGCTCAGAGGTTGTTCCCCACAGGGGTTGGTAGCGTTGATAACCCGACTCGGGACCGGGTTGGCAGCCTGAATGTGGTCCAAAAATATTATACCTGGCTCACCGCATGACCAGGCTGACTCTACGATACCATCCCATATCTGTCGGGCAGGAATGATTCCCCGTACCTCGTCCCTGAAGGTCAGGGACCAATTCCCGTCCTTGGCCAGGGTATGCATGAACTGGTCGGTAATCCCCACTGAAAGATTGAAGTTATTCAATTCACCTCGGAGTTTGCATTTAACGAATTCGCTTATGTCCGGATGGCTACAGTCAAGTATGCCCATATAAGCGCCCCGCCTTACTCCTCCTTCAGCGATCATGGTTGCGCTGCTGTTATACAAGCGTATCAGTTCCACCGGACCACTGGCCCGGCCTTTAGTCGAGTGAATGATATCTCCTCGGGGCCTGATCCCGGAGAAATTGTACCCCAAACCGCCGCCATACTTGGCAATCAGAGCCGATTCCAACAAGGTCTGATACATGGATTCGAGATTGTCCTCGATGCTCAGCACAAAACAAGCCGCTGGTTGCTGCATGCAACCCGGCTTGCCGATATTAGCCCAAATCGGCGTAGAGGGGAGGAACCATAATTCGCTGATAAAGCGGTCGAATTCGCAAGCCCAGTGCTCCTGGCGATCCTTCTCCGCCGAAGCCGCCGCCCTACTTATCCTGGTCACTGCCTGATCAGGGGTCTCGACCACCTGTCCTTGGTCATCCCGCCGGGCATAGCGGGCATTGAATATTGTCAATCCATCTTCGGTTAGATTTATCATTAGCTCCACACCCCGGCCGTTTTCAGTCGTAGCCTAATCAAGACTGGCTTTTCCGCTCTAATTTGTATATCTTTCCGCCGAAGTCTACTATATATAATTCGCCCTCCTGATCAATCCCCAATGTGGATATATTCAACTGGCTGTCGACTATCTCCTGATTCACTGGTGTCTGCCCAGAGATAAGCCGCAAGGCCCAAATGCGGCCGGTCACATAATCCCCATAAATATAAGCGCCATTAAGGCCAGGCAGGCGATTTCCATAGTAGACGTAACCGCCGGTAATTGATCTGCCCAGCGGATGACGGTACTCCCAGACTGGCAGTTCGAGTCCGTCGTGGCTACAATTACTGGAAGCAGGGTAACAAAGGCTCCCCTCCATTATGTTCCATCCATAATTGCCCCCCTTCTGGACAAGATTGATTTCCTCTATAGTATTCTGTCCTACATCCGCTGCCCAGAGACGCCCGTCGCGATCAAAACTAAATTTCCAAGGATTTCGCAGCCCGTAGGCATATATCTCCGGTCGGTAACCGCTGGTATTCCCGACAAATGAATTATCAGCAGGGATACCGTAGACCAACCCCGGTGCAGTTGTATCAACATCTATGCGGAGAATCTTGCCCAGCAGGCTGCTACGATTCTGGGCATTGCCATGCGGATCCCCGGCTGAACCTCCATCTCCGGTGGCTATGTATAAAAACCCATCAGGCCCAAAGGCCAAGTGCCCGCCATTGTGGTTGGCAAACGGTTGGGGGATCCTCATCAATATCTGTTCACTATTGGGCAGCCCCGACTGCGGGGTTTGATTAGTTGCTTGGTAACGGGCCACGATGGTCTCAGTGCGGCTGGTATAGTTGACACAGAACAGGCCATTCTGAGCAAAATCGGGGTGAAATGCCAGCCCCAGCAGGCCCTTTTCTGATGCGCTGCTGTCCACCCGATTACTGATGTCAAGGAACAGGCTGGCCGACAACGATTGGGCATTATTATCAAATGAATAGATCCGGCCTGCTTTCTCTACCACGAAGATGCGGTTGGTATCATCCTCAACATGGACGAATGCGACCGGCTGACGAAAGGATAATTCGGGGTAAGCATTAACCAACTGCAGCGCCGTAATGTCAATGAGGTCCTGGGCGTTCTGTCCTGATTCGGAGGGGCGGCCAGGTATATTAGGAGCGATCTCCTTACTACAGCCTGAGGACGATAACAGTATTACCAATAACATCATTCGGCAGATAACCTTCACTGGTATTGCCTCCCTTTCTACTGTTAAATACTCTCCGACTGGATTCTTTTCCAGCAGCAACATCTACTTGTGTCATTTATCCCTCAGCGGTTAGACTGGGGTGTAAGTATATCGCTGAAGGGGGTACCTCGCCATGAACAGTCTCGACCCTCTGGCCCGTTTTCTGATTGTGACCGGTTTGTTTGTTTTATTTATAGGTTTGCTCATGCTGGCAAGTTCCAGGCTCGGACTGGGCCTTTTCCGCTTGCCGGGCGACATTGTGGTTAAACGCGACAATTTTACCTTCTACTTTCCTTGGGTAACAGGAATAGTTATCAGCCTGGTCCTTTCCCTTATTTTAGGACTATTAGGCCGCAGATAAAACCCAAATTAGCAAGAATTTATGGCGGCAATGGGACGTTGGTCAGGGTATCCTAACACATACCGGGCCAAATACAAAAACCGCGCAAACTTGCGCGGTTGCTTGTTTCTATATGGAGCCGAGCACAGGACTTGAACCCGCAACCTGCTGATTACAAATCAGNNTCTACCGATTGAGCTAGCTCGGCGCGGCAAATAAGATTATAGGCCCTGTCCAATCATAGTCAAGACATCGTTTTCCAGTATGCCCGTCTGGCTCACATGGACACTGTTATCAGCGAGCATGCTCCCGTTCTTCGAGGTGCTTTTCCAGTTTTCGCTTCACTCTCTGCAGTGCGTTGTCAATAGACTTGACGTGCCGTTTCAAATCCACCGATATCTCCTGATATGACTTACCCTCCAGGTAAGCCATCAAGACCTTCCATTCAAGGGAACTGAGTATCTCGCTCATTTTCTTCTCGATGAAAATAAACTCTTCTCGGCTGATAATGATTTCTTCAGGGTTAGTAATACCATTGGTAGTTATAATGTCCATCAAGGTGCGGTCGGACTCTTCATCATAAATGGGTTTGTTGAGTGACACATAGGAATTCAGCGGGATATGTTTCTGGCGGGTGGCCGTCTTTATCGCAGTAATTATCTGCCGGGTTATGCATAACTCTGCAAAGGCTCGGAAGGAGGTCAGCTTGTCCCCCCGATAATCGCGGATGGCTTTAAATAGACCGATCATTCCCTCCTGGATAATGTCCTCCCTGTCTGCTCCAATCAGAAAGTAGGAACGGGCTTTGGCTCGTACAAAGTTCTTGTATTTATCAATGAGAAACTCAATCGCAAACTGCTCCCCTTGTTGCGCCAATTCAACGGTTTCTTCGTCCTGAATCTCCGCGTAGGTCAGATAATACTCCTTCGCAGCGACGGAACTGATCATTGGATCGCCCCCATGTAATAATTTTGGTAGATGATTGATAGCGATTGGCGTTTCGACATGTGAGACCTATCATATTATAGCGATTGATTCCAGAATCGTCAAGGCATCTCTGGGCGACCGCGCTGGCGGATTACTTCATATATTATTATTCCTGCCGCCACCGAAGCGTTGAGGGAAGTTATCTCTCCGGACATGGGGATGCTTACCAACATATCACAGTTCTCCCGTACTAGTTTCCTTATCCCTTTGCCCTCCCCGCCCACAACCAGCGCGGTTGGAGACGGTATACTGGCATGACAATAAGAATCGCCGTCCAAATCGGCTCCCACTACCCATAACCCTTGCTTCTTCAGGTCTTTGATGCAGTTGACCAGGTTGGTCACCCGTGTCACCATCATGTGTTCTACCGCTCCGGCAGAAGCCCGGACCACGGCCGCGGTCATTTCGACGGTATTATGCTGGGGTATGATTACGCCATGGACTCCAGCACATTCCGCCGTCCTGATTATTGCCCCCATGTTCTGAGGATCCTCTATCCCATCTAATATTAATACGAAAGGAGGCTCCCCTTTTAGGGCGGCTTGCTCCAAAATCTCTTCCGGACTGGAATATTGGTAACCATCAACCAAAGCCACTACTCCCTGGTGATTAGCCGTGGTATACATCCCGTCCAGTCGCTGCTTGTCCACCTGCTGGCAGAATACCCCTTTTTTATGAGCCAACTTGATCAAGTTTTCTATCCTCTTACCTCCCCGCCCTTCCTGTATAAATATTTTGTGGACCCGGCGTTTTCCCCGCATGGCCTCCATGATGCTGTTAACTCCGGCCAGTTTTTCCTGCATATTTACATCCTTTCCGAAGTATAGTCAAGAATCTTCCCTAAAGAGTCTACCCGTATTAGTCTGCCCAGTCCCATCCGAATTTTGAGGAACGAATGATATCGCCTGAATCAATCGCCAATCACGCTGGGGCCACTGCCGGCCTGATCGAGTCGGTATTCCCTGAGTGCGCCCTTATATCGGATAGGCGCTGTCAAGGTCGATGAAGCGGATATGATGGGTTATGGGAGTAGGCCAATTGGTCAGATAATATTGGTCCTCGCTGGCGGTCGGCCCGCAATTATGGATCATAAAGGGGACACCGCTTCTCCCTCTCCGATCCGATATAACCCCGATATGCTCCAGCCGGCCTCCAAATATAACTATATCTCCAGGCTGCCACTCGGCTAGATTATTAATATCGTCCGGGCTTATGACGGTTGTTAATTCCTGGGCATGACGTACGAAAAATACCTGGAGATTACCGACCCGGCGGAAATCAATGTTGGAGTCCGGCTGGGTCCCGGTTTTCCCGTACCCAGCCGGTGATTGCCTTATATCTTCGTCCACCATCTCTTTGAGATTGTACCCGGCTGCCGTAAAGGCCCTCCATATAACATCAGTGCACGCCCCCCGCCCTTCGGGAGGATAACCCTGATAGTAAGAGGCGTCATAGACGGTCTGCCGCGTCACCTCCGCCCGGGCTCCCCTCACGATGTCAAGTGAATCGGGAACTCCATTGTGGTTTTGGTCCTGGGAGGAGACCATTTGGGGCACAACGCAGGCCGGTTGCGGCTGAAGAGGGTTGATCAGTTCAAAGGGGGTTGGTAGGTTTCCCGTCCAATCCAACGCCAGACTGGCAGCGGCCACCATTATTAGTGCCACCACCAGCCAAATCTTTTCTTTCTTAGTGTGCACGCTTGTCCTCCTGGTCCGGGCGGCGAATCAGCCAGGGCATTTGCCCAGGTATCTGGAGCACTTTCCATTTCAACTTCTAATCAATCGGGTTGAATATCTCGTCGGTGACTATCACCTGGGCGTAATGCTGCGGAGAGAATTTCGCATCATAGGGGATTTCGTCGAACAAAGCCGCCATTTTCTGACGGAAATAAAGCAGCAACGGGATGGCTACCTGGCGCATCTGGGGATGAGCTGCCGTATCACAGCGCAAGCGGAAGAAATGTCGCCATTCCCTCAAGTTATAAGTAACCACTATTTCCGTCTTCAACGAATTGGGCAGAATCGAGCGGGCTTCCTGGGGGGAGCAGCCGTTGCTGAGCATGGCCATGTAATTATCTTCCGCCAGCTGGCATGACTCGGACCAAAGCTGGTAGTCACGGTCCCTTCCCTGGAAGAAATAGGGCTCAATAATCGTTATCTCCCTACCGAACTTGTCTTTGCTGTAACGGCAATAACGGGTACTCTCCTGACTATAGGCGGCAATCCGGTGCCTTACCAGTTCGTGGGATATACCACGGTCGATAATAAACATCACCGTGGCCTTCTCATGCTCTATTATGGATTCGTGACCTAAAGTAAGCTTAGACTTCAGGAAATTGGGGTCGGTGGTCCCAGTCATCATATCTTCGGATTTGTAACAGGTCCGGGCGTAACGTTCCAGCCTGCGTATAAGTCCCTGGTTAAGTTCAGACTTGGGGATCAATACCTGTGGCTGCTGTATTATCATGCTTGTCACTGCCTCTATCATTCTTGATTTACAATCTCAGGATAAGTATACACAAAAACCTGCCTGACCTCCAAGTATAGTCGTCGGCAGATTTTGCTTCTGTTTTACCGCTTCAGTGTCTAGGCCAGCCTGTAAATCACACATACTGGCAGCATCCGCTGGTTTTTTCCCTCATTCCACTTCTTCGCTCAGGTTAAAGATTTCCTTCAGCCTGAGTTCATGACCCTTAAGGTACAGATATCCTAATAAGGCCTCAAAACCCGTGCTGAGGCGATATTCCTGAACACTGGCATTTTTGGGCGGGGCGCTCTTGGTATTACGTCCCCGCCTGACAATATCCTTTTCATCCTGGGACAGTTGGCTAAAAAGCGTCTTTATCACCCTGGCTTGGTGTTCCGCCTTCACTTTCTCAACCGCGTCCTGGTGAATCTCTTTGATGCGGCGCGGTCCTGCCGCTGCCATCTGGGTTCGCACCAGCAGTTCATAGACGGCATCCCCAACATAAGCCAACAATGACGGGGAATATTGTTCCAGCATCCTTTCCTCCAGAGGCTTATGTATCAACAATCTTCCACCGGACCCCCTCCTTGGTATCCTTTAATGTGACACCTGCATTCTTCAATTCTTCCCGTAACCGGTCCGCCCGCTCATATTCCTTATTAACCTTGAAATTCTGCCGCAATGCCGACAGGAAATTCAGGATCTCATCAATTTCGGGAGCCTTCTCATAACGGACCTGACTGCCATTGGCTTTATCCTCCACTTTGATGTGGTGGTGGTTCAAGAAATCCCGCAGTGAATCAGCCAGGGCATAGTTCTTGTCCTGACGAGCCCCATCCCTCATATCCAATATTATGCTGAGGACATCATCAACCCTATGTTGCCCAACCGTCTTGGTATCCATAAATATTCCCAGGACTCCACCCAGGTTGTGGAAAATCTCCACAGCTTGACCCAAAATCGCCTTGTCCGTTTCTCGATTGTAATCAGCCCCGGCTATGAAGGCGTTGATCTGATGGGATAGTTCGAACAGATATCCCAGGGCTTTGGCACTGTTAAAATCATCATCCATGGCTCCGATGAACTTTTCCTGAAGCTCCATGCCCCTAGTTATCAGTTCCGCTTCCACCACCGCCGTCGTTCTAAACTCTGTCCCGCCCAGAAACTCCTCCGCCAGCAGCATGGTGGTTTTAAGCCGACCCAAAGCCTTTCTGGCCTCCTCCAGCTTTCCGTCGTCAAAATCCAGCGGGCTGCGATAATGGGTCGCTATCAGGTAGTAGCGCACTACATCTTGAGGGAAGCGGGCCAATATATCCCTTAGAATAAAGAAATTCCCCAGGGACTTGGACATTTTTTCACTGTTGACGGTTATAAAGCCATTATGCATCCAGTAGTTCACGAATGGTTTACCGGTGTACGCCTCAGCTTGGGCAATCTCATTCTCATGATGAGGAAATATCAAATCGGCCCCGCCGCCATGTATGTCGAAGGTCTCCCCCAAGTATTGGGTGGACATGACCGAACACTCTATATGCCAGCCTGGCCTCCCGGCCCCCCAAGGGCTGCCCCAATAGGGTTCCCCTGGTTTGGCTTGTTTCCACAAAGCGAAATCAACCGGTGCCTCTTTGCGTTCATCTATCTCCACCCTGGCCCCGGCCAGCATGTCATCCAGAGAACGGCCCGACAATTTGCCATATTCAGGGAAGGACTTGACCCGAAAATACACATCCCCGTCTACCTCATAGGCATATCCTTTGGCAATCAAGCCTTCTATTACGGCAATTATCTGGGGTATATGCTCGCTGACCCGAGGATGGATATCGGCTCTGTTAATCCCTAATGCATCAGCATCAATAAAGTATTCATGGATATAATGCTCCGCTAATTTGATCGGGTCGTCGCCCTCTTCGCGGGCCCGGTTGATTATCTTGTCATCCACGTCGGTAAAATTCTGCACATAGTGGACATGGTAGCCCCGGAAAGCCAAGTATCGCCTTACCATATCGAAGACAACCAACGGGCGGGCATTGCCCAGATGAATATAGTTGTACGTGGTAGGGCCGCAAACATACATACTGACTTGCCCCGGATTAAGAGTTACTAACTCTTCTTTGCGGCCACTCAGGGTGTTGTATATTTTCATCCCCCGTTGCCTCCTTCTGTAATTCCTCTATCTTTCTTTCCAAATCATCGATAGTGACCTGCATTACCGCTAGTGCATCGGCCACCGGATCGGGCAGAAGATTGTGGTCAAGATCGACATCATCATAACTATCCGCGATTTTTAGTCCGTCCCGAGCCACTATCCGACCTGGTATTCCCACTACCGTACAATGTGGAGGCACAGCTTTGACCACCACCGAACCGCCGCCGATTTTGGCATGGTCACCCACCGTAAAAGACCCCAGAACCTTTGCTCCGGCGCTGATAGTCACATTGTTGCCTATGGTGGGATGCCGCTTGCCTTTTTCCTTACCGGACCCGCCCAATGTTACTCCCTGGTATATGGTGACATTGTCGCCTATCTCGGTAGTTTCACCAATGACCACCCCGCTGCCGTGATCGATAAAAAATCCTTTGCCGATCGTGGCTCCAGGGTGGATCTCAATCCCGGTCAAGAAGCGACTGATATGTGATACCAAGCGGGCCAAGAAATATAAACGCCGATTATAGAGCAAGTGGGCTATGCGGTGATTAATTACGGCATGAAATCCCGGGTAAAGGAAAATAATTTCGGCCACACTGCGAGCCGCCGGATCTCTGTTAAAAACAACCTGTATTTCACGCTTAAGAACTGCCAGCATTATCCTCCCTCCTTTCTAAAATCTACTCTCCAAACAAAAACCTTTCATCCCTGTATCCAGAGACGAAAGGTCAACCTTCCGCGGTTCCACTCTTATTGAGCACTGTCAGATGCCCCGCTTAAATCGACTTTAACGGTTCTCACCGGATATGCCTACTGACAGTTTCGGCATACCTGCTCCCGGGCGCACTTCAGACGACTTCTTACTGATGGAGGGCTCTCAGCCGGTGACCCTCCTTCTCTGGCAGCGATTGACGCTTACTTTTCCCGTTCCCTGCATTTCTGATAAATTCGGTTATGATTAATTATATTCAGCTGTTGCCCCCAATGTCAACATTCAACCGCCAACTGAATGAGTAATTACTGGCAACCAGCATGCGTCATCTAGTTTGTTAAGTTAAACCCAAGCAACAAATTGCACTCCTAGACAATAGGTAAAACCGCATCCCGGCTTAGCCAAATAATTTGCGGGCCTGGTCGATACGCCGCCGACATTCTTCTCGTCCCAACACCATGATAAGGTATGGTAATTCAGGACCGTAAGTCCGTCCGGTCAGTGCACTGCGCAGCGGCATGTAAACATCTTTAGCCTTTAGATGGAGCCTTTTTACAGCTGCCTTGATATAGGCCTTAGCCTCCTCCGGCTTCTCGAATTCGGGCAGGCCATCATGAAAGTAGGCTAACACGGTTTGGGCCCCCTCGGCAGACAACGCTTCCCGCGCGCCCTCTTCCCATTCGACCTGGCGGAAGAATACCTCGGCCTCATTCGTGATATCTGCCAAACAGACCAAATGATCGCGCACTGCTTCAACCAAGAGATGGTAGCGCCGTTCGTCCAATTGGCTGAGTTTAAGGGTCCATTCCGAGCCCATCAGATAGGGTCTCAGCAGTTCTGCCAATTGCGGCACCGATTTCAGCTTGAGATACTGCTGATTCATCCAGTTGAGCTTATCCATATCAAAAACCGCGGGGCTTTTCGCCACCCTGTCCAAAGTGAAGGCCTGGACCAGTTCCTCACGACTGAGGATCTCCTGTTCACCCTCTGGCGACCACCCCAGTAAGGCCAGGAAATTAAAGAGTGCCTCTGGGAGGTACCCCATCTGGCGATATTGAATCAGGGAAGTTGCCCCATGGCGTTTGCTCATCTTCTGGCGATCGCTGCCCAGAATCAAAGAGATATGGGCAAACTCTGGACGAGCAAATTTCAAGGCATCGTATAGCATCAATTGACGGGGGGTATTGGGAAGGTGTTCTTCCGCCCTTATTATGTGGGTTATCCCCATTAATACGTCATCAATTACCACCGCAAAGTTATATACCGGAATACCATCGGATTTGAGAATTATGAAGTCGCCACTGTTATCACTTTCGAAACTTACCGTGCCCCTTACCAGATCGTTGACCACATA
>LSQX01239613.1_pt1 | contig 11254 bp, 11 predicted proteins | sample 654561 | NCBI WGS metagenome assembly LSQX01 (sample SAMN04489861, study PRJNA283612) | anaerobic digester metagenome | isolation source: 4 biogas reactors fed with cattle manure at either 37C or 55C with and... | place: Denmark: Kongens Lyngby | collected 2014 | reverse complement strand
CTCCCATACCTGCCGCTTTCACCATTTCATAATCATTCATGGAATCACCCAATGCCATCGCATCTTCCATCTTTCCACCAAACTCATTTAATACAGTTTGGATTCCATAGGACTTATCAATACCACGAATAATAATCTCGCCAGAATGGTTCTCATCATAGATAATAAATTGGTATTTCTTATCCAACGCTTCATCTAAGCTGTAAATCTGGTCGTTGTTATCCGCGAAAATCGAACATTTATTGATAGGTGTCGGACGAGCAAAGTAGTTCTTCAACGGTGCCACCATGTTCTCTTGAACTAAATGACGACTCACTTGGGGTTTCAAGTTGACTTTATTCTCCATACGCTTATTAAAGAAAGCAATCGCTTTATCATTATAATAAGAAATAGAAGATCCTTCTAACACATAACCAACATTTTTCTCTTCAAAAAGTTTGATTAATTCCTCAAGCTCCTCTTGAGCAATGTTATGTTCAACGATAGGTGAATCGTTAAGCTCTACATGAGCTCCAGCAGCATACACCATTCCATCAAAAGGCATAGAACGAATAATCGCATCTACCGCAGACTTAACGCGCCCCGTATTAATAAATACTTTGTGGCCATTTTCTCTAGCGATATCAATAGCTTCTTTAGCTGAATCGGGAATACCCGTTATATGGCTTAATAGGGTTCCATCGATGTCTATAAAAATAAATTTCTTTGACATGAGTTCCTCACTTTCCACCTACCATTATACATGATAGACAAATCTTTTATATAAATACTCTGTTAACTTAACTAATCAATCAACTTCTTAGAATACTTTACGAAGTTTTCAATACCATCTTTAAGAAAACCTAAAGTCATATCACTCAGTTCTAAATTACCCTCATCATCGATATGATTCGCCACTAAAGGCACAGTAGTACGAGTGCTAGGTAAAACAAAAACTCCCATATATGCAAGAATAGAACGCAAATGTTCCTGAGGCGTAATCGTACCAGAAATACCAGTCGTAGCTCCCATCACATAAGCAGTTTTATTAACCAACGGCTTATTACCATGTTTATCCAATGGACGACTCAACCAGTCCACCACATTTTTAAGAACACCAGGTACACCACTGTTATACTCAGGTGTCACAAAGATAAACGCATCAGCATTAAGAGCCTGCTCTCTAATTCTTTGAACACTCTTAAGTATCTCATGTTCCAAATCCTGGTTAAACAAAGGAACATCACTGATATCCATTTCACTATAAGTCACTGAATCATCTAAAAAAGTTTTAGCCACATTCATTAGTTTTCTATTCACGGAATCCTTGCGTAAACTACCCACGATTCCAACAACATTTAATTTCTCAGACATAAAAATCCTCCTGATCCGCACTAATTGTAGTCACAAAACAAAATACAATCAAATCAAATGACTATTAAAAAAACCTAAGATTATCTTAGGTCACACTTATTTAAACCTTAAACTTCATCTTTCTCAAAGCCATATAAGCCAACGTCGCCATCACGACAGTAATGACTCCATTAACAGCCGTCACCCCAGCAGACCATGTCGCAATAATCGTCGCCGGATTAGCATCAACTCCTAAAATGAAACGATTAAATAAATAACCCACCAAAGGATCAACTATCACATTAAAAATCATACCACCAGTACCTGCCAAGATACTCCATTTCAGGATATCAGAAGTTTTATGTAACGAATTAATTTTACCAAAACGATGAGCAATCAGACCCACAATTAAACCAATCATTAATTTTAGAAAAAAAGTACGCGGTGCCACATGAGCATAACCTGTCGTTAAGTCAGCCAGCGTTAAACCAACTGCGCCCGCCAAACCACCAGGCAAACCACCCAATAAAAGAGCACCCAACACCACAAAACTATTCGCAAAGTGAAAAGAGGTCCGTCCACCCATCACATGAACATCGATTTTAAAATAATTAAAAGCTATAAAACACAACGCCGCAATCAGCGCCATACTAGTTAACTGATTTGTTTTTTTCATAATACTCCTTCATAAATTGATAGACATAAGCTGCCAATAGAGAGAAAACGGTCGTCAACACAAAATTTAGAGTGTTCGTTAATTCCATGTTCAAAATCTTACCCACAATTAAACGATTCCCCAAAATGACCACTGGATGAATAACATAAATATACAAAGACACATTATGATAAAAGAGTGAATTATGTGTCCTACCCTTATGAGCGAGTACTTTAGTCATCAAGAAATAGACGGTAATTGGTAATGTAAGAAACATTGCATTTAATGGATCTGATAAATTGGTGAAATATAATAATAACGGTTCAAATAAAAATAGAACTACAGAAATCAGAACAATTACATTATTAAAACGTAATTTCTTTAGTGCTAAAAACAAACCAATAAAAATAAACAACGGAGCAAAAAAGATACCATTACGCGTATTACCCATTAAGTTCACCAAGGCTTCAGGCAACAAAGGACCATAGACATTAAAAAGTGCACCAACTAGATAAAGTAGAACCACCACAATAAACATATGGTCAAATTTCAGATGCTTATTTAGGAAATAAACAATCGCAATCCCCACAATTAAAGCAGGAAAATACCATAAATGATAATGAAGGCCATCCCACAATAAGTCCTTAACAAACAACGTCACATCAATCCCATGAAGATAAATCCACACCGGGATATAAATGATAAACGTCAAAGCATAAGTCTTCAATAAAGACAACTCTGTCTTAATAAATGATTGATATTGTTCTTCCTTCGTCAGATATTTAAACTTTCTAAATAAAAAGTAACCACTCAACACAAAAAAGAAAGGAACCGCCAAACGCCCTATAATATTAGTGATAATATATGAAAATACTTCATTAAATTCAACAAAAGGAGCCGTATGAATCGCCACAACTAAAATAGCCGCCACAATTCTTAAATCATCAATTAATTTATTATAGGCTTTCTTTGTCGTCATAAACCAACACCCTTTCAATACGACTTCCCAATTGAGTCAACACCTCATTAGGAATAGACCCCAATAAATCAGCCATATCATCTACTGTAAATTCATCATGAATGATTTCAACAACATCTCCGATATCGACATTCACATCACTCACATCTATCAATAACTGATCCATACAAATTCTACCAATAACACGACACCATTGACCAGAAACACGCAACTTAAAGCCCAACTGTGCCAAACGTCGCTGTAGACCATCACCATAACCAATCGTCACAGTCGCCACTTTAGTACTCTTATTTAAGGTGTTCTCCACCCCATAACCAATATTCTCACCAACTGAAACTTCTTTCACCATCGCCACTCTCGCCTTCAGAGTAACTACCTCACGATAATTATCAAAACGGCTCGAAGCAGCCAACAATAAACCAGGACGTACATAGTCATAAACATAAGAGTCACCAAAGTAAACAATTCCTGCCGAATTATGAACATGAGTCAGACCATAATTAAGTTTACAATTATCTAAATGACCAAGTAACTTATCAAAAAGAGACAACTGTTCAATGCTCTTTTTATGACCCTCACCAGGTTGATCTGAAGACAATAGATGTGTATAAATACCAGTAATTTTAATGTTTTTTAATGTAAAAAAAGACTCAATTAAATCAAAATCATAAGGTATACCCAAGCGATTCATCCCTGTATTTATTTTTAAGTGAACCTCAATACCTTTTTGAAAATTTTCCAACAATAACAAGTACTCATAAGAAATCGCAGTCTGTATTAAGTTATAAGTTATCAAATCATCAAAACGAGTAGGGTGAGTATATCCAAAAATCAAAATAGGTTGATAAATATCAAATTGACGCAATTGAATCGCTTCATCAATCGTCGCCACCGCAAAAAAATCAATACCTAGTTCTTGACAATAAAAAGCAGCCTCTAATCCCAAGCCATAACATTGATCCTTCACCACCGCCATTATCTTAGAACGACCAATACTACGATTAATTTGTTCAATATTATGACGCAATGCATCAACATTGACCTCTAAAAAAGCTCTATCCATGAATACGATTCAAGGCATTCTCAATCAAAGTTTCAATTATTTCTTTATAATCAATGCCAATTCCCTTCATCATATTAGGAAAACGGGAATGAGAAGTAAACCCAGGAATGGTATTAATCTCATTAAAATAGACCTGTCCATCTTCACCATAAAAGAAGTCCACTCGTGAAAAATCACGACAACCCAACAGTTTAAATACTAACTTCGCGCTCTCTTTCACAATACGAGTCGCACTTTCATCAATTCGAGCCGGACACACAATCTGAGCATTTTTGAATGCATATTTTCCTTCATAGTCAAAGAAATCAGTCGCTAGTTCAATCTCATCAACATCCCCCACAAAGAGTCTGCCATCTTTTTCCAATACCGCAGCACCGACTTCAAAGCCCTTAATAAACTCTTCAATAACTACTTTCGTATCAAATCTTAAAGCTTCCTCTAACCCAATCTTAAAATCTTCATAGTTATCCGCCACTGAAATTCCATAAGAAGAACCCTCACGCGCTGGTTTAATAATCACTTTTTGACCTAAATAATCTGTTAAATCACCATATTGTTCAGGAGTCAAAGAAGACGTTAAGGTACGATATTTAGCCTTAAGAATTCCTTCATTATCCAACAAGCGATGTGTAATATCTTTGTCATAAGCTAAGATAGAACTTTGTTGATCACAACCCGTCAAAGAAATATTAGAAGCCTTCATTAACGATTGTAAGACGCCATCTTCACCATATTTACCATGAATCATATTAAACGCCACATCAACCACAGTCTCTTCCAAGGTATCCACGGCCATAAAACAAGAATCATCGCCAGGTTTTAAGACCACCTCACGACTTGTTTTATTCTCTAACCAAGTATTGTTTTCGATTTCCTCTAAAGTGTAATCTCCAGTATAGAAACGTCCCTCTAAAGACATTCCAATTAAACACATTTCATATTTTTCACTAGGAAAGTTTTGAATCACAGAAGAAATTGACGATAAAGACACAAGATACTCTGAACTCTTTCCACCAAATATTAACGCAACTTTTTTCATTTTCTTTTCCTCCATTTTTAATTGTTCAATAACATCAAACAAACGTAAAGCATTCGCACCCTTAAATAGAATAATAGAAGGCTGTTTCAACCATGGTTTCAATGCGGCTAATAGTTCATCATGACTTGTAAAATGATGAGATATTTTGGTATTAAAATCACTAAAATGATGAGCCAACTTACCAATTGTATACACGCGATCAATCACTAACGAATCAATCAGTTTCGAGATTTCTTGATGGTACTCTATTTCCCTAGGACCCAAATCCAACATATCACCCAACACCGCAATTTTACGATCATGACTCGAAAATTCAGACAACATCATTAAACTTTCAGTCAAAGCCTCAGGATTTGATTTGTAAGAGTCATCTATAATCATTGCTTGACCAATTTTAACTACTTCATTACGCGAAGCAGTAATTGATACATTCGCTAAATTACTCAACAAGGTCTCAATTGGTATATGTAATTCCTTGCCCACCAACAATGCTCCTAAAGTATTCAATGCTTGATGTCTCCCCAACAAAGGCACAATAATAGGATTATCTGTCAACTGTTCACAATGAAACACTAAGGTATCCTTAAATTGATGAGTCTCCGTAATAACATAATCATTAGAAGACTTAAGTCCATACGTCACAACCCTTTGAGTTAATTGATAACTCCTTAAAATCTCTAAAAATCGCTCATGATCTCCATTAACAATCAACACACCATCATCAGGCATGTGATGAGTAATTTCTAATTTTGCTTTTATGATATTGTCCAAAGATCCCAAATCATTTAAATGAGCAGCACCTATAGATGTAATTAGACCAATACTCGCCATCGCAATCTCTTGTAAATAGTCAATTTCATCTAAAGCAGACATCCCCATCTCTAAAATAAAGAGATTAACAGAAGGGTCACTCTCCAATATCGTAAGAGGCAAACCGATATCATTGTTACGATTACCCACTGTCGCACTGACTTCAAAATAAGGATTGAGTAAATGATAAAGAATATCTTTTGTTGAAGTCTTTCCATTAGAACCAGTAATACCAATCACACTCGCATTCATCGACAACCGATATGCTTTCGCCAGATTTCCCAAAGCAAGTCTTGTATCATCTACCAAAATGAGAGGTTTATCGAGTGAAGAAAAATCATGATCTCTTTGAAACAAAGAGATCTTTGCGCCTTGTTCAAACGCATTTTCTACATATTGATGTCCATCAAAATTATCACCAATGATAGGAATAAAAATATCTTCACCTTGATGTTCTCTGGTATTGATATAAACGCCTTTTACTTTATAAGCATCTTTACTGTTAATTAGTTCACCTTGACACATAGTCGCTAGTTGATGTAGGGATAAGAAAATCATGTTAGCCACCTTACTCTTTTTCTTTTTTTATTATACCCTATTTAGCTCCAGTCTGGATAACTTGTTGAATAATAAGACTTGTAAACTTCATTAGATAAAGTGATAATAATAGAGAAAAAAGGAGGACACACAATGAAAGTAGTTATTGCTTATTATAGCGCCTCAGGAAATACTGAAGCCATGGCAGAAGAAATTTCAAGAGGAGCAACCGAAGCAGGAGCCGAAGTAACATTAGTCAACGTCAATGAAACTTCAGCTGATGAAGTCGCTGAATTTGATGTGATTGCTTTAGGATGCGCATCTTATGGAGACGAAGTATTAGAAGAGTATGAATTTCAACCTTTCTATGATGAATTAGAACCAATGTTAGAAGGCAAAAAAGTCGCACTCTTTGGATCATACGACTGGGGTAATGGTGAATGGATGCTAGACTGGCAAGAAGCTGTCAGTGCCGCAGGAGCAGAATTAGTAGGCGGAGAAGGCCTCATTGCTAATCTATTTCCAGACGCAGATGCTTTAGAAAAATGCCATGCTTTAGGTGAGAAATTAGCGAATTAATTAAAAAACACTATCTTTTTAAAATGATTTAGTGTATGATAATATACACAGCGTAGCTGTGAAATATAATTTGCATGGTGTCAAGTTAGAAATGAAAAAGACAATTAGCCCGAATTGTCTTTTTTTTATGCAAAGAATACCATCAATACACAAAGCTACTTAAAAAAAGATTGAATATATGTCATAATAAGTGATAGGAAACTGTAATAACATTGAACAAGGAGGTTTTGCTGTGGGATTTGTATTAGGATATTCACAAAAAGAAATAACACCACAGGTACCAATAACGATGGCGGGTTATCAACCAACCCGTGAAGCAATCGCTATTCATGACCCACTATTTTTAAGATGTATTCTTATTAAAGATAACCAAAAAGATGAAATAACAGCACTTATTAGCTATGACCTTATCGGAGTTGATCACTTATTAATCGACCGAATTAAAAAACTGTGTCAAGAAGAAAGAATTACTATTAATCATTTCGTTCTAAGTGCCACCCACACCCATTCAGGGCCAGCAGGTGTCGTCAACACTATGATCGGTCCACTTAAAGATATGAGTGGTTTTTTTGGCACTCCTCAATTACCATTAATTAATCAAATAGCACAAATAACAGTCGAAGCCATCAAAGAAAGTATGGCCCAGTGGCACCATTTCAGAATGGAAGTCATCCAAACAACTTTCAACAACATTGGAAGTATCCGTGAAGATAAAACAAGCGCTACTGACCCTCATATTTTTATGGTCCGCTTTCTCTTAGACAATTCAAAATTATTGTTACTCTATCACTTTGCATGCCAAGCCTCAGTCTTAGGTAAAATGAACAACAAATTAAGTGCAGATTTTCCAGGTGCCGTTTTAACCCATAATCGAACTCATGAAATGGTTATGTTTCTAAACGGAAATGCCGGTAATATTAATACTAAAACATTCACGAAAAGTGATACTTACGAACAATTAGACGAATTTGGCAGACAAATAGCCTATGAAATGAACATCCTATTAAAACATCCAGATTACATCGGTGAACTTAATAAATTTGAAGTCAGAAAATATCAAATCGACTTAAAAAGAAAACAAGTTGATTCATATACTAACATTAAAGAAACGATGACCATTTCCTATCAAATCATTCACCTTAACGATACTGTACTTATCACACTACCTGTCGAAATGACCAGCGATGTGATGAAAAATCTCAAGGAAGAAAAACAAGTTGAATGTATTTGTTATACCAATGGCTATGATTTAATTATGACATCCACAGAAAGTTTTGAATTAAATCGCTATGAAGCCCTCATGTCTCCTTTTCAAAAAGGGGAAGCAGAGAAACTCATCGCTCACATTCAACAAAATATTTAACAGGATTTCACATCCTGTTTTTTGAAAGGTCACTATGGAAACACTATTAATCTCACCAAAAGAAACACAATTCATCGCTAAATTGCTACAAAAAGGACAACTGGTCGCTCTACCAACTGACACTGTCTATGGTTTAGGATGCATAGCCAACAACCCACAAGCCATCAATCAGTTAAGAATCGCCAAAAAACGTCCAGACGAAAAAGCCTTCGCCTATGTCGTCAACTCCATAGAAAAAATAGAAGCAGTCTGTCAGCTTTCACCCAGAGACAGAAAGCTCATAGAAAATAATCTACCCGGACCCATCACATTTATTTTCAATAAGAAAGACAACGATCTTATTGTCAACGAATCCAACTTATCTACACTCGCCATCCGTATACCCAACCATCCACTGATATTGGAAGTACTTCAATACTTACCAGTCGGAATTTATTTACCCTCCGCCAATCTCAGTACATTACCATCTACTTCATCATCTAAAGAAGTCTATCAACAATTAAATTCAAGAATCGATGCGATTGTAGAAGGACACTCCGACAATCAAATCGCTTCCACTATTATCGACGCCACCTCAGAAGAGCTAACTATCCTTCGTCAAGGTCCTATTAAACTATCAGATATAAAATAAAAGGAGATCCATTTATGAAAGATCAAATAATTTTTAACCTAATTGACCAAGAATACGAACGTCAATCACAACATATCGAAGCCATTGCCTCAGAAAACTATGTATCCAAAGAAGTGCTATTAGCACAAGGATCTATTTTAACCAACAAATATGCGGAAGGATACCCTGGTCAAAGATATTACGGAGGCTGTGAAATCATTGACCAAATCGAAAGTCTAGCCATATCACGTCTCAAAGAATTATTCGGAGCACAACACGCCAATGTCCAACCTCACAGTGGATCTCAAGCCAATATGGCAGTCTATATGTCTGTATTAAAACCAAAAGATACTGTTTTAGGCATGTCACTCACTGCCGGAGGCCACTTAACTCACGGCCATCACCTAAATTTCTCAGGAAATCTTTATCACTTCGAAAGTTACGGTGTAAATAAAGACACACAATTAATTGATATGGAAGACGTCAGACAAAAAGCACACGCCATCAAACCAAAATTAATCGTAGCCGGTGCAAGTGCCTACAGCCGCACCATCGACTTCAAAGCCTTCAAAGAAATTGCGGACGAAGTAGGAGCCTATTTCATGGTCGACATGGCCCATATTGCCGGTCTCGTTGCCGCCAAACTCCATCCCAACCCAGTCCCTTATGCTGATTTTGTGACATCAACAACCCACAAAACACTCAGAGGACCTCGCGGTGGAATTATTTTATGTAAAGAAAAATTTGCTAAAGCCATCGACCGCAGTGTCTTTCCAGGAACTCAAGGTGGTCCTTTAGAACACATTATCGCCGCCAAAGCCATCTGCTTTCATGAAGCACTACAGCCTGAATTTATAAGTTATCAACAACAAGTCATCAAAAACGCCAAAACACTAGCCACCAGCTTAAGTGAATTAGGCTTTAAGATAATCAGTCAAACCACCGACAACCACATGGTTTTAGTAGATGTATACAATTCAAAAAACATCACCGGTAAACAATGTGAAGAACTCTTAGATCAATGTGGAATCACCGTCAATAAAAACACAATCCCTTTCGATACCCTAAAACCTATGGTGTCATCAGGCATCCGTTTAGGAACACCCGCCATGACAACCCGCGGTTTTAAGGAAAAAGAATTTAAACAACTCGCCACATGGATAAACCAAGCCATAACGCATGTTGACAATCCTGAAGAAATCGCTAAAATTAAACAAGAGGTCTTTGCTTTAACGAAGCAATTTCCTATATTAAAAAAAGGAGAATAAGACATGGTAACAGTACTCAATCACCCACTCATTACACACAAACTTTCTTACATGAGAGACGAAAAAACAGGCACAAAGGATTTTCGACAAAGTTTAGACGAAATCGCCGGATTAATGGCCTATGAAATCACACGTGATCTACCAGTCAAAGATGTCGAAATCAAGACACCTTTAACATTAACAACAACTCAACAACTCGCAAAAGATATTGTGTTAGTACCTATTTTAAGAGCAGGACTCGGTATGGTCGACGGTATCCGTTCACTTATCCCCACTGCTAAAGTAGGGCATGTCGGAGTCTACCGTGACGAAGAGACATTGTTACCAATCGAATACTTCGCAAAATTTCCACCAAATCTAAAAGATTCAATCGTGATGATTTTAGACCCAATGCTCGCAACCGGAGGCTCAGCTTCCGCTGTCATCGACATCGTTAAAGCAAGAGGCGCAACTTCAGTTAAATTAGTTTGTCTTGTCGCGGCACCAGAAGGTGTCAAAGTCATTGAAGATGCCCATCCTGATGTCCATATCTATCTAGCAGCATTAGACGAAAAATTAGATGAAAATGGTTATATTGTACCAGGTCTAGGGGACGCTGGTGACCGTCTATACGGAACCAAATAATTAAATAACACAAGAGAGAAGAGAGAAAAACAACAATGGAACTAGCTTTAATTCTATTTATTTTGACTTACATAGGGCTTATCTTATTTCAAGATTATCGACCCTATATCGCCTGCGGATCAGCAGCACTTTACGTAATTCTAGGTATTTTACCTATGCAAAATGTTTTATCAGCAATTGACTGGAACGTTATCTTAATGATCGCAGGTACAATGGGCTTAGTTTCATTGTTTATCGAATCTAAAATGGCCGCACGACTCGCAGACTTAATGATCAATAAAATGCCCGATGTCCGCTGGGTTATCGTATCATTAGCCTTCTTCGCCAGCATTGTTTCAGCCTTTATCGACAATGTCGCTACCGTATTAATTTTGGAGCTCTATGATGATTAGAAA
>LSQX01138638.1_pt1 | contig 11254 bp, 6 predicted proteins | sample 654561 | NCBI WGS metagenome assembly LSQX01 (sample SAMN04489861, study PRJNA283612) | anaerobic digester metagenome | isolation source: 4 biogas reactors fed with cattle manure at either 37C or 55C with and... | place: Denmark: Kongens Lyngby | collected 2014 | reverse complement strand
AATCGAATAAATAGTTTACAATACTATCAAAGGTTAAGGAGGAACTTAATGAAAGAGAAAACAGTTCTTGTAGTAGATCCAGTTGGGTTACACGCGCGTCCAGCAACAGTCGCTGTAAATGCTGCCAGCAAATTTAAGAGTGAAGTGAAAATTACATACAAAGGTCGTTCAGTAAACATGAAGTCGATTATGGGTGTAATGAGCTTAGGAATTCCAACACAATCAGAAGTCACAGTATCAGCTGAAGGTGAAGACGAAGAAGAAGCAATCACTACAATCGAAGAAGTACTACGTACACAAAAGGTTATTGAGTAATCATAGAACAGAAGGTCTTTACAACGAGACCAAGTAGTGTTAAATAATAGGGGGTAGATTCTTACAAAAAAGAATCTATAGGGTAAAGAAGTTTTGTAAAAGAACTAAACGTGAGATGGATTTTTAATCTGGGACAAGATTAGATGGTTCATTTCACCGTTTTAGTTCTTTTTCTTATGCTAGTTTAAAGTTGTGGTGAACAGAGTGTGAGCGAATCATAGCCAACATTCACTCGTTTCTTAAAGCGTTAGGTCAAATCAAACCCACTGTGATATGAGGACATTAAATACGCGATTGTTCAGGAGTCTATTTTCAAGACGAAACCTTTATCTGCCATAAGATAGTACACATTTGAAGGAAATGGTCCCTTACACCCAAATACTTCACACAAACATGGAGCCATTTTTCTTTTCTCTTGTATTGATGAATGGTGTATAATATAGTTAAAATAAGAAACAAGGAGGAAATGAGTGTGTCTAAAGAAAAATGGCTAAATAAACCAGATTTAGATGAATCACTACGAGTTTCATTAAATAATTATAATGAAGAAGAAAGCTACGACGCTTTCTACACAAGACTCGAGTTTGGAACTGCAGGAATGAGAGGATTATTAGGAGCCGGGCCCAACCGACTAAACACTTATACAGTAGGTCGAGCCAACATCGGATACGGAAAATACCTTTTAACATTGGGCCACCACGATCCAAAAGTCGCAATCGCCTATGACAACAGGCATTATTCACGCGAATTCGCAGATGCATGCGCTAAATTATTAGCCCAACTAGGAATAAAATCATATGTCTTTGAAACCCTAAGACCAACACCAGAATTATCATTCGCTGTTAGAGAATTAGGATGTGTCGGAGGAATTGTCATCACCGCATCTCATAATCCAAAAGAATATAATGGATACAAGGTTTATGACGAAACTGGATGTCAATTAACACCAGAAAAAGTAGACAAAGTCATCGAATTCGTCAACGAAGTAGAAGACGAACTAACCATTGACTTCACTGTCACACCAGAACAAGAAAAACTAATTAAGTATATTTCATCAGAAATAGACGAACCATACAAAGAAGCTGTCTTAGGAATTCAACTAAGACCTGAAGTCAATAAAACCAATTTAAAAATTGTCTTCACACCACAACACGGCACAGCCTACCCACTCATGAGTGAGATATTTGAAGAAGCAGGATACGATGTTGTACTAGTAGAAGAACAAGCCTTCCCAAATTCAGACTTCATAAACACAAAAACACCAAACCCAGAAGAACAAGCATCCTACGATCTCGCAATCGAATATGCCAAGAAACATGATGCTGATTTAATTCTAAGCACTGATCCAGATGCAGACAGGATGGGAATCGTCGTCAAACACGAAGGTGACTATGTTTACTTAACAGGAAACCAAGGCGGAACCATTTTAATTGAGTACTTACTCAGCACATTAAAAGAAAAAAATCGCCTTCCACAAGACGGCATTATCTACAACACAATCGTCACATCAGACGCCGGTGAAAAAATAGCTGCCCTATACGGAATCGAAACAGAAAAAACACTCACCGGATTTAAATACATCGGAACCAAAATCGAAAATTCAAACCGTCCATTCTTAATGGGATACGAAGAATCATACGGTTATTTACTAGCACCATTTGTACGAGACAAAGACGCCCTACAAGCATGCCTCATCTTAGCTGAAGCAGCCGCTCATTATCAAAGTCAAAACAAAACATTAGTAGATGTTTTATACGAAGTCTTTGATAAAGTCGGTGCCTATGAAGAAGAAACAGTCTCACTAACCTTATCAGGTGCAGAAGGTGCCCAAAGAATCCAAGAAATCTTAGCTGATTTCAGAAACAATCCACTCACATCATTAGGTGGAATAGACGTTGTTTATTACGAAGATTATCTGTCACTCCAAAGACATGAAGATAATCAAGTTAAAGAATTAGACTTCCCAGAAGCAGACGTTCTAAAATACGGACTCCAAGACAATTCATGGTTAGCAGTCCGTCCATCAGGAACAGAACCAAAATGCAAATTCTATTACTGTGTCGTCGGAAAAGATGTCAAACACGCAAAAGAAAAACTATCACAATTTAAAGACGAGATACTAGAACGAATTGCATAGGAGAACAGTATATGTATGAGATATTAGATCAGTTTCACGCAGGACATTGTATTGACATCCATAAGGTGTTCGGAGCTCACTTTGGCTTCGAAAATACCGAAGGTGTTCGCTTTATCGTGTACGCACCTCATGCTAAAAGTGTTCAAGTAATCGGCGACTTTAACAATTGGGATGGACACCAACATTACATGAGACGCCTCAACGATCGCGGTGTATGGGAATTATTTATACCCGGCCTTCCTGAGTGGACACTCTATAAATATCGAATCGAAACACCAGAAGGTCACCACATCGATAAATCAGACCCTGTCGGTTTTTATCATGAACTAAGACCAAAAACATCATCCATCGTCGTAAGCCTAAACAACTACCAATGGGATGATCAAGATTGGATGGACAGACGAACAAAAAACTTTGACCAACCAGTCAGCATTTACGAAATCCATCTAGGCTCATGGCGACGAAACGACAAGGACGAATGGCAAGACTTAGACGATTGGCTAGACGAATTAGTCCCATATATTAAAGACAATGGATTTACCCACGTCGAAATTATGCCATTAACAGAACATCCATTTGACGGATCATGGGGTTATCAAGCAACCGGTTATTTTTCACCAACCTCACGATACGGAACACCAGATGAATTGAAACGCTTAGTCGACACTCTCCATCAACACGATATCGGCGTAATCCTAGACGTTGTCCCGGCACACTTTGTTAAAGATGCTCACGGACTAGCTCAATTTGATGGAAGACCACTTTATGAATACGAGCGACACAGTGACGCAAACAATGAATGGGGAACATTAAACTTTGATCTTTGGAAAGAAGAAGTTCGTTCATTCTTAATGTCCAGTTTCTCATACTGGTTAGAAACGTATCACTTCGACGGACTTCGATTTGACGCAGTCGCCCACATGCTGCACTGGGACGGAAACAAAAATAGAGGTGAAAATGCAGGTGCACTTGCCTTTATCCGCAGAACTAATTATTATCTATCAAAACGATACCCAACCGTTATGCTCATCGCAGAAGATAGCAGTGATTTCCAAGGAGTCACCAAACCAACCTTTGAAATGGGTCTAGGATTTGACTATAAATGGGACTTAGGATGGATGAACGATACACTTAAATATTATTCACACGACCCAATCTACAGAAAATATTCCCATCATCAAATCACATTCTCAATGTTCTACTTTCCAACTGAAAGGTTCTTACTACCATTCAGCCACGACGAAGTAGTCCATATGAAGGGATCTCTTATAAACAAACTTTGGGGCAATTATGAACAACGATTCTCACAACTAAGAAACTTAATGGGCTATATGTTTGCGCACCCAGGAAAAAAACTAAATTTCATGGGCAATGAAATCGCAGACTTTAAAGAATGGAACGAAGAATCAAAAATAGACTTCGACATACTGAAATATCCAATGCACTCAGCTTTCCTAAGATACTTCAGAGACTTAAACCTAATCTATCGTTATTATTCATGCCTATCAAAATATGATTATGAAGACAAAGGATTCTACTGGATAGACGCAGACAACTCAGACCAAAGCATCTACTCATTTGTTAGAGAAGACGAAGAACACTTAATTGTCACCGTTCTAAATATGACACCTGAATCATACGAAGACTACCAAATAGGAGTCCCACATAAGGGTGAATACATAGAACTAATCAACTCAGAAAAGGATATTTATAATGGATGCAATATGTGCAACTTCGAACCAATCGAAGCCACAGCAGGCTATGCTCACCATCAGCCATATCATTTAAACATTAGAATTGCTCCATTCGCCGCAATCTATCTACTATTAGAAAAGACACAAGATAGTGACAATCTATAACCAACCTTAGCCTAACCAGTTAAGGTTTTTTTAAGCCCAAAAATCAAAGAAAAACAAAATTTTAAAAAAGTTTTAAGGAACATCATAGTACATAGACTATAAAGAGGTATGAAACATCACGATAACCTCAAATCTATATCCATCCAAAAAAAGTGGATTTAACGTTTTAGCTGTGTTGGAGAGATTTAGCGAAAAAGAAAGGAGGCCCATAAATAAGAATATTGAATCATAAAGCTTCAGAAAAAGTTAAGAAAAGACAATATCGAGAACCAAGAGTTGTCAATCCTTTAGTATTAAAAGCTAAACAGATTCACCAAAATTCAAGATGTTTCAAAAATCTAGCTAGATAGAGAACTACTAAATTAAACTTATAAAGAACCGCAGCACTTGCGGGGATAGCTCGGTAAATATGAGAAACCTCTGTTAGTAAAAACATACGCTAATAAGTATGCTCAGTTCCCAAGAAACTTTGTTTTTACCAAACCTTAGCGAATGGATGGTTGGTGGCAGGCAGCCAAATCTTAGTGTATAATAGATTATGATTTTACACCGGAGGAAAACTATGTTTAACGATAAATTTGATTTCAAACGCGATTTTACTGCCCGCATTGTTGAGAAGTACGGCCGTTCTTTAGAACAGTCCCATATAACTGAACGTTACGTTGTATTAGGAGAGATGATACGTGAGTATGCCTCTATTACTTGGAAAGATTCTAAAGAAACAGCTGCATCATTAGGTGCAAAACAAATGTATTACTTCTCAATGGAATTTCTAATGGGAAGAATGCTTACGAATAACATGATGAATTTAGGCATTTACGAGATAGTTCGAGATGGACTAGCTGAATTGAAAATTGACCTAAACGAACTAGAAGAACTAGAATCTGATCCAGGATTAGGTAATGGCGGCCTTGGTCGCTTAGCTGCCTGTTTCCTTGATTCTCTAGCATCATTACAACTACCAGGGAATGGTATAACCATTCGTTATGAATACGGATTATTCAAACAAAAAATTGAAGATGGTTACCAGGTTGAGGTACCAGACCAATGGCTACGCTTAGGCAATGTATGGGAAGTGAAGAAACCGAAACATGGAGTCGATGTACCATTCTGGGGTCATATCGAAATGGGACGCAATGAAGAAGGCAAGACTATTTATGAACATGTAGATGCTGAATATGTAAGAGCCGTCCCAGCTGATATGCCTATTGTAGGCCGAGGGACCGATATCACCAATACGCTAAGATTATGGACAGCAGAAGCTAGTGAGAATCTTCCGGCTTCAAAAGATTTCTCGCAATACTTAACAGAACTAAGCGAGATAACGCAAAATGTTTACCCAGATGACACTAATGAACACGGGAAATATTTACGCTTAAAGCAACAATATTTCTTCGTTTCAGCTGGCTTACAGGCACTAATCAAAGCACACCTAAGAGTCTATCCAGATTTAAAAAACTTCCACGAAAAAGTAGCCATCCAATTAAACGATACACACCCTGTCTTCGCAATCCCAGAATTAATGCGACTCTTAATGGATGAACACAATTTTGAGTGGCAACAAGCATGGGAAATAGTCACACAAACAATTGCCTATACAAACCACACCGTTCTATCCGAAGCATTAGAACGCTGGCCAGTCGAATATGTTCAAAAACTATTGCCAAGAATCTACATGATTATAGAAGAAATCAACCGTCGACACATGCAAACTGTATACCGTCAAACCGGAAATATGCACATCGCAAACGACACAGCCGCTATTAAAGACGGACAAGTCCACATGGCAAACCTTGCCATTATAGGATCATACTCAGTCAACGGAGTAGCACGCCTACATACCGAAATTCTAAAAAATGATGTCTTCAACGAATTCTATAAACTATACCCAGAACGCTTCAACAACAAAACAAACGGAATCACTCACCGTCGCTGGTTAGTATACTCAAACCCTCAATTAACCCAAATGTTAATTGACACAATCGGCGATGACTTCATCTACGATCCAATTCAACTAGAAAAATTAGTAGACCACATTGATGATGAAGATCTCCAAAACCGATTCCTAAAAATAAAAGACGAAAGAAAGCAAATCTTAATCGACTTTATTAAAAAAGAAACTGGCATAGACGTGCCAAAAGATTCAATCTTTGACACCCTAGCCAAAAGACTTCACGCATACAAACGTCAGTTATTAAAAGCACTTAGCATAATCTATTTAATTCAAAAGATTAAAAGTGAACCAGACTTCACAATGATTAAACAAACCTTTATCTTTGCAGCCAAAGCTGCACCAGGATATTATTTTGCGAAGCAAGTCATTAAACTAATTACAACATTATCCGACATTGTCGAAAATGATCCAGAATTATCAAAATTCATTAAAGTTGTCTTCATTCCAAATCACCGTGTCACAGTCGCTGAAATCCTAATGAACGCAACCGATGTCTCACAACAAATCAGTACCGCAGGAAAAGAAGCCTCAGGAACTGGTAACATGAAATTCATGATGAACGGAGCCATCACAGTCGGAACACTTGACGGCGCAAACGTCGAAATTGACGAGCTAGTTGGACCAGAACACGACATTATCTTTGGACTAAAAGTAGAAGAAGTAAACAAACTCAGAATGAACGGTTACAGTGCCCAAAAAGAACTGGAAAAAGACCCAGTTCTAGCCAATGTAGTCAAAGCCCTATTAGATGGCTCGCTACATCCAAACAAAGATGAGTTCAAACTAATCTACGAAGAACTAATCTATAAAAATGATGAATACTTCGTCCTAAAAGACTTCCAACCCTACATCAAGGCCATGGAAGAAGTTCAAGAACGATACGCAGATCCGAAAAACTGGGCTAGAACCTGTTTATACAATATCGCCAAAAGTGGATTCTTCTCAAGCGACAGAACAATTGAAGAATACGCTAAAGAAATTTGGGATATCAGACCAACAAGTAAATACTAAGAAAAATTAGTAAAAACAATAAAAAGTTCTCGCAAAAAGCTAATACTCAAGTATTGGCTTTTTTTACCCACAACTAAACATCGAACCATTATAGACACCAACCCTAGTTAATATACAAACAAAACTTGTCTGAAGTATCAGATATGTTATAATCATCATGCGAAACAGGTGATATAATGCGTAAAATAAATAGACTTGAAGCTTATCTTGATGATTACTCGATGATAAACGTTTACTTAAAATCCAGTCACTATAAAGGCGAATCAGCCCACTTTTATTTAAGAGACGATCACGGAAATTTAACATCTCTATCAATCCTAAGTCAAGAACTAAGTGATAATTACATTAAATATCTACTAAGGGTCCCAGATACTTTTAAAATTATAATTGGCTCCTCATACGACATCATCGAAGAACACGGACTAACAACCATTCTTCAATTTGGTTTAATCGTAAGAACCAACCGTTTTAACGAGGAGTTTTACTGCGAAAGAAAAGACTTCGGTGCTCACTGCTACGAAGGCAAAACAAAATTCGTCGTCTGGGCTCCAACAGCAAACAATGTACACCTACAACTATTTACCGACGACATCGGCTACATGCACAGAATGAATAAAGTCGAAAAAGGTGCCTGGGAACTCGTCATCCATGAAGACCTACACGGTTATGAATATCTATACGCCATCGACGTCAACGGTCAAATCAACGAAGCCCTTGATCCTTATGGCTACGGCTCCACAGAAAACTCAAAACGAAGCGCCGTCGTAGACTTCAAGCGCATGAAAATCAACATGCACGACGACGCCCTACCACGATTAAAAAATCATACAAACGCAGTGATTGGCGAAGTATCCGTTCGAGACTTTTCAATGGATCCAGACACAAACATCATCCACAAAGGAAAGTTTTTAGGCATGATTGAAGAAGGCAGAACTGACAAAAATGGAAATCAAGTAGGATTTGACTACCTCAAATCACTCGGATACACTCACGTCCAACTTATGCCTGTCTACGACTTTGCCACAACAGACGAACTAAACCCAACCCTGCTCTATAACTGGGGATATGACCCAGTCCAATTCAACGCCCTCGAAGGAAGCTATTCAACAAACCCTAAAGATCCATTCTCAAGAATCTCAGAATATCTACAATTAATATCCTTCTACCACAAACATGGCATCCGCATCGTTATGGACGTTGTCTATAACCATATGTACGATATGGATAATTCAAGCTTCGAAAAAATAGTCCCATATTATTACTTCAGAATGAACGAAAGCGGCGCAATATCTAACGGATCATTCTGTGGGAATGACGTCGACTCATCCAACGACATGGTCAGAAAATTTATCGTCGACTCAGTTTTACACTATGTCAAAAACTACCACATCGACGGATTTAGATTCGACCTAATGGGGATTTTAGACATCGAAACAATGAACAAAATCGTCCTAGAAGTATCACTCCTCCGCCCAGAAGTAATGATTTATGGCGAAGGCTGGAACATGCCAACCATGTTAAAACCAGAACTAAGAGCCTCCATGTTTAATATGGAACGACTTCCAGAAATTGGGTTCTTTAATGACTTCTTCCGAGACCATATCAAAGGACCAAGCAGCCCAGACTTAGCCCATATCAGCGGCTACGCATTAGGCGATACCTCCTATATAGAAACAGCCAAAGGCAGCATCATAGGAAACACCCTCTACAAATACATGGTTAAACTATTCAACGAACCAACACAATCAGTAAACTATGTTGAATGTCACGACAATCTAACCCTATGGGATAAAATCTCAAGATCAAACCCATACAACACATTTGAACAAAAAGTTGAAAAACAAAAACTAACCAACGGAATCCTCTGCATCTCACAAGGAATTTTGTTTTTACACTACGGCCAAGAAATGGCTAGAACAAAAAGCGGTATAGATAATTCATACATGTCACCAGATTCAATCAACCAAATAACTTATTCTCAAACACAGACATTTAGAAATATCGTCAAATACACTAAAGACATGATTAAACTGCGCAAACAATTAAACATCTTTAGCTTCAACACAACCAGTGAAATCAAAGACCACATAAGCTTCCAAACCTTAAAAAACAAAGCACTTCAAGTCACATACAGTGATGTCTCACAATACTGTGGATACGAAGAAGTCAAAGTGCTCATTAACCCAAGCTACGAAGACGTTAGATACACGCTTAATGATTGCTACAAGATGCTAGCCGATACACAAGGCCTAGTTGCTGAAAAAACAGAATGTGAAGAAGTACTAATACCAGCACACGGAATGCTGGTCATCGCCAAGTAACAAAAAAGGAGAATAAAGATGATTCAATTATCATTACTAATAGACGTGGTAAGCCTAGCCTTAATATATGTCACTTTTCTTTATCCAAAATGGAAAGATAATCCATTCCTACTCTTCAATAAAACAGCCATATTTATTTACCTAAGCTGTGTCGCCTACTTCACACTAGTTATCCCTTTCTTTATTCCACTTCCATTTATCAACACAACCTTCTCAAGTTTCAATATAAACCTCATTCCATTCAACGATATCATTCAAGCATACGACAGCGCAATCACCCAAGTATTAATGAACATCCTCTTATTTATACCATTTGGGATACTTTATCCATTTATCTATAAACAAGACCTCAAAAAAACATTGATAGTATCACTACTATTAACGCTCCTCATCGAAACCTTCCAATTATTCTCAGTCAGACAATTAAGCAGTTTCGACACCACAGACATTCTGATGAATTTATTAGGCGCATTCATAGGATTTATCTTATTCAAGCTATTCTACAAAACAGCCATCAAGCTAATCACCAGATTCTTTCCAAACAAACAAAACAACATCAAACCAACCAAACAAAAACTAAATCCTAATATTATAAAAGGGCTAATCATAATCCAAGTTCTACTAAAATCAGTATTCTTCAATTTTATTTAAACAAATCAAACAAACTGGAAAAATGTCTTTCAGTTTTTTTATACACCCAGAGTGATATACTAAACCTAACAATAGAAGGAAGGATCACTATGGAAAAAAGACATAAAAAAATAATATTAGTAGGAGATGGAGCTGTCGGTTCAAGCTACGCATTCGCAACCGTCTTACAAGGAATCGGCCAAGAATTAGGAATCATAGATCTCAATGTTGAAAAAGCACAAGGAGATGCTATGGACCTATCTGACGCCCTTGCCTACACCTCGCCAAAAAACATTTATCAAGCAGAATACAAAGATTGTCACGATGCAGACATCGTCGTCATCACAGCCGGAGCAGCCCAAAAACCAGGTGAAACACGAATCGATTTAGTGCACAAAAACCTACACATCTTCAAAGACATGGTCAGCAACATAATGGACAGTGGATTCAACGGTATATTCTTAATAGCCACAAACCCAGTCGATATCCTAACCTACGCCACATGGAAATTTTCAGGCTTACCACCAACTCAAATAATAGGCTCAGGTACCTCACTCGACAGCGCAAGATTTAGACAAGAAATTGCACGCCTGGTTGACGTCGATCCACGAAACGTCCACGCCTATATTTTAGGAGAACACGGAGACACAGAGTTCCCTGTCTGGTCACATGCCAATGTCGGCGGCCTTCAAATTTATGAATGGGTCCAACAATATTCATCAGTCGATGAACTAGCACTTATCCAATCATTCTACGATGTCAGAGACAAAGCCTACACAATCATAGAGAAAAAAGGCGCAACCTATTACGGAGTCGCAGCCGCCCTAGCCCGCATCACACGCGCCATATTAGATGATGAAAACGCCATCATCCCAGTTTCTGTTTACATGCTAGGAGAATACGATCAACATGATGTCTACATCAGTTCACCAGCCGTCATCAATTCATTTGGAGTAAGAAACATCATCGAACTTCCCCTCAATGAATACGAACAAAGCAAAATGACCGCCTCCGCAAACCACCTTAA
>LSQX01097526.1_pt1 | contig 11254 bp, 7 predicted proteins | sample 654561 | NCBI WGS metagenome assembly LSQX01 (sample SAMN04489861, study PRJNA283612) | anaerobic digester metagenome | isolation source: 4 biogas reactors fed with cattle manure at either 37C or 55C with and... | place: Denmark: Kongens Lyngby | collected 2014 | reverse complement strand
AATGCAAAAAACCGCCATTATTTGCGGTTTTTTGCATGAAAATGGGGTGACCACCCGTAGTGGTGCGGACGACAGGACTTGAACCTGCATGATCTCGCACTGGAACCTAAATCCAGCGTGTCTGCCAGTTCCACCACATCCGCATTTTTAAATGATACAAAAAGTATTATATACTGATGGATCCATTATTTCAACCGGAAATGGCCCAATCCGCTTGGCTATTCCCGGAATGGCATGAAGATTATCCCGGCTCCCGGAGAACAGGGAGGAGCTGGGGGAGGAGGGCGTTCAATGGCTATTGTGATAAGGGGCGGAACCATCGTCACCATGAACCCCCAGCGGGAGGTGCTGGAGGGTGACCTGGCGGTGGTCGGGGACCGCATCGCCGCGGTAGGCGCCTGGGCCGGGGGGGACGAGGATCAGATCATCGACGCTCGTGGTATGCTGGTCATCCCGGGACTCATCCAGGCCCACACCCACCTGTGCCAGACTCTTTTCCGGGGCATGGGCGATGACCTGGAGCTCTTGGCCTGGCTCAACCAGCGTATAATGCCGCTGGAAGCGGCTCATGACGAGGAGTCCCTCTATTATTCGGCCCTGCTGGGCTGCGGGGAATTGCTGCGGGGAGGAACCACCTCCATAATCGATATGGGCACCTTAAACCACACCGATTCCATATTCAGAGCGGTAGAAGAGGCGGGCCTCCGCTACCTGGGCGGCAAATGCATGATCGACAACCGCCTGCAGCCTGATTCACCCCTCCATGAAGAGACCGAAGCATCTTTGGCGGAGAGCCTGGAGCTGCTCCAAAGATGGGACGGGGCGGCCGGGGGACGGCTGCATTATGCCTTCTGCCCCCGCTTTGTGCCCTCCTGCAGTGAAGAGCTGCTGCTGGGGGCAGCCGCTCTGGCCGAGCAATACGGGGTACCCATCCATACCCACGCCTCGGAAAACTACTCGGAAACATTGTTGGTGGAAGAGCAGCGGGGCCAACGCAATATTATCTACCTGGACCATCTGGGCTATTGCAGCCCGGGCCTGATCCTGGCCCATTGCATCCATATCGATGATGAGGAGAGGGGGATCCTGGCGGCGCGGGGGGTCAACGTGGCCCACTGTCCTTCCAGCAACCTCAAGCTGGCCTCCGGCATCGCTCCCATCCCCGAACTCTTGAGCCAGGGCGCCAGGGTTAGTCTCGGGGCTGACGGAGCCCCCTGCAACAACAACCTGAATATGTTCATGGAGATGCGCCTGGCCGCCCTGCTGCACAAACCGCGCTGCGGGCCTGCCGCCATGCCGGCCCGCCAGGTGTTCGAGATGGCCACCCTGAATGGAGCCCGGGCCATGGGGCTGGAGCAGGAGATCGGCAGCCTGGAGGCGGGCAAGAAGGCCGACATAGTCCTGGTCGATTTGCGCCGCTGGCATACCTGGCCCGACCGGGCCGCCAGTGTATACGCCCAGCTGGTCTACCAGGCCCAGGCCGCCGATGTCTATTGCACCATGGTGGACGGCCAGGTGCTGATGCAGGCGGAGCGGACCTTGACCATAAACGAAGCCGAGGTCCGGGCCGGATCCCGGCAATCCTGGCAGCGGGTCAAATTGCGGGCCGGCTTGGACTAAAGGGAGAAGATATTGCCGGATAAGTTTTCCCGCATTCAATCCCGCCCCGGTTTCTGCTCCCGTGCCGGCAACCGTCATCGAGAATACACCGGCCCAATCGGTTCCAGCTCCGGAAGCAGCGCCAGCGCGCCAGTTGTATAGGCGCCGGCGGTACATGATGGCCTGGTATCGGTTCGGCTAAAAATAGGTTTTTTCGGGCTGAATCGAGTCAGGATGAAAAACGGTTGGCGAGCTGGTCGATTAATGCTACTATTACAAGGAACAACCAGAAAAATATGCCAATCAGGAGGACAAGATGGTAAAAAGACTAATCACCGTCGGAATGGCGGTCTGGCTAGGATTCATCTGTGTAAATACTCTCCCCGTTTTTAGTCCCGCCCCGGTTTCTGATCCCGTCACGGTAGCCGTTACCGAAAACACCTCGGCCCCACCGGTTTCAGCCCCCGAAGCTGCGCCGGCGCCAGCCGCACCGATAGTGACCCCGGATGTTGCCCCGGCTCCCCAGCCGGAACCCAAACCAGCTCCGCAACCGGCCCCGAATTCCCAGAAGCAGCCCGATGCCAATGTGAGCCGGTCAGGGTCGACGGCAGTCAAAACCCCAGCCCCGGCGACTCCCGCCCCCAGCCGCGGAACCGAGGCCAAAAACTCCCCGGCCATGGCCAGAGAGATGCTCAACCTGATAAATGCCGAGCGGGCCCAGCAAGGTCTGGCCGCCCTGGTTCTGGACAGTCGTCTTTCCAACGGGGCCTATCTCAAATCCAAAGACATGGGCATCAACCAGTATTTCAGCCATACCTCGCCCACTTACGGGAGCCCCTTTCAGATGATGAAGAGCTTGGGCATCACCTACCGGGCGGCGGCTGAAAACATTGCCCGCAACCGCACCGTTTCAGCGGCCCACACCGCTTTCATGAATTCACCCGGCCACCGTGACAACATCCTGGATGATTCCTACCGCAAGGTAGGGCTGGGCTTCTATCAGCAGGGGAAAGACCTCTACGTCACCCAGTGGTTCACCAACTGATCATAGGTGGATACGGTTTGGTGGCAGAATTTCCGAGGAAACTGAAATCACAGCCAACAGTAAATAAGCAAGGCCCTATCAATGATCAAGAAAGAGATGGTCGCAGATAGTAATAACCTGCAGATGATAGAACATGAATACCCGCCTTTAGGGCGGGTATTGTTTTTGGGGTTTGGGTGATCACACTCGATCCAGCCGGGTCGTATTTATCAGGGCAGCATGCCCATCATCCTCCACAGAGGCACCGATGCCAGCAAAGCCAGGATGTTGATGGCGGCATAGGCCAGCGACATTTTGATGGTCTGGGAATGCCGGACCATTCCTCCGCTGGCATAGAAGGCGGCCAAAAAGGTGGTATTCTGATAGGGTGCATTCCAGAGGTTTATGGAAGTCAGCACCACGAAGGCCGGGATCAGAGGGTGGATATGCAAGGCGGTGGCCAGGGGCGCCAGCAGGACGATGAACAAGGTCAAGGAAGCGGCCTGGGATACCAGTATGAAACGGATCGCTAACAGCAGCAGGCATAGGACCACGATGAACAGGTAGATGTTGCTCATCAGGGGCTGCAGATAGGGACCTATCGCGGTGCCGATCCAGCGGTCGATCTTGAGGATCGGGAAGAGAGCCGCCAGGTTGAGGATGCCGCCGATAAAGCAGATGGAATCCCAGCCTATTTTGGACCGGAAGGCGGCCCGATCGAATATGTTGGCGGCCAGCATCAATACCAGCGCGATGACCGCCACCTGGGCCGCGGAAATGCCGTGCAGGCGCTCCGTGATCCACATGCCCAGCGCCGCTGCCAGTATGACCGCCACGATCTTCTCTTTGCGGCTCAGTCCACCCAATTTGGCCAGCTCGGCAGTGACGAACCCGGGGTCCATGGTCCGGGTCTCCTTGGGTCTGTACAGGGTCTGCACCGCCATATAACCCAGCCCTATGACCACCAACCCCCACACCCAGCTTACCCCCAGCCACGACATCCAGGTGATCCCCGGAGCCACTTCTTTGGGCATCAATCCCACCAGGACGTAATTGAACAGTGAAGCACTGAGGAAAATGGGATAGAGGACTCCGGCGGACATGAACATGGCCGCGAAGAGTCCTCCCATGCCTTCGCTTTCATCGGCAAATCCCATTTTGTCACCGATGGCTTTGGCAAAGGGGGCGGTGATGGAAACCTTGGCCGTAACACTGGGGATCAGCGGGTTAATCACCATGCCCACTGCATACATGGCGCTGGTCATACCTCTGAAACCGACCGGAAACAGGCTCATTATTTTAAGGGCCATACGGTCCAACAGGCCGGACTCCGCCACCCCCAATCCTATACCCAGCGCCCCCACCAGCAACCAGAAGGTCTCCCCGCCAAATGCGGCAAAAGCGGTGCTGAAAGGCACCACCTTCAGGACTGCCCAGGAAGCACACATCAGCAGACAGGTGGCATAGTCCGGTATCAATTCCACCAGCCACCACAGCACCGCGCAGGCAAAGGTGCCCAGAAATATCATGGAATTGAGATTAAGGGGCTCGGGGGGAGTGGAGCGGGCGATCACGATGGCCAGGACCAGCCCGGCCAATCCCGCGGCCCACTTCTTATAGTCTATCGCGCCTGGATTCATCGCTGCTCTCCCCCTATCCGGGCGGAGTTGTGATAGGCTTCCGCGTCGTGCCGGGCCAGGATGGCGTTGATGTCCCGGGCGGTATCCCCAGCGTATTCTGGTTCCACGAAATCGGTATGGTTACAGTCTTTGGGGATCACCACGAATTCCCGGACCCGGGAGCGCCAGTAATCCCGCTGGTCGGAACGGCGGGCCGCCTCGAAATAGTATACCTGTCCGTTATAGTATTGGGGCTGATAGGTCTGGTTAAGATGGCTGAGCAGCATTTTGTTCCTTTGGAGTTCCGGAAGGGTCGGGTCGTTGAGTTCCACATCCAGTTTTTGCGGTTGTTGGTCAAAGGACGGGGTTTGCAGCACATTCATAAGCACATTGCGGGCCGGGGCCAGTTTACTGTGTACCAGGCGGGGGACCTCGGCGGCCGGCGTCTGGCGGATGGTCTTGATACTGTAGCGGAGCAGGCTGCGCAGGTGGGCGCCCGATTTCCGGCTCTTATGGACATAAGACTGCGAATAGGTGTCCAGCATGACCACTACTGCCGCTTGAGCCTGCTGCTCAAGGATACGCGCCATCTCCAGGGCTATGGCCCCCCCGATGCTCAACCCGCCCAGATAGTACGGACCGGCGGGCGCCAGACGCCGCACTTCCTCCGCGTAGACCGCTGCGATATCGGCCAGGGTGGCGGCGGTATTCCAGGCTTCCCGGGCAAAATTGAGATTGAGCCCGTACACCGGTCGTTCCGGATCGATGTGAGCGGCCAGGTGGTGATAGGTAACGACATCGCCATGTACGTCATGGACCAGAAACACAGGGATCTTGCCGCCTTGCGGGCGGATAGGTGCCAAATGCCGGTAAAGCCCGGTTCGGGGGGTGGCGTCCACCAACTGGGCCAGTTCCCGGACAGTGGACTGCCGGAAGAAATCGTTTACCGGCAAGACACAATCCAGACGGGTCTCTATGGCGGACAGGAGTTCGGCCGCACTGAGTGAATCCCCGCCCAGATCGAAGAAATCGTCATCCAGGCCGATATAGGGCTGATCCAGGATATACTGCCACAGTTCCCGCAGGACAGCCTGGGTAGGGGTCAAATCCTCCTCCTCATCCCGGGGTTCATTCTTCAGGGTCTGAGGGGTCAGACCCAGTGCCTGCAGCTGCTGGCAGAGCAGGTTGCGCTGCACCTTGTGGGCTGAGCTGGTGGGTATCTCGGCCACACTGTAGAGAAGGGCGGGAAGCTTATAAGGTTTGATCCGGCTTCTCAGGGCGGACCTTATTTCCCTTAAATCCACCGTTGCCCCGGGATGGGGGACGACCACCACCCCGACGTCGTCCGAACCCTGTTTGTTGGGATAGGGAAAGGCAACTGCTTCCTTGATGGGGGCTGATTCCAACAGGGCGGCCTCGACTTCATAGGGCGAGATCTTTTCCCCGCCGCGATTGATCATCTCCCTTACCCGGCCCTGGAGAAATAGGTAACCGTCCTCATCGATACTGGCCATATCACCGGTCCGGAACCAATCATCCAGGAAGCTGTCCCGGTTAACCTCCGGGTCGTCATAGCCGGCAAACATGCCAAAATCCTTCACCAGCACCTCGCCTTCCTCCAGACGGATCTGTTTGAAGAAGGGACAGCCTACCGAGCCCGGTTTATAACCCTTGGGAGCTTTATGGGGGCTGGTTATCAAGCCCACTTCAGTCATCCCGTAATGATCGATCAGATTGGCGTGGAAGAGCTGTTGGATTTCCTCCCGCACCTGGACGGGCAGGGGAGCGCCGACCACGATAAGGTACATATTATGCTGGTGCGGGTAGACATAAGAACTCTGCTGGCAGTACCGCAGCAGGGCGAACATACCGGCGGGTTGCAGATTCATGTGGGTGATGGGGAAACGCTGCAGACAATCGGCTATCCGTTTGGGATTCACGCCATCGGTATATACGATAGAGCCATTTCTTATGAGGACCTTGAGAATAACCTGGATGGCCGGGTTGCGGAACAATTGTACCGCTACCAACTGAACCGATTCCGCAGTGTAATCATAAAAATCGGCCTCCACCTCGATCGCCCTGGCCAGGCCGGCATACAGCATGGGCACTACTTTGGGCTGGCTGGTGGTCCCGGAGGTGGTGAAGACGAAGGCGGGCCTGCTATCACCCTGCTCCGGCCGCCGGGCCGCATCCGGCTCCCGCTGGAGATGGAGGTCAGATGTCTCTGGGGCCGGGACTGGCCCGCCCGGCAGGGTGATGATACCCAGGCCCAAATCAAGGGCGGATTCGATGACGGCATCCAGATCTCTGTCACACAAGACCCAATCGATGCGGAGCAATTCCAGCTGGCTGCGGTATTGCCCATTGTTCAGGGCGGGGTCCAGGGGTGCGCAGATGGCGGTCTCCATGACCCCCAGCAGCAGGGGCATGCAGAGCCGCCCGTCGCGGGTGATGAGGGCCACCCTCTCCCAGGGCCGGACCCAATCCATCAGGGTAGTCTGGATCTGCCCGCGCAGCCGGATCAGTTCACCGTAAGTCAGGATCTCGCCGCTGTACATGATTAGATCGGGCTTGTCCGGATCCTGGCAGTGGGCATCGATCAATTCAGAAAAAAGGCCTTTTTCGGTCGGCATCTAGGGTTGTCCTCCTTATAGGTGAAATCTTGTGGAGCGTTGGCATCGCTGCGCTGGGCGGCGCCGGAATGGTGCTACATGAAGCTGAGCCTCAACATGCGCAGGCGCGCCACCGCACCGATCATGCCATGCCTGAGCAGAGTGGCCTGCAGCCGGGTGTAGGTGTGATTCCTGGTGCTGACGGCCCTGATGTGGTCGCCCCGGGCGACCTCCTGCAGTGCGGATTGCACGATATCGGAGCCCATCAGCTCGGCCAGCTGGCCCTTGATGGCCGCGTAACGGTCGGGCGCGTAAAGATATTCATTATGGCAGCAGGTGCTTATGAACCGCAAAACCAGAAAAGCCATCAGGTCGCGAAACTCCTCCAACTGGTCCAATTGGACCAGTTGCCGGCGGTAAATGTCCAACAGGGCCAGATATCTTGGCGCCAGACGAGGTCGGTAAGAATGGGTTATGGACCCTTCATTCAGGCAGTAAACGTATACATGCTGGTTGAGCAAGGATAGCTGGGGATTATGGGTGAAAAGGAGCAGGTTGAACAGGATATCCTCTCCCGAAATGCGATGATTGGACTCAAACCTAATCCCCGTTTCCTTGATAAAAGAATGGCGATATAGCTTGCCCCAAGCCGTGATTCCATAGGCTGGGGCAATGAAGTAAACGAACCTCCAGGCAGGATCCCGGGTCTCCTCCCGGGTCAGGGGCCGGTCGCCTATGGCTCTGCTGCAGCGCAGCTCACCATCCAGCACCCTGTTGTTGGCCGCCACGATGTCCGCCCCGGTGTCCAGGGCATTGTCCAGCATGACCGCGATGGCCTCAGGCTCCAGGTAATCGTCCGAATCGACGAAAGCCAGGTAATCCCCCCGGGCCATATCCATACCGGCATTGCGGGCCATCCCTATGGTACGGTTTTCCTGCACCCGGGTCCTTATCCGGGCGTCCCGGGCGGCATACTGGTCGATGATGGCCTGGCTGCCGTCCGGCGAACCGTCATTGACGATGATGATCTCCAGGTTCGCATAGGTTTGGGAGACGACCGAGTCCAGGCAGCGGCGCAGATATTTTTCCACATTGTAAACGGGAATGATGACGCTGACCAATTTTTCCATACCAATGCCTCCGCTGATATCATAGACAGTCATAATATATGATACCAATCGACAATCGCATTTGGATAGATACTTTTGTATAATTTAGAACAGGGATTTCCGAACCCATTATCCATGAACAGTTCCGCATTGCGCACGGATTTCGGCCGCCATCGGGCCGGGGAAAAAGAAGGCGGATTATGAAGAAACGCATTGACAGGGCTATGGCTGCCCTGGGCCTCTATAATTTTTGGACCCTCATGGTCAAACTGCATGAACTGTATGTGATCAATCCCGCCCGGTTTTACCGGTCGGGCCGTCCCGCTGCTGCGGAGTCCGGTTGGGAGGCCGCGCCCGACAATCATGGTGTACAAGCTGCCCTCGCCCGGGACCCATCGGGGGTGGGGGTTAAGCCCAGGAACATCTGGTATTTGGTCCATTGTTTCTATCCGTTCAGCCAGGGGGGAACGGAAAGGTTCGTGTACAATCTGGCCCGGCAGGCCCAGCAGGAAGGTCATCGGGTCAAGGTGGTGACCTATAACGCCCTTGCCAACCGCCGCCATTTCAGCCACCGGGTGGGGGGCATACTGTACGGCGAATACCAGGTGGATGGCCTGGAGGTCATTGAATACCGGCATCGCCGGGCGCCCCGGGGCATCGTCCACGATATCCTGACCGAAGACCCTGATGTAGACGGTTTTGTGGGGTTCCTTATTAAACGGGAGCGGCCCGACATCGTCCATGCCGCCTATCTGCAAAAGGTTGCCTCCTTTCTGTCCGCCTGCCGTCGATTGGAAGTAACCTACGGCATCACCTTCACCAGTTTCTTCTGCATGTGTCATTTCGACATATTGATCGATAGAAAAGGCGCGTTGTGCGGGGGCAGTCAGGGCGGTACCCGCTGCCGCCAGGTATGTGCCTGCCTGGAGATACCGGATGCGGCGGCCCGGCAGGGGAGGATGAGAGAATTGCTGCAGGAGGCGGCTTTTCTGACCTGCCCCTCGCAATTCGTACGGAAGACGGTAGCCCGGGAATTCACCGGCCTTCATATCCAGGTGATCAATCATGGCATCTCCCGCGAGTTCAGACCGGATAGCCCGGCATCCCGCCCGGGCCCGTCCGGGGTAAGGGATTTCGCCTATTTCGGCAATATGACCCCTATCAAGGGGGTCCATGTCTTGATCGAAGCCTTCCGGGAGATGCCCCCGGATTGTACCCTTAATATCTACGGAACGGGACCGGAATCCTACCGGCGGCATCTGCGCCGGCTGATGAGGGGGCACAACAATATCAGACTGCATGGCCATGTCCCCTATGATCAGGTGCAGCAGGCCTATGCCGCCAACCAGGCGGTGGTGGTCCCCTCCATCTGGCATGAGACCTATAATTTCGTGATCCATGAGGCCCTGCTGGCGGGCAAACTGGTCATAGCCTCGCGCATCGGGGCCATGCCGGAACTGATCCGTGATGGTGTCAACGGGATGTTGTTTACCCCCGGAGACCACCGGGACCTGAGGCACTGTCTGCAGCAGGCCATCTCCCCGGATTTCCGCCTGCCATCCCCGGACGGCGCCGGAATAAACACCATCGCTCGGGAGTGGGCGTGTTATCATAGTATTTATGAATCCGTACTGGAGGAGGCCGCCAACCATGAATGCTTTAAGCCGACTCAGTAAGCTGGTCGGCCAGGGGAGCTGGTCGTTTTATTCGGACGGGGTGCTGTTTACCCGCCCTAATCTGACCTACCGGGCCCGCCTTAACCTGATCCTGCAGTTGTTAAGTAAACAACTGCGGCCGGAGTCCACCCTGGGCATACCTTACAGCCTGGTGGTCGAACCGGCCAGCGTCTGCAACCTTAATTGCCTCACCTGTCCGGCGGGCCAGAACCACAAGATGTGTTCCCCGGCCATCCTGCGGATGGAGGATTATAAGAAGACTATCGACTTGATGGGCGAGTACCTGACTTTTATCCAGATGTGGAGTTGGGGCGAACCCTGCCTGCATCCCCAGCTGGCGGAGATGATCGCCTATGCCCGCAGCAAGGACATCGTAGTCATTACCAGTACCAATGCCCATTTCCTCAACGACGACGAGCAGGTCACCCGCTTGGTGAAAAGCGGCCTGAATGAACTGATCCTGGCCGTGGATGGAACTACCCAGGAGGTGTATGAGCGCTTCCGGCCCGGGGGCAACCTGGAGGTGGTCCTGGCCGGCATCCGCAATCTGGTCCGGATCAAACGGGAGCAGGGTGTCACTACCCCCCGCTTGCACATGCGTATGGTCATCAATCCCTTCAACGAAGAACAAAAAGACGAGTTCCTGGAGCTGGCCCAGGACCTGGGGGTAGATGTGGTTTCCTACAAGAAGGTGGACATCGGTATGGGCGGGCTGAGCGGCGACGAGAGTATGCTGCCCAAAAACAAGGATTATATCATCGAATCCCATTATGGCGATTATCCCTACAAATGCCTGGCCTTCTGGGGATTCCCGGTCCTGTCGTCGGGGGGCCATATCGGGCTGTGCAGCCTGGACGCCGAACGTCGCACCGATCTGGCCCACATCGGGTCTATCGATGATTTTAAAAAGATCTGGAACTCCTCCAAAGCCCGCAAATTCCGCCGGGCTATCAAAAAAGATCCCGATGCCTTCCCGTTTTGCCGGGAATGTATCTGCCGTGAGCCCGACTTCAAGAACGCCTATTTCGATTCCACCGTACTCAGGCCGGTCCCTCCTCAGGGATAGGGACCCAAGCGTATGCGAGGTGTTAAAATGGTGAAGGCAAACCTGGTCCGCCGCGTCTTGTCTTTATGGGGATCCTGGTACAACGACAACCTATACTACCGGTATCATCTGGCGGGCCGCCCGCCGGCCCAGCGCTTGGCTCTGCGTCTCCTGCTGCTGCCCCCGGCGGCCTTCATAACAGCCTATCGCCGTTTAAGCGGCCAATTCGAACTGGTGCGGGTGGAGATGTCCATCACCGCCCGCTGCACCTTGCGGTGCCGGGACTGCTGCAACCTGATCCCTTGCTATGAAAAGCCGTCCGATCTTGATACCACCCGCCTGCTCCAAGACATCGACGACTTCCTGGGCAATGTGGACCGGGTCTGCCGCTTCGTGGTCATGGGCGGGGAACCTTTTCTGCATCCCGGGCTGGCCGCCATAATGAACCACCTGATCCAACACCCCAAGGTAGATATCGTACATCTGTTCATCAATGCCACCATCATGCCGGCCGGCGAGGTCCTGGCCCTTGTGGGTCACCCCAAGGTTTACCTGACCATCAGCAAA
>LSQX01251744.1_pt2 | contig 11256 bp, 6 predicted proteins | sample 654561 | NCBI WGS metagenome assembly LSQX01 (sample SAMN04489861, study PRJNA283612) | anaerobic digester metagenome | isolation source: 4 biogas reactors fed with cattle manure at either 37C or 55C with and... | place: Denmark: Kongens Lyngby | collected 2014 | reverse complement strand
CTCAACCGCCCAGGCGCAGGCAACAGTAAGAAGCGTCAGTGCGATGGCAACTCTCCGCATGGCTGACCTCCACGGTCCCGGAATGGGGCTTGTCGGTGCCACTTTCGCGCTACAGGAGCGCTGAACCTGCCTGAAGGCATCCGCGGCCGCGCGGGGAAGTACCGCGCGCCGCGAGGGAGGATGGTATTGATGGGCGACGAGCTACGGATCGGGCTGATCGGCTGCGGGCGCATCCTGCCGGCGCATCTGCGCGGGATGAAGCGGCTGCGCGAGGCGCGCTACGATCGTTTCCGCGTGACCGCATTGATGGCGCGGAACCTCGACGACGCGCTGCGCTTTCGCAGGCGTGGCGAGGGCCCCCCGCCGCGGCCGCCCGCTTCGCAGAACCCGGCCGACCCGCTGGGCGCCGAGCATCACTACGTCAGCGACGTGCACGATGGCGAGGTGCAGGTCTACGATGACCTCGACACGATGCTCGCCGAGGCGCCGATTGACGCGGTCGAGATATTCACCACCCACGTCACGCACCACGACTTTGCCGTTCGCGCACTGGAGGCGGGCAAGCACGTGGCGGTGGAGAAGCCGATGGCGCTCACCTGCCTCGCCGCGCGGCGGATGATCGAGTCCGCCGAGCGCGCAGGCCGCACGCTGATGGTGCTGGAGAGCCACCGCTTCCACCTCGCGACCCGCGCGGCTGCATGGGCGGCGCAGAGCGGCCTGCTCGGCGCGGTGCAGATGATACTGAGCATGGCGATCGCCACGCGCGAGTGGAGCCCGGACGTGGTGCTCGGGCACACGCCGTGGCGGCACGATCGCCTCGCGGGCGGAGGCTGCGCGACGGACTTCGGCCCGCATGTGCTCGACTGGGCGCGGCAGGTGGGCGGGGAGATCGAGACCGTCTCGGCGGTCACGCGTTGCCTGGAGCCGATCCGCCGCGAGTATGATGAGGCGGGCAAGGTTACGGAGGAAGTCGCCGCCGACGCGGATGACACGTTCTTCGCGCACCTGCAGTTCGCGGGCGGAGGCGTCGGCTCGATCGGCTTCTCTGCCGCGGGCCACGGCGAACCGACGGCTCTGCCGGGCGGGCGCGTGGTCTACGGCTCGCGCGGATCGCTGCAGCAGGGCGAGGCGATCCTCGACGACGGCACACATGCGCCGCTGGAGGAGCTTTACCTCGACCGTGCGGGCGAAGACGAGGTGACCGCGCGCTTCCCCTTCGGTCTGCGCGATGCCTTTGCGCTGGAGACGCACCAGTTCGTCGAGGCGGCGCTGGCGGGCGAGCAGCCGGAGCTTTCGGGCGCCGAGGGCCTGCGCGATCTGGCGGCGGCTTTCGCGATCCACGAGTCGGCGCTGAACGGCTGCGCGGTGCGGGTAGATGACGTCGCGTCCGGCGCGGTGTCGGCGTATCAGGATGAGCTGAACGCGCGGTGGGGGATCGGGTAAATTTTGCTCCTCCCGCTCCACCTCGCTTCGCGAGGTGGGGCGGGAGAGGGGGCAACGGCAGCGGTGGTGCGGGAGAAATGTGTTGCGCGGAACGTGTCCAGGCGAGGGCGCCTGGACTCCAGGACTTAGGGCACCAAGGTCGTTAGTAGGACAGGCATTCCTGCCTGTCAGCCGTTGTCGTGTCGTTCGTCGTTGTGGCCCCTGCGCCCTCGCAGGGGGCGGCGCGAAGCGACGCAGTCGCCGAACGACTGCCCCTCCCCCGCAGCTCGCTGCGCGACGACGTGCCGCTGCCGTTGCCGTACGGAGGGGCCGCCGTCGCGAAGCGACNNGAAGCGGGAGGTTCCACCCCGGCCCCCGCAACGAAGACAGCGAACTGGGAGGCTATTGATCGTTGGGTGACAACGGCTAACGGCCGACGCATCCGAACGGCGGATGCGTCGCTCCGAACGGCAACGGCGGCGGTGCCTTGAAAATGCACTGGGCGTTATGTGTCCAGGCGAGGGCGCCTGGACTCCGGGCTTCAAAGCGTTGTGTCGTTGTAGGGCGGGAGGTTGCAGCCCGGCCCACTGACGCATCAACAAGTCAGGGAGGCTACGCATCATGCACACATACGAGCGCATCATGGTCTGGGGCGCGCACCCCGATGACGAGATCATCATGGGCGGCACCATCGCCGCTCATGCCGACGCGGGCGCGGAGGTCGTCGTTGTAACGATCTCCCGCGGCGACGCGGGCTACTGCCGCGCCGAATGGGCTGAGACGATTGTGCAGCAGCGCCAGGAAGAGGCTGCGAACTGTGACCGCATCCTCTGCATCACAGAGCGTGTCTTCCTCGGCTGGCCCGATCAGGGGGTGCGCCATGATTGGAAGCTCACGCGCCTGCTGATCGAGCAGCTTCGCAAGCACCGCCCGCAGGCGCTCTTCACCCTCGGGCCGAATGACCGCAATCGCGATCACACCGCCGTCCACGAGATGACCGAGGAGATCGTCTGGCAGGCGGGCGAGAACATCCTCGCCGACCACGGCGAGCCCTACACCGTGCCGCTGGTCTTCATCTACGCAGGACACGAGGGCCTCGGCCCTTCCGTGGTGGTTGACACAACCGCATGGGCCGCGCGCAAGGCCGATGCGTGGCTGAGCCAGACGACGCAGGTGGAGATGCTGCCGCGGATCCGCGAGCGGATGGCGAACTTGAAGCGCCTGCAGGAAGAGGGCGGCACGGACACCGAGCGCTTCGTGCTCTGGCAGGCCAGCACCCTCACCGACTTTCCGGCGCTTCCGCGGTGAATGTGAAATTCAGTGGAACCCCCGCCCCCTCTGCCGCGTCGTATTCGGCAAACGGATACGGACGTAATGCAGAGGGGGAGGTATGTCATGAGACGCATCACGTTATCGGTCGTCTTCCTGTCAGTGCTCCTTGGGGCCAGCATCGTCGTGGCTCAGCCGCCTGAGCCCTACGCCACGACCGCAGAGGTGACGCAGGGCGCTCTGAGGGTCCTGCCCGCCGAGGGCGAGGCCGTGGGCGGCGTCCTCGAGTTCCCCCTTCAGCACACCGATGTGCAGGCGGAGATCGCGGGGATGGTTGCCGAGGTCACCGTCACCCAGACATTCGCGAATCCCTTCGACAAGACCATCGAGGCCATCTACGTCTTCCCGCTCCCCGATGAGGCCGCCGTCAATGACATGACGATGCACATCGGCGACCGCACCATCCGCGGGCTCATCAAAAAGCGCGAGGAGGCGCGGGAGATTTACGAGCAGGCCCGCGCCGCGGGGCAGACCGCATCGCTCCTGGAGCAGGAGCGCCCGAACATCTTCACCCAGTCTGTGGCGAACATCACGCCCGGCGCCGAGATCCGCATCGAAATCCACTACGTCGAGACGCTGGCGTACGACCGCGGCACCTACGAGTTCACTTTCCCGATGGTCGTCGGGCCGCGCTTCATTCCCGGCACACCCACCGGGCGCAGCGGCGGCGGCTGGGCGCCCGACACCACGCAGGTCCCGGACGCCTCGCGCATCACGCCGCCGGTGCTGAGGCCCGAGCAGCGCACCGGCCATGACATCGCAGTCTCCGTGCGGCTTGACGCGGGTGTGCCGATCCAGGATTTGCGCTGCCGCTCGCACGAGGTGGAGATGACCCGCGATGGCAACCGCCGCGCCACGGTTGCGCTGAAGCCCTTCGACACCATTCCGAACAAGGACTTCATGCTCGCCTGGGACGTGGCTGGCGAGAAGCCCGAGATGGCGCTGCTGACCCACCGCGGCGATGCCGGAGGCTACTTCACGCTGATGATCCAGCCGAAGGCTGAGTTCGATGCCGCGGAGATCACGCCCAAAGAGATGATCTTCGTAGTGGACTGCTCGGGCTCGATGAGCGGCGAGCCAATTGCGTGGGCGAAGCAGGCGATGCGCAAGTGTATCGCGGAGATGAACGAGGGGGATTCCTTCCGCATCATCAAGTTCTCCAACGATGCCTCCGAGCTTTCCAACGAACCGCTGACTTACTCGGTGGAGAACATCAAGCGCGGGCTGACCTACATCGACGCGATGGAGGGCTCGGGCGGCACGCAGATGATCGAGGGCATCAAGGCCGCGCTCGACTACCCGGAGGACCCCGAGCGTGTCCGCATCGTGAGCTTCATGACCGATGGCTACATCGGCAATGAGACGCAGATCCTCGCAGCGATCGAGGAGAAGCTTGGCAGCGCGCGGCTGTTCTCCTTCGGCGTGGGAAGCTCCATCAACCGCTACCTGCTCAATCGCATGGCCGAGGTAGGTCGCGGGGTAGCGCAGTACGCGCGGCCAAACGAGGAGGCCGGGCAATTCGTCGAGCGCTTCTATGAGCGCATCGACAGGCCCTACCTCCTGGACATAGACATCAACTGGGGCGACCTGAAGGTCGCGGATATCTACCCCAACCCGATCCCGGACCTCTTCGCCGCGCAGCCAGTGATCCTCAAGGGCCGCTACACCGAACCCGGCTCCGGCACCATCAGCGTCCGCGGGCGCCTTGCGGGCGAGCTGTGGTCGCAGAAGCTGGACGTTGAGCTTCCGGGCAGGCAGCCAGAGAACGAGGGTCTCGGCTCGATCTGGGCCCGCGCGCGGATCAAGGACCTGATGGACCAGATGTACGGCGGCGAGGACCCGGAGCTTGTTACGCAGGTGACGAACCTCGCGCTGGAGTTCCGCCTGATGTCCGCGTACACGTCCTTCGTGGCGGTCGAGGAGACGGTCGTCAACGAGGGCGGCGAGCAGCGCACGATCCAGCAGCCCGTCCCCATGCCCGAGGGTGTGAGCTATGAGGGCGTCTTCGGCAAGGACGGCTACGACCTCGCCGACCGGCTCACACTGGCGGCGCCCGCACAATCCTCCTCGGTCTATCAGGCTCGCCGGGGCATGGCGTTCGGTCCCGCGGGCGCTGCAGGTCCCGCTGGCCCCGCAGGGCCTCCCGGACCAGCCGGACCACCCGGACCGCCTGGGCCTCCCGGACCGCCTGGACCTCCCGGGCCAGTTGGGCCGGCGGGAGGTCCGGGGGCGCCGCTGCTCTCAGAGACCCACGGCGGCATCACGATGAACGAGGCCATTGGGAACCGGAGATACGCATTCATCGCGGCCGGCGCCTTCCGCGACCAGCAGTCGGTGCGGCTCGACAGCGTCTTGCTGGCAACGTGGTTTGCCGGCGACCACGTGACGCTGCCGGGTCGCCTCTATCCCGGGATGCTTGAGCTGCAGCGCCTCGGCTCGCTGCCCGAGGACTACGCGCTCAAGGCCATCTGCCTCGCAGGCACCGGGCAGATCGCGGTGCGGGATGATGAGGCGACGGCGCTGCGCGGCTTCATCGAGCGCGGGGGCTTCGTCATCATCGATGGCGACGAGGCCTTCCGCACCTCAGTCCGCGAGGCGCTTCAGGCCGATGGGTGGGACGTGGAGGTCAGGCCGCTGCCTGCCGACCACGCGCTGCTCATATCACCGAACGCGATCACCCCGCCGCTGTTGCGCGGCCTGTATCGTGGCGATGAGCTTGTTGGCGCGATCAGCGAGACGGACCTGAGCGCCGATTGGACCGATACACGCTCCCGTTCGAGCGCAGAGTGGCAGCAGGGGATCAATGCCGTGGTGTTCGCGGCGACGCGGTAAGAGCCGCTATCAGTCGCGCGGCTGTACAAAAAGCGACCCCCGCCTCGGTGGCGGGGGTCGCTCAGTTGTTTCGCAGATGGTTATGAGCCGATCAGGGATTGTTGCCGGTGTACGTGCCGCGCCAGAAGCGGCTGTCGTAAGGCGATACCCGCTGTGGGATCGCGCTCTGGGTCATGAACTTCGCGTGGCCGTCAACGAAGCCGATGTTCGAGCCGCCATTGTGGCGGTCGGGGATCTCATGGCCGTCGCCCACCGGGGCGGCATCGGCATCGTCTCCGTCGATCGCGTAGGCGTCATCGCCATCGGAGTCGGCGAAGAACATGGTCTCCGCCGGGAACTCGATGTTGCCGAGCGCCAGGCCATCATTGATGGTGTTGATGCCGTAGGTACCCGAGCCGGAGTAGTTGCCGGAATAGCGGGCACTGTCGCTGGGGCAGTTCCAGATCTGGTAGTTCATAGTGTAGGGGTAAAGCATCGAGTGCCACAGCATGTAGCTGCCTGTGTAGGTGCTGCCGTTGGGGAGCGTGTAGGGTGCGCCGCCCGTCGGAATGTTCAGCAGGGGCAGCGTCTCATCGTAGTCCTGGGCATACATATTGACCGCCAGCATAGTCTGCTTGACGTTCGACAGACACTGGGTCTGCCGGGCCTTCTCGCGCGCTCTTGCGAACACGGGGAAAAGAATGGCCGCAAGAATCGCAATGATTGCGATGACGACCAGCAACTCAATCAGCGTGAATCCTCTGCGCATATTTGCCTCCATGCATGAAGCGATAGTGGTCCTCCAGTCTACATGACGTTCACCGGCGGATAATGTTTGCGGGATCGGTCGCAGGACTGACTCCGCAGGTCTGCCGGGAGTAGCGGCGAATGTTGCGGCGAGGTGATGTTGATGAGATTCGTGCTGTTGTTCCTGCTGTCAGTAACGGCCGTAGAGGCCGATGACACGCTACAGGCCACGATAGATGCTGCGATCGCAGGCAAGGCCGAGGTCCTCCGCCTGCCCGCGGGGGAGCATCGCCTCAGCTCCACGCTCCGGGTGCGGGATGCGCACGATCTGACGATCGAGGGCCACGGAGCCACGCTGGTCTTCACCAACTGGCGCGACAGTGGCCTGCATCTGCTCGGCTGCAGCCGCGTGACGCTGCGCAACCTCACCATCGACTTCGACCCGCTGCCCTTCACACAGGGGACGATCCTCAGCATCTCCGAGGACCGCAGCCAGTGGGAGTTCGAGGTGCATGCGGGCTACCCGTCGCTGAGCGAGGAGTACCTGGCGACGCAGGCGTATGTCTACGATCCGGAGACCTGTCGCCTGCGGCGGGGTATCCCGGACATCTACCCCCGCGGCGTGGAGGCGCTGAGCGAGCGGCGCGGACGCATCACCATCAACCCCGCCGTGCCGGGCACTGAAAACGCCCGGGCAGGCGACCTCGTCGTCCTCAACATCCGCGACGGTGAGGGCGTCTACATGAACCAGTGCGAGGACCTGACGGTCGAGAACGTGACGGTGCTCACCTGCCCCGGTATCGCCTTCATTGCGCGCTACATGTTCGGAGACAACGTCTTCCGCCGCCTGGCCGTCCGACCGGGCCCGCCACCAGCGGGAGCCACGTATCCGCGCCTGATGTCCTCCTGCGCCGATGCCTTCAACTTCGCCTACGCCGCTCGCGGGCCGGTGGTGGAGCGTTGCCGCTTCCGCGCGATGGGTGATGACTCGATCAACCTCCACGGCCCGACCTTCGCGGTATGCGCGGTAAGTGAGCGCGAGGTGGTTCTCGGCAGGCCCTACGGTGGTGAGCCCTACGAGCGCATGGTGTCGCCGGGCGATATCGTTCAGGGGCTGCGCGTGAATACCTTCGAGCCGATCGGCGAGGCGGTGGTGGAGCGCTTCGAGCGTGAGCGCGAGGTGCCCGATGAGTGGCGGACGCAGGTGCAGAGCCTCTGGCCGCGCGTGCAGGTCAACACCGGGAGCTTCTTCCGCGTGCAACTCGCCGGAGCGCTTGCAGTCGACGTGGGCGACTGGGTGGCGAGCCCGACGACCTCAGCGGCAGGCTTCGCGATCCGCGACTGCGAGTTTCGCGATCACCGCGCGCGCGGGATGCGCATCCAGTCCTCCAACGGGATCATCGAGCGCAACCGCCTGAGCGGCCTGCAGGGGGCCGGGATCAGCGTCGGCCCGGAGTTCGGCTTCTGGCGCGAGGCGGGGTGGGTGCGGGATCTGACGATCCGCGACAACGTCATCGAGGACGTCGGGCGCGGCGACGTGATACAGGAGCGCTGGGGCTTCTCTCTGGCAGGAATCACCGTCTTCGGCCGCGTTGAGCGCGAGGCGACCTGCCCGATGGGCAATCGCGACATCGTGATCAGCGGCAATAGCATCGACGGCTGCCCGACCGCGGGGATAAGTGTCTCCTGCACGCGCGGGGTGGGGATCACCGGCAACACCATCGCGCACACCAACTATCTTGCGGGCGCGGACGGCGACGCGGGCCAGCCGATCGAGGTTGAGGGCGCGGAGGACGTGGTGACGGAGGGCAATGAACTGAGCGGAGTGGGGGAGCCGCTGTAGGGCCGGGCTGCGTACAGCGGGCGCCGATCGTCCCGTGGCGCGGACACTCCTCGCCAGGCGAAGACTGTGCCGTTAGTCGTTGTGGCCCCGGCGCCCTCGCCGGGGGGCGCCCACGGGGGCGCCGAGGTCGTTAAGCCTTCGCACAACAGCCACGGTTAGCGGCAATAGCATCTACTCATACGGCACCGGCTCAGTCACGCCCGTCTGCGCAGACTTCTCCGCCGCCTCGAAGACCGCGATCGTGCGGCGGCCATCATGCCCTGACACAGGCACCGGCCCGCCGCGCAGCAGATGGTCCGCGAGGTCCTGCCAGTAGTTGTGCCAGTCGTTGTCGAGGTTCGGCACCTCCATCTCCTCGCGCTTATGCCCACGATCGGAGACGCGGAGCAGCTTCACCGAGCCCTGCGGCGGCGTGGAGATCACCTGCTCGTAACCCTTCGTCGCAGCCGCACCGCTGTCGAGGATCGCGCCCTTCGTGCCGAGTATCCGCCACAGCGGCCTTGGCGCGGCATTGATGCGCGAGTAGGTCACCTCCGCCACGCAGCCGCTCTCGAAGCGCATGACCGCCTTCGCGTGATCGGCGATGTCCACGTGATCCCAGACTTTCTTAAAGAAGAAGCCGGTGACCCCCGTCACAGGCTCGCCGACGAGGTTAAGCACCCAGTCCACCGCATGCGGCCCCCAGAAGTAGAGCAGCCCGCCGCCCTTCGCCTTCTCGGTATACCACCCGTGCGAGGGGTCGCCGTAGCCGCCCGCCTCAAGGTCCACCTGGAAGACCTCCCCGATCTCGCCATCATCCACGAGTTGCTTGATGCGGCGGAAGTTCCCGTCATGGCGGCGGTTGTGATGGACGGCGAGCGTCTTACCCGCCTCCTCGGCGGCCCCGACCATCGCGGTGGCCTCGGCGACGTTCAGGCACATGGCCTTCTCGACGACCACGTGCTTGCCCGCGCGGAGGGCCTCGATGGCAATCGGCGCGTGGGTGAAATGCGGCGTCACCACCGAGACGAGGTCGATATCATCGCGCGCGAAGACCTCGGCGGTGTCATTCCACGTCTCGATGCCGGGCCAGTCCTGCTTCGCGGCCTCAGTGCGTTCGACGTCTCGGTCGCAGACCCCGACAAGCTCGAACTCCGGCGTGTGATCGATCCACGCCGAGTGCGCCCAGCCGAAGTGGTGCATGGCGCCGTAGCCGATGACTGCGGCGCGGATTGTGTCGGGCATGTTTGGCCTCCCGTGTCGTTACGTCGTTCCTCCCCCCTCGTCCCGCCCCACTTCGCGCAGCGAGAGGGGGGATCGAGGGGGGTGAGGCCCCTACCTCGCGATACCTGATTGATTCCCCTGCGAGGGCGCAGGGGCCACGCGGCAACGGCGGCGGGGCACGAGTCCCCGCCCTACAACGGCTTACTCCGCCACCATCGAGCGGATCGCCGCCGCGATGTCGGTGGCCTGCGGGAGCGTCGCGTCCTCCAGTGGCGGGGAGTATGCCATCGGCGTGTCGGCTCGCGCGAGGACGTTCGGCGCGCTCTTGAGCAGCCCGAAGCCGCCATCCTCCATCACGCGCCGGATGATCTCCGCTCCCGCGCCCGCGCGCGTCGGCGCCTCGTGGACGACCAGCAGGCGACCGGTCTTCTCCAGCGAGCCAAGGATCGTCGCGACATCCAGCGGTACCAGCGTTCGCGGGTCTATCACCTCGACGCTCACCTCGCCCTCCAACGCCTTGGCGGCGCGCATGGCCTTCGTCACCGCGTAGGAGGTCGCCACGACGGTGATGTCCGTCCCCTCGCGCCGGACCGCCGCCTCGCCGAATGGGATGAGCCACTCGCCCTCGGGCACCTCCATCTCGCTGCGGCGCAGCAGGCGATGCTCGACGAAGAGGACCGGGTCGTCATCGCGAATGGCGGTCTTGAGCAGGCCCTTCGCGTCGTATGCGTTCGACGGGATGGCGACCTTGATGCCGGGCGCGTGCATAAACCACGCCTCGTGGTGGCCGGAGTGATGCGCGGCCTCACGCGAGCCGCAACCCGCGGGAGTCTTGATGACCATCGGTATGCTGATCTGCCCGCCGGACATCAGCTTGAGCGGCGCCGCCTGGTTGACGATCTGATCGAAGCAGACCGCGACGAAGTCCATGTACATGATCTCTACGACCGGACGCAGGCCGGTAGCCGCCGAACCTGTCCCGACTCCGACGAAGCTGGACTCCGAGATTGGCGTCTGAAAGACCCGGCGCTCACGAAGCTGTCGCCACAGATTGTCGCGCTCCCGGACCGGTCCAAGGTCCTCGCCGATGACGTAGACGCGCTCGTCGCGATCCATCTCCTCGCGAAGCGCCTCGGCGACAAGCTGTCCCCAGCCGGCGGTGCGGGTGCCGGGGATAGTCTCGACGCTCCTGCGTACGGGCGCGATGCTGCGGAACTCATACCGCGCCTCTGCCTCGGCCGGCGGATCGACCGGTGTGCCATCAAGCGTCTCAAGCTCCTCGGGCTTCGGGAACGGGTCGGAGCAGGCCTCGGCGATCGCGCGATCTACCTCGGCCTGAACGCCCTCCCGCATCTGTTGCTGCTCCTCAGCGGTCATGACGCCGTCGGCCTGCAAACGCCGCTCGAAGAGCGCGATCGGATCGCGCTTCATCCACTCCCCGAGGGCCTCCTGGTCGGGATGCGCCTTCTGCCCGCCGCCCGCGTGGCCGACGTAGCGGAAGGTCTTCGCCTCGATCATCGTCGGGCCGCCGCCGGCGCGCGCGCGCTCGACCGCCTCGCGCGCGACCTCGTTGACCGCCAGCACGTCCTGCCCGTCCACGATCCGCGCGGGGATGCCGTAGGGCTCGGCGCGGGGTGCGATGTCCTTGCAGCAGTGCGCGACCTCAGCGGCGGTGGAGGCCGCCCAGAGATTGTTCTCGCAGACGAAGAGCACCGGAAGCTGCCACAGCGATGCGAGGTTGAGGCACTCGCCGAAGACGCCCTGGTTGGCCGCGCCGTCGCCGAAGAACGCGACCGCGACATTGTCCTCGCCGAGGAACTTCGCCTTGAACGCAGTGCCCAGCGCGATCGGGATCTGCGCGCCGATGATCCCGTTGCCGCCGAGCATGCCCTTCGCGTAGT
>LSQX01025947.1_pt1 | contig 11256 bp, 10 predicted proteins | sample 654561 | NCBI WGS metagenome assembly LSQX01 (sample SAMN04489861, study PRJNA283612) | anaerobic digester metagenome | isolation source: 4 biogas reactors fed with cattle manure at either 37C or 55C with and... | place: Denmark: Kongens Lyngby | collected 2014 | reverse complement strand
AAGAGTTGGCGTTTCATCAGAAAATTGAGCGCGAGACGGGCGCTTTGGTGTACTTTACTCATCCTTATCAATCGTTGGAAAGGGGCACCAATGAAAACACCAACGGTCTGGTTCGTCGTCTTCATCCCAAAGGTTCTTCATTCAACGGGTTTGGAGCACCAGAGGAAACCGAAATCGATAGTTTCCTTAATGATCGTCCACGCAAGTGCCTGGGGTGGATGACAGCGCGAGAAGCGATGGAAGAATTTCTTAAAGAAAGCTCCTGAAGCTGACGCATCTAGATCCGCGCCGCTATGGGGTCAGCCTCTGCCCTCGCCCCTTTGGGGCGCCCCTTCGGGGACGGGCAGAGGCTGACCCCATAGCGGCGCCCTGCCCAAATCCAGCAGTTGGGCTTGTCAGACAGACTAAATCCTGTCACTTTTGACACGGGATATAGCAAAAGGCGAAGAAACGCTAGAACACAACCCAAGTGTTGCAATAGCTACTGGCTAACGGGCGGCAAAATAAGGCGCGAATTTTACGATGATGACGCGTCGCGGACGATCCCTCGCAGTACGAAAGTACGCGAGGGTCGTCCTCGACGCGTCAGCGCGGAAAAGGCGCACCTTGGTTTTGCCGCCTCGTTTTTCCAAATCCTTTGCCGCCTCATCTCCTCCCCCCCACACACACCACACCCACCACCCACTCCACCAACCACCGCATACCAACGTTGCCCTCACCCCCGCCATCCTATAGCCTACACCCCATGACACCGCCAACCGCCGCCCCCCACCCCCCCATCACCACCGCCGCCCTCCTCGGCCTCGGCGCCATCGGCACCCTCTACGCCGCCCACATCACGGCCCGCCACTCCGACACCCTCCGCGTCATCGCCGACCCCGCCCGCATCGCCCGCTATCGGGCCGCCCCCCCCACCCTCAACGGCCGCCCCCTCCACCTGAACTACGTCACCCCCGACAACCCCGGCCCCCCCGCCGACCTCATCCTCATCGCCACCAAAACCGCCGACCTCCCCGCCATCATCCCCTCCGTCGCCCCCTTCCTCGCTCCTCGCACCCAAATCCTCCCCCTCCTCAACGGCATCTCGGCCCAGGACATCCTCGCCGACGCCTTTGGCCGGGACCGCGTTCTCCACGGCTTCGTCCAGTGCTCCAGCTCCATGCGCCAGGGCCACGACGTCATCCAGCGCGGTGGCGATAAAATCGTCTTCGGCGAAGCCCGCAACACCCCCCCCGCCCCCCGCGTACAGGCCGTCTCCGACTATTTCACCCGCTGCGCCATCCGTCACGAAATCCCCGCCGACATGGTGGCCGCCCAATGGCGTAAATTCATCCTCAATGTCGGCATCAACCAGGCCCAGGCCGTCCTGCGCGCCCCCTGCCGCCGGTTGCACGAAGACCCCGAAGCCATGCAGCTCGCCCGCAACCTGATGGACGAAGCCGCCCAGGTCGCCCAGGCCCTGGGCATCCCCGACGCCCTCTCCATCCCCGCTTGGGCCGCAGATATCATCCTCAAGGCCGGCCCCGACGACAAAACCTCCATGCTCCAGGATGTCGAAGCCGGCCGCCGCACCGAAGTCGACTGGTTCGCCGGCGCCGTCAGCCGTCTCGGCCGCCACCACGGGATCCCCACCCCCGCCAACGACCTCGTTCTCCGCCTGCTGGCCCGGCCGGCCACCTGACACCCCCGCCGCTCGCCGAATCGCGGCTGTCGCGGCTTGTCAGCGCCCCCACCCGGTGCTAGTCTAACAGGATATGCCAGCTCATATTCTCAAAGATTTGCTGATTCGAATCGGCCTCGCCCTTGGCGCTGGCGTGCTCATTTCCATTGTGCCAGTCGCTCTGCGCAACGGACGCTATGCCCCCAGCACATTCCGTCGCGTCTTCCTTTTCACTCTGGCCGGCGCGGCCCTGATCGGCTTCTTCATCTACAGTTATTTCCTCGTGGCTCCGCACTTCGCGTCCTCCACCCACGAACCGGCGCCCGTGGTCTATCCGCTGCCGCCCGCCATCCCTTAGTTTTCGATGCGGCCCCGCCCCAGTAATTCCTCGCCGTGACCCTCGTGTTCAATTTTCTTCTAATCGTCGTCACCCGCATCGTGGATGTCAGCATGGGCACCCTGCGCGTCTCGTTCATCGCGCGCGGACGCAAGGTGCTGGCGGCCATTTGCGGTTTCACCGAAATCCTGATCTGGATCGTCGTCGTCTCGAAGATTCTGGTCGGGGCGCCCCACTGGACGGCCTACATCGCCTATGCCCTGGGCTTCACCCTCGGCACCCTGGCCGGGATGTCCATCGAAGAACGCCTCGCGGTCGGCTGGGCGCTGGTCCGCGTCATCAGCGGCAACCCCGTCGGCGACTTCCCCCGGCAGCTCTCCGCCGCCGGCTTCGGCGTCACCCTCCAGGACGCCCAGGGCGCGCGCGGCCCGGTGCAAGTGCTCGTCACTCTCATGCCTCGCAAGCGGCTCCCCGAATTCCAGCAGCTTCTCAGCCAATACGACCCCTCCGCGTTCTACACCATCGAGGACGTGCGCCACGCGCGCGACATCCCCCCCGCCTATGCCACCGCCTCCACCGCGGCCGGCAAAGTGCAAATGGCCCCCCCGGCTTAATCAATACAAGCCGATCAACCGGTCCGCCACCTGCTCCGCGCCGCCACCGCGCAACACCTCGCGCGGCTCGGGCGCTGACCCGACCGCCTCCAGCGCCGCCTCCAACCGGCCCGCGTACAAATCCGCCGCTGGCACATGCACATGCTTCAAAAACCGCTTCAATTCCCGCTCCAGCACCGGATACTCGATAAAATCCTCGCGCTCCGCGTAAACAATCGGTTTGGCATTGGCCACGCAGTCGCTCAAAATGCCGTAGCCGGGCTTGGTCACCACCAGGTCCGTGCTGGCCAGCACGTCCGAAAAAATAAACTCCTCGCGCGCCACGCCATGGATGTTGCGCCGCCCCGGCCAATCCAGCGGCTTGACCGTAAAAAACTGGAACCCCTCCAACGCCTCGACCCGCCGCAACGCCTCGTCGTTCCACTCCAGGGTCGTGAACGACAGCAGCACCCAGCGCTTCGCGGGATCCGCGCCGGTGGCCCGCGCCAGCTCCGCGCGCCTGTTGCGGCCGGGCCGCGCCAGCAATCCCACCTCCTCCTGCCGCGCAAAAACCGGCATCTCCGGCGCGAACGGCAGCTTCAGCAGCAAGTCCGCCTGCCGATACCCCTCCTCGAATAAGTCAATCACTCCCCGCCAGCGCGCGTCGCGCTCCACAAACGGCGAATAAATCCAATCCCACGAAAAGTTCCCGATGGCCACCCTCGGCAAACCCAGCTTCGCGGCCGCCTCGAGTGGCATCGCCGGAATATCCGCCACCACCAGCTCCGCGCCCGACTCCCGCAAAAAATCAACCTCGCCCGCCGCCAGCTCCGCCCGCCGCCCCGTCAGCTCCAGCACCTGCTCGAGCGTCGCCTCCACATCCACTCGGATGGAATCCCTTTGCACCATCCCCACATCAAACACCCCCTCCCGCACCCGCAGCCGCTCGCCCGCCTCCGGCAGCCGGTTGCGCAAAAACGACTCCGGCAGACCGGTGGTCACCGTCACCCGCGCGCCGGGATGCCGCGCGAACAGCGCCGCCAGGATGTCGCACGAGCGCACGCCATGGCCGTAGCCATGCGCGGAAATATAGTAGGCAATCTGCACGGACTCTACCCTACCCCACCCCCGCGCCCTTCAAGAACCGAAAAATGCTTTTATGGTTTTGCCCCGCCCCCCGCTCTGCTAGACTGGCCACCGCATGAAACGCAATAGACCCAATCCTCCCAATCAACCCAAGTGCCGTCACTTCGGCTTCTGGGCCGCACTCGTCATCCTGAGCGCCCTGCTGGCCTTCAGCGTGCTGATCAACCTGGCCGCCGTCGAAATCATCTCCGATGTCTCCACCACCAAAACCAGCGATAAGGGCGAGGACGAATATCCCACCTTCAGCGAAACCCACTCCTGGGGCTCCGGCACCACCAAGGTTGTCCGCATTGCCTTCAGCGGCATCCTCACCCGCCACCTCGATGCCGGCATCTTCGGCCACAGCGATCCCGTCGAAGCCACTATCCGGCAAATCCGCGCCGCCCGGCAGGACAAAAAAGTCGCCGCCATCCTCTTCGAGGTGGACTCGCCCGGCGGCGAAGTCACTGCCGCCGATGAGATCCATCGCGAACTGACGCGCTTCAAGGAGAGCCGCGAAGACCGCGTCATCATCGCCCATGTGCGCGACCTGGCCGCCTCCGGCGGACTCTACATCGCCCTGCCCGCCGACTATATCGTGGCTCAGCCCACCGCCACCATCGGTTCCATCGGCGTCATCATGCAGACCCTCAACATTCAGGGCCTCAGCGAAAAACTCGGCGTCACCGACACCACCATCAAGTCCGGCGCCAACAAGGACCTGCTCAACCCCTTCCATCCGGTGGACCCCGAGCAGCGCGCCCTCCTGCAGGCCACCGTGGACTCCATGCACGACCGCTTCGTACAGCTCGTCGCCGAAAGCCGCAAGCTGCCCGTCAAAAAGGTGCGCCCCTTCGCTGATGGCCGCATCTTCACCGCGCAGGAAGCCCGCGACCTCCGCCTCATCGACGCCATCGGCTACTGGGAAGACGCCGTCAACGAGACCACCCGCCTCCTCCAGGTCAGCAAAGTCCGCGTCGTAACCTACGAAGACGACACCGGTTTCCTCGCCCGCCTCTTTGGCGCGCGGAACCCGCTGCCCAACCTCAACGCCATCGTCACTGCGGCCACCTCCCCCCGCCACCTCTATCTCTGGCGGCCTTAGCCTCCCGACCCTCCAACCACGATTCCTCCCATGGCCAAGCAAAAACACATCTACGACGAAAGCAAAATCCAGACGCTTTCCGCCATCGAGCACATCCGCAAGCGCACCGGCATGTATATCGGGCGCATCGGCGATGGCACCCAATACGACGACGGCATCTATATCCTCCTCAAGGAAGTCATCGACAACGCCGTGGACGAATTCATCATGGGCCACGGCAAGAAAATCGAAATCACCATCGAGGGCGCCCGCGTGCGCGTGCGCGACTTCGGCCGCGGCATCCCCCTCGGCAAGGTCATTGACTGCGTCTCCCGCATCAACACCGGCGCCAAATACAACGACGACGTCTTCCAGTTCAGCGTCGGCCTCCATGGCGTCGGCACCAAGGCCGTCAACGCCCTCTCCACCCATTTCTTCGCCCAGTCCCACCGCGAGGGCCGCTTCTCCGGCGCCAGCTTCGCCCGTGGCGAACTCCTCAAGAAAACCTCCGGCAAAGCCCCCGGCGAACCCGACGGCACCCTCATCGAGTACGAACCCGACCCCGAAATCTTCGGCAAATCCGCCTATGTGGACGATCTGGTCCAGCGCCGCCTGCGCCTCTATGCCTGCCTCCACGCCGGCCTTGTCCTCATCTACAACGGCGAGCGCATCGTCTCCCAAAACGGCCTGATTGACCTCGTCCTCGAGGAAGTCGGCGAAGAAGCCACCTACCCCCCCCTCCACTACCGCGCCCCCACCCTCGAAATCGCCTTCACCCACACCCAGCGTTTCAACGAGACCTTCTACTCCTTCGTCAACGGACAGTTCACCAACGACGGCGGCACCCACCTCTCCGCCTTCCGCGAAGGCCTCCTCAAAGGCGTCAACGAATTCGCCAAATCGCGCTTCGACGGCGACGATGTCCGCGAGTCCATGGTCGGCGCCATCTCCATCCGCCTCAAGGACCCCGTCTTCGAGTCCCAAACCAAAAACAAACTTGGCAACGCCGACATCCGTTCCGAACTCGTCGCCCAAATCCGCGACATCGTGGCCGACCTGCTCCACCGCAACCCCGAAACCGCCGAAATCATCGTCAAAAAAATCGAGGAGTCCCGCGCCCTGCGCAAAGAGCTGCAGACCGTCAAAAAACTCGCCCGCGAGCGTTCCAAGGCCACCAGCATCCGCATCCCCCAGCTCAAGGACTGCAAGGTGCACCTCAACGCCTCGCGCAAACGCGGCCTCGACAGCATGCTCTTCATCACCGAGGGCCTCTCCGCCGCCGGCTCCATCACCGCCTGCCGCCAGGTCATGACCCAGGCCGTCTTCACCCTCCGCGGCAAGCCCCTCAACGTCGCCGAGCTCAACCGCGACGCCATCTACACCAACGAAGAGCTCTACAACCTCATGCGCGCCCTCAACATCGAGGAGTCCCTCGCCGGCCTGCGCTTCCAAAAAATCATCATGGCCACCGATGCCGATGTTGACGGTCTCCACATCCGCAACCTGCTCCTCACCTTCTTCCTGCGCTTCTTCGAACCCCTCGTCCACGCCGGCCACCTCTACATCCTCGAGACCCCCCTCTTCCGCGTCCGCAACACCAAGGAAACCCGCTACTGCTACTCCGAGGCCGAACGCGACAAAGCCATCGCCGCCCTCTCCAAGCCCGAAGTCACCCGCTTCAAGGGCCTCGGCGAAATCTCCCCCAACGAATTCAAGCAATTCATCGGCGCCAAAATGCGCCTCACCCCCGTCGAAGTCACCTTCGAGCACAAAGTCGCCAACCTCCTCCGCTTCTACATGGGACGCAACACCCCCGACCGCCGCCAATTCATCATGGAACACCTCCGCGTCGCCGCCGAAGCCTAGAGCATTTGAAGAAATAATGTAGCCGGGAGGTCGTAGCGAATTGGGCTGGGCCAATATTTCGATGCAGCCTGACGACGGCCAACCCCAATGCAGTAGATAAAACGGCTACAGAATTGATGAAAATGCTCTAAAGCCTGGCCACAATTCTGCCACACCCAACGACGCGAGAAGCTCGTTGGGTGTTTTTCTGATCGGCATGATTCTCCTTTTGATTCGGGTCAAATATAACGTCGCATAATACATCTTATGTTGAGTTCCGACTTGGGCGCACCACCATATGTTGTGGCCAACCATATAATTAGAAGATTAAGCCCCTACGATAACTTTGTGAGCAACCTTGATCGCATAGACACCAGCGTGGAACCGGCCGTGCCAATACAATGCTTTCCGTTCCGGTGCTGAACGCTGACAGCGTCTTGGTTTTCAAACATGAACACCTGACATTCGTGCTGTCTTTTTTTTCAATCCAGCTTTTTGACTTTTCACTTTATTTGGTCCGTGTGGTTTGACGCTGGGCGCACTCTTCCATGCTGTTCCTGTTCCAACCCGTTATAACCCTGGGCTCTGGATCAGCTTTCAGATGTGCATCGGTTATATAAGTGTGAGTGGCACAGTCCTGATCAATCTTCATCCACCCTCCCCCACTGTCCTTTTGTGTGTTTTTGACCTTGCCCGAAAGATCATTCCACCGTAGTGTTCGGTGGGAAGGTCCTAGAAGGTAAATATCATGCGCAAGGTGTTTATTCGTAGCTTGGGTATCTGCGGCATCCTTCTTGTCGTGGCCGGACTCTTTGTAGGCTGGAGAGTCTTCGGGGTTTACCGGACTGCTTACGGGGGGTATCAGCATCTCCGTTATCTTCTTGAGTCGGGCGAAACGGTTGAGGGTGCGCCTGCTCAGGATGTCCTTTCCGACAGCTATCTTTTGTCGCTTTTCGGGGACAATCCGGAATTGGTGGATCGTTTGAAAGCCGTGATTGACCTGGGCATGGCCACCGATGCCGACCTTAAACTCGGTCAGGTTTCCGCCATGGTAGTCTCCTATCACAAGGATGCGTCCGGACAGATCACCGATCCCGCAATTTATGCGGTTGGCGGGTTTCCTGATCCAAAAAGTAAACGGCTTGGCTTCCACTCCACCGGCTATTTCAGCCAGGAGTTGGATCGTTCGCTGTGGCTTTCAGGCAATGCCGTCATGAATTTGCTCGGACGCGACATCATTGTTTTCTGTGAACAGGAAAAGGCCGAGGAGCACATGTCCATGCTCTTCGACCTGTTGCAAGGCACCATCACGCCGCTCTGCCAGCGCATTGTGAAAACGCCTTTGCACTACGCCATTGTTTTCCCCAACCCCAAAGAACTGGCGCCCCCAAACCTGCGCAATACCCTTCAGACCGTTATTATCAAAGGCGAGATGGAGGGAGACAACGGAAAGACGGAAACCCTTTTTGTGGCGCCCAATTACCGGTCTGCCACTCAATTCCGTGTCATTTTCAAGGACTTTGTCACCCTCAGCCGCATCTTTTTTCACGATCACTTCGGCGGTTACATCAAGGACATGCCCTGGGGCAAAATGAATGATGTGTGGTGGGCGGTTGCCTACGTGGATCTGATTGACCGTTCGGAGATAGTCCACGACCAGTTGCTGGTTGTGGCACGCAGCGAATATGACCGGATCCACAATAACGCCTTGCTGAAGACGGTGGAGCGGGCCGGGCGCGATATTGCCATGCAAAAATCCTATCACTTGTTGGGCGACCTGCCTTGGGAATTTACCTACCGGGACAAAGACAGTCCCTCGGGAGGCTATTGGAGCCATGCTCACCGCTGGGGCTCTGAATGGCCGTTTGGCGAGGAAGGCATCCCCACCCCGGGTTCGCAGCTGGCCAGCCAGCAGCGTGAAGAAGAAAAGGCCAAGGCCGCCTTGCAGCACGAACAATCTGTTTCACCCACGACATCGGACGCCGCTCCCGCCCCGGCCATTTGACCACCATGATACCATCCCGGGCCCCTGCTCATTGCTATCGCCTTGTCTTTTGGTGCGCCATCCTGCTCGCGTGCCTGACAGGGGAAGCCTATGCCCGGGATTTCACGGTTCGGACTCTTTCAGAACCCGGGCAGGATGCGCGCTACCCGTCGGTCGGCCCAAGCGGTCTCGTTGCCTGGCAAAGCTACTCCGAACGCGCCAATGCCCCGGTCCCCGGAATGCGGCAGTCTGACATCATCGTCTATCGAAACGGATCCATCACAAATATCACTGAGCGGGATCCTCGATTGGGTGGACGCAATGAGCGCCCCCGCGTGGTTGGCGATCAAGTGCTCTTCAATGCCCGTTTCACGATTGAAGCCGATGGAGGCTGGCCCTTTGATCTGGCCATCCCGCTCAAAACCGACGAGATGCGCCGTATAGAGGAAGACTACCCCACCCTCTTCGATCCTCCAACTGGTGCCTTGGAGGCCAAGGACACCAACGGCCAGGAGGGAGACTCGCCCGATACCATGGTCGAATTTGAGAGCAAGGAAGATGACCAGGCCGACGACTCCTCCCTCCAGCATCAGATGTGGCGTGGTTCAGGTCGCTATTTTGACATTGCCGTATACCGTGCCAACGGCTTGATTGAGCGCATTACGCCGGGCACCCGCCACTTCAGCACACCGGTCATGTCGGAGGCCGGCATGGCCTTCCAGGTCGCTCGCGGCTGGCCGTATGGTTATGACATCCTGACCTGGAAGCCCGATCAAACTGAACTCATCCAAATCACCACCAATTATTTCTATACGCTGAATCCTGACATTCACGGCAATGATCTGGTCTTCCAGGCCTGGGATGGCACGGATTACGAAATTTTTCATTACCGGTTTGACACTGATGAACTGCGCCAGATCACGAACAACCAATTTGATGACACCCACCCCGTGACTTGGAATGGTGAAATTGCCTGGATCGCCCACCCCACGGTCAATGCAGAAATCTTCCACTATCGCGATGGTGAGATTCGAAAAATTTCGGATGTTTCACAGGAAAACAGCAATCCGTCCATCTGGCAGGGCCGGGTAGTCTGGCAGGGCTACGACGATACGGACCTGGAAATCTATTATTTCGATGGACGCCGGACCATCAAACTGACCAGCAATATTTGGGATGACGCCGAGCCGCAGATTTGCGATGGCATCATCACGTGGATGAGTTATGTGGACAACAGTGACTCGGAAATCATGGTGCTGGACCTCAGCGACAACGTCACGGTCCAGCTAACGGACAACGACTGGGAAGACATGGGTCCGCGCACGGCCGGAGAACGGGTGGTCTGGCACACGCTGACCCCTGATGGCACCGCGGTTGAAATGGCTGAGCCCGTCAGCCCCCGCGAAACAGCCGTCCCCTAATTCTTCGTATCGTGACTTGGTGTCTTGGGCAGCGAGGAGTTGACAAGCGTCGTTGCTTGGCTTAGGGTGCACGTCGATCTTTTGGCGGGATAGCTCAGTTGGCAGAGCGGAGGACTCATAAGCCTTAGGTCGCCGGTTCGACCCCGGCTCCCGCCACCAAACTGTTCCATGAAACACACACATTCCCGCAAGGCCGACTTTTGTTTTTCCTGGCCGTCGATTCCACTCAATATCGTCCTTGTCCACCCGGAGATCCCCCCCAATACGGGCAATATCGCCCGATTGTGCGCCGCCACCCATGCCCGCTTGCATCTGGTGGAACCCATGGGATTCCACTTGGATGACGCCAAACTTCGCCGGGCCGGTCTCGACTACTGGGATGCCATCCGGGTTCAAGTTCATTCCTCCTGGGAGGCCTGCCTGCAGTACCTTGGCGCCGATGCGCGGCTTTATTTTTTCAGCACGGGCAGCGCCCGTATATATTCAAAAGCCACGTATCAGCCGGGTGATACCCTCGTTTTTGGATCAGAGACCCATGGATTGCCCGAGGCGTTGCTGATGACTTATCCTGATGCCGTGTACGGGATACCGATCCTGACCGAGCATGTGCGCTCCCTCAACTTGTCCAGTGCGGTCGCTATTGTGGTTTACGAAGCCTTGCGGCAACTGAACCTTGAAACTATCGGCTGATTTCCCCTCCCCCACCCCGCACCCGGCACGTTGAATCGCTAGCCTGGATAATTCACGCGACAAGTCCGGCCCGGATGCAAGGCAGGCGGGGCGAAGCTGTATGGACATACTGCGAGCCCCGAATAACGCCGCAGACGGGTTGGAATCGTCGCGCCGAAGGGCAGGGTGCACGACAGATTTCTGCTTATGCGGCCTGCGGGAGTGCGGCTCGTCTTGTCCAGAACTCCTCGTAGCGCTGGGATAACAAAGCCGTTCGGATGGATAAGATATGGCTGAGTCCTCTTTGCGACCAATGCATGCCGGAGCCTTTCAGACGCTGGGCCACCAGAGTTTTGCAGGCGGCTTCGACCACGCCCGAGCCAATGAAGTAGCCGCGTTCTCGGAAGTATTTATATCGCATGCGTTCACGGTTTTTCTCGAAGTAGGCCAGCGCTTTGGCTCCGGCCTCGGCTTGGCTGGGCGGGAACGCTTTGCGCGCCTCAGCCAGGAAGGTGTCCAAGTGGCCGCGCAAGAGGAG
>LSQX01362727.1_pt1 | contig 11258 bp, 9 predicted proteins | sample 654561 | NCBI WGS metagenome assembly LSQX01 (sample SAMN04489861, study PRJNA283612) | anaerobic digester metagenome | isolation source: 4 biogas reactors fed with cattle manure at either 37C or 55C with and... | place: Denmark: Kongens Lyngby | collected 2014 | reverse complement strand
CTCACACCCATGCTCATCCCTCCTTTGCCTCACTATATGAGCTGAACAGCTGAGGGGGCATGGTACTCCAGCGCTAATTGCCAACGTGAGAGGAGAGGCTGCCGGCGGTTAGAAGTAAATCAGGAACAAGACGCTGTGGCATCAACGCTTCCAGGCAGTACTATGCACTAACAAGCGCGACGGGAGGCACTGTCATGGCAGAGCAAACATGCATTGGCCTGCTCACCCCCTTTTTTCAGCCCATCACGGCCTATGAAAGAGCCGCAGCCAGTCTCGGTGTGGAACTGGCGGTGGTCACCCCTGCCAGAATTGACTGGCAGGCCGAACAAGTGGAAGCCCTGGTGTGGTCTGGCGCCGACTGGCAGACGAAGACCGTGGATCTACCCAGGGCCTTTTACAACCGCTTCTACGGACCCAAACCTAAGGTGGTCAACCGCCTGGAACTGCTGGTGGGAAAAGACAAGGTCTTCAACCACATCACCCATTTTGACAAACTGGATGTCCATCGGGCCTTGCTCCAATCCCAACTCCAGCGCCATCTCCCCGCGGCTGATGCTGGAGGTCCAAAGCAGGCTCTGCAGTTCCTTGAAACCTGGAAACAGATCATCGTTAAGCCAAGAAGAGGGCGTTTGGGCTTGGATATTTTCTTGATCAGACAGAAGGGCAAGAGGATCTTCCTGCATCACGGAACGAAATCACCAGTCACGTCCTTCCCTTCCGCTGCGGATCTGTCCGTTTGGCTGGAGGAAAACGCGGGCGAGGACTTCCTTGTCCAGCAGTTTGTTCCCCTGGCGGAAGTGGGCGGCAGGATCTTTGACGTACGTATCCTGGTACAGAAGGATCAAACCGGTACCTGGCAGACCTCAGGCGCCCTCAGCCGTTTGGCCCTGAGCTATTCCTACGTTACCAATGTCAGCCACGCCATCCTGCCGGCGGCCAAGGTCCTCAAGGAAGCGTTCCCGGGCAGGAGCCTCCTCCCCAAGCTTGAAGCCATTAGCCTTACCGCCGCGAGCCTTACTGAGCAGGCCCTGGGGTCCCTGGGAGAAATCAGCGTTGATTTTGGCCTGGATGGCCATGGGAACATCTGGATTATGGAGTTAAATGGAAAGCCCATGAAAAGCCTATTTCTGGTATTGGGAGATGCGCGACTTGTGAAAACAGTCTACCAGCGACCCCTGAGCTACGCTTTGCATCTGCATTCGCCCAGTTCATGAAGGGATTTCGCAGCTGGAATTGGAGTGCGATGGATCACAAATCAACACTTTTTTTGCAGGATTTTAGCCTTTTATCTCTAAATTATAACCGTGGTATCTGTGGAATTAGCGAGTCAAGGAGCTTTTAAGGAAGGATATTTGCGTCGAACGTGGAATTACATTCGCAAGCTGTACCTGGACTAAGTAACAGAATCGTACGGTCCGGAAAAGAACCAAGGGGGTGATCGCTGATATATAGTGTCGGCGACTGAGGGAATCGTGTTTATTCATTATTTTTGAGAAGGAAGGTGACCTGTATTGTTCAACCGTAAGACAACCTTCGCGTTGTTAGCGATTGCATTAGTGCTGGTCTTCTCCTTCGGTGTCCTTGCCGAGGAGAAGAGAATGGGAACATGGGTAGACGAAGTAGTCATCGTAGAAGAGCCCAACATCACCACAGCAATTTCGCGTCTGCAGGCTGGTGACCTGGACATCTACGCTTCCGCGGAGTCCCAGGCTGTGTCCTTCGCGACAATCCAGGAAGATCCCAATTTGGACTACTACACAACCTTTGGTTCCTACAGCGAACTTACCTTTAACCCTGTGCCTGTGTTCAACGATGGGCGCCTGAACCCCTTCGGCATCCGCAAAGTGCGCGAGGCCATGAACAAGCTCATCGACAGGGACTACATTGCGCAGGAGCTGTACGGCGGCTTGGCTCTGCCCAAGACAATCATGCTCAACAACGCATATGTTGACTACTCCCGCGTTGTGGAAACCGCTCGTTTCCTCGAGTTCAAGTATGCCTATGACTTTGAGGAAGCCAAGACCATCATCGCCAGCGAGCTTATGGATGCAGGTGCCAAGTTGGTAGACGGCATCTGGCATTGGGACGGCGAGCCAATCGAGATTCTCATCCTGGCCCGTGCCGAAGACGAGCGCAAACTGGTTGGTGACTATGTAGGGGAGCAGCTGTCGAAGGTCGGCTTCGTCGTCACTGTTGACTATCGTACCAGCGCCGAAGCATCCCCCATTTGGATGTCGGGCGACCCCGCCAATGGTCAGTGGCACATCTACACCGGCGGCTGGGTAGCAGGGGAAGTATACCGTGACCAAGGACACATCTTCGAGCAGATGTTCTCCAGAAGGGGAATGGCTTCTCCTCTGTGGCTGGCCATGGATCCCATCCCCGAACTGGACGACCTGTGTACAATTCTGTACAACAAGAAGTTCACCACCATGGAAGAGCGCAACCAGCTGTTCTCCCGTGCGCTGGAGCTTTCGTTGGAAGACTCTCCACGCATCTACACCGTGGACCAGATTTCCTACATTGCACGCCGTGCTGAGATCTCTGTAGCATCTGACCTGGCCCAGGGTATCGGCAGTACGCCTCTCTGGCCCAGCACCCTGCGCCGCGGGGACGAGATCGGCGGCCGCGTAACCATGGCCACTCCCCAAGTGCTGGTTGAGCCTTGGAACCCCATCGCCGGTTCCAACTGGGCAGTAGACCAGCTGGCCATTAGGGCTACCTTCGACCGTGGCTTCATCTCCAACCCCTACACCGGCAGCCGTATGCCCCACAGGGTTGAGCGCATGGAAGTCACCGTGCAAGAAGGACTGCCTGTGGCCAAGTCCCCAGACTCCGATTGGGTAACCCTGGAGTTTGCAGAGGAAATCGTAGTGCCTGGCGACGCTTGGCTGTACTGGGATCCCGACCTCGGCCGCTACATCACCGTGGCTGAGAAGTATCCCGAAGGCTTGACTGCCCCCAGGAAGACTGTTGTCTACTACCGTGAGGACCTGTATGACGCAGTAACCTGGCATGACGGCAGCAACTGGCACATCCTTGACTTCTTGCTGGCTTCGGTTCTCGGCTGGGATCGCGGCTATGAAGGCAGCGCGATCTATGATGAATCTGCAGCCATCAACCTGGCCATCGACCAAGAGAATGCACGCGGCTTCAGAATCCTCTCCATCGATCCATTTGTGTACGAGGCTTATGCCCTCAGTTGGTACATCGATGCTGAGTTGAACACAGCCGACCCGTTCGGTATTCTGTACAACTACGGTACTGCTCCGTGGCACACCTTGGCTCTGGGCGTTCTGGCCGAGATCAATGGGGACCTAGCCTTCAGCTCCAACAAAGCTAAGGAACTGGGTATCGAGCAGCTCGGCTACAACACCGGTCCAAGCATTCCCGTCCTGGCCAAGTGGCTTGACTATGCGATTGAGAACAACTACCTGCCTTGGGCTGACTTCTTAGGTCAGTTCATCACCGAGGAAGAGATCGCAGAGCGTTACGCCAATCTCAAGGCTTGGTATGAAGAGAAAGAACACTTCTGGCTGGGTACCGGACCTATGTATCTGGAGCGTGCTTATCCAGTTGAGAGAATGGTCCACCTGAAGCGGTACGAGAACTACTCCGAACCTGCTGATAAATGGGCTATCTTCGACGAACCACGCATCGCAGAAGTTGACGTAACTGGCGGCAACAGGGTACGCGCTGGCAGCGAGATCAGATTCGAAGTAGAGGTCACCTTCAAGGGCGAGCCCTATCCGTTAGAGCTGATCCAGGAAGTGAAGTACATCGTACTGGATGCAACCGGCTCTGTGGCTTACAGCGGCTATGCCGAAGGAATTGCTGACGGTCTCTTTGAGATTGTCCTGACCGCTGAAGACACTGCTCAACTGCCAATTGGTTCCAACACTCTGGAAACCATCGTTCTCCCGACTCCAGTTGCAGCAGCTAGCTTCGGCTCACACACCTTTGTGACCCTGCCGTAAGCAGAGGGATCCAATTACCCTCGACTTGAGCGGAGGGCGTGCAGTCCACGCCCTCCCTTTTTCAGTTTAGATGGATACCGGGAGGTAAATGACATGCTTAATATTGGAACTACACAAGCAGCACCTGCCGCTGCACGCAGCCGGATCCGCGATAGTGTCAGCCGCGTTTTCAAGTACACCGCGGTGCGGGGTATCACCCTGCTTGTCACCGTGGTGATCGCTGTTTATTTGACCATCTTAATAGCCAATGGTGGCGGCTACGTGGACGAAATGCGCAAAGGCCAGATTAGGGAGCAGGTTGCCCTGGAAATGAGTTCCAATCCAGAAATGGCTCTTCTCACCATCCAGCAGCGCAGAGAACTGGAAAACTCGCTGGTCGAAAGCCGCATCAAGCGGGCGGGGCTGGATCGTCCCTTCTTCGTAAGAAGCTTTGAATACCTCTGGGACGGTCTCACCTTGAACCTAGGCCGGGCCGAATACCTGGTCAGCGACAGCGGATCCAGACAAGTACGCAATATCTTAGGCGAACGCTTGGCGCCCACCCTGCTGCTCATGGCCAGTGGCCAGCTGCTGCTCTTTTTCAGTGGGATGTCCATTGCCCTGTTTCTATCGAGGCGCTACGGGAGCCTGCTGGATAGGATAGTCATTGCTCTGGCACCCACCAGTACGGCACCTGCTTGGTTTTACGGCATTTTCCTCATCTTAATCTTCGCTGGCTTGTTGGGCTGGCTGCCCTTTAGCGGCATGATCGATGCACCACCACCGCAAGGATTTCTCCCGCGGACCCTAAGTATTCTCAAACACATGATCCTGCCTGTAGGCGCCTTGATCGTATCCAGCATCTTCCCCATGGCCTACTCATGGCGCACCTTCTTCCTAATCTACTCCAGTGAAGATTATGTGGAGATGGCCAAGGCAAAAGGCTTGTCGGATCGCCAAATCGAACGCCGTTACGTGCTGCGCCCCACCCTTCCCACCATCGTGACCAGTTTCGCCTTAACCCTGATCACTTTGTGGGTGGGAGCCATCGTTTTGGAGACCGTCTTTGCCTGGCCTGGCATAGGCCGCTTAACGCAGCAGGCCATTAACATGTTTGACACACCCGTGATTGTGGCCACCACAGTGATTTATGCCTATCTGTTGGCCCTAACCCTATTCTTACTGGACATCATCTACTCCTTAGTTGATCCACGGGTGAAATTAGGTGGAGGTGGAACCAGATCATGAAAAACCTCTGGACTCAGATCAAAAGCTATCCATCGGCCGTAGCCGGGCTGGCCATGATTTTGCTGCTGGTTGTTCTGGCCGTCTATGCAGTAGTAACTATCCCCTACGATCAAGCAGTTGCGCTCTGGAAGGGTGGAGACAACGTGTGGCTGGAAACGCCGCGTAACGCCCGTCCAGCTTGGTTCAACTTCTTCTATCGGGAGAAAAAGCCTGTAACCATCGTGCGTAGGACCACTGACGAGGACGCCACCAAAACCAACATCGACTTGGGCGGCGGAGTGATCCTTTCAGACATGGTGTTGGAATTTGATTTCAACTACGATGATTTCCCCACGGAACTGGCCATCTTTTTCACCTCGAAGTATCAGGCGGCCCGCCCCAATGTGACCGTTAACTGGGTCACCCCTGACGGCCGGGAGATTCCCTTGGGCGAGATGACCATCCGGGCCAGCGAGTCTTTCCGTATCTCCCAAGACAGCAGATTAGTGCGCAGACTGGGCGGGCGCAATCCAGAGGTGGGCTTGTTTGCGGATCCCGACAACCCCAGCAAGCCTTTGAAGGGCACCTACCGCCTGGTGGTGGAAGGACTTATGTTTGAGGAAGATTCCGATGTGGACGCGTCTTTGGTGGTTTACGGCCAGCTCCACGGACTGGCAGGCACTGACCACCTGCGCCGGGACATCATGGTAGCCCTGCTGTGGGGTGCACCAGTGGCCCTTGCCTTTGGGTTGGTGGCCGCGGTTGGTTCCTCCATTGCCACCATGACCCTGGCAGCTGCCTCCGTGTGGTTTGGAGGATGGGTAGACTGGCTGATCCGGAGGATTAACGAAATCGTCATGATCCTCCCTCTCCTGCCCATCCTGATCATGGTAGGCTTGTTCTACTCCCGCAGCATTTGGGTCGTCTTGGGCGTTGTCATCCTGCTGGGTATCTTTGGCTCGAGTATCCTTACGTACCGCTCCATGTTCCTGCAGGTAAAGCAATCTGGCTACATCGAAGCAGCCCGGGCCTACGGGGCCGGCAGCGGCAGGATTATCTTCCGCTACATGATCCCCAAGATTCTCCCCGTGCTGATTCCCGGCTTCGTGACGCAGGTACCGTCCTTCGTGTTCCTGGAGGCCACCTTGTCCGTGCTGGGCTTGGGTGATCCGGTGCTGCCCACCTGGGGTAAGCTGCTCCACGACGCCCAGAACAACGGTGCGCTGTTTAACGGGCACTTTTACTGGGTTCTCGAACCTGCAATTCTGTTAGTTATTGCTGGGTTTGGCTTTGCAATGCTCGGCTTCGCGCTCGACCGCATATTCAACCCACGCCTGAGGGGGTTATAGACTATGAGTAAGGTACTACTTGATGTAAAGAACTTAAAACTGTATTTCCGCACCAGGCTCGGCCCTGTGCAGGCTGTGGATGATGTCAGCTTCCAGCTGCGGGAGGGTCGTACCCTGGCGGTGGTAGGTGAGTCGGGCTGCGGCAAGACTTCACTGGCTAAGGCCATTCTCCGCCTGCTGCCCAGGAACATCCACACCTACTCCGGCTCCATCGTTTTCGACGGCGTGGATATCATGAAGTTCGACGACGAGAGATTTCGCCAGGAGATCCGCTGGACCAAGATTGCCATGGTGCCCCAGGCATCCATGAACTCCCTCAATCCTGTACTGCGCATTGAGGATCAGCTGGCCGAACCCCTCTTGATCCATGAGAAACTCACTAGGCAGCAGGCTGCTGCCCGGGTCGCCGAGGTGTTTAAGATCGTGGGTCTGCCCACGGACTTCCTCTCCCGCTACCCCTTTGAGTTGAGCGGCGGTATGCGGCAGAGGGCAACCATCGCCATGGCCCTGGCCTCCAATCCGAAACTGGTGGTGCTGGATGAGCCCTCCTCCGCTTTGGACCTGCTCACCCAGGCCAACCTGATGAACGTACTGAAGAAGATTAAGCAGGAAACCAATACCACCTTTATTCTCATCACCCACGACATCGGAACAGCCAGCGAACTGGCTGATGAAGTTGCCGTGATGTATGCCGGCGAGATGATTGAGTACGCCTCTGCGGAGTACTTCTACACCGATGCTCACCATCCTTACTCGCAGAAACTCATGGCCAGCGTGCCCACACTGCGAGAAGACAAGGAATTAGGCTTCATTCCGGGCCAGCCCCCGTCGCTGATCAAGCCGCCCACCGGCTGCCGCTTTGCCGCACGGTGCGAAAGGCGCTTTGAGAAGTGTTCTGAACACCCCAACATCACGCACATGGGCGACGGTTCCACGGTGCAGTGCTGGCTACACGACAAGACGGGAGAGGTGAAGCATGCCTAAGACAGCTGTTCAGAAAGGACAAGAAAAACAACCAGTCCTCCGGGTGGAAGACCTGCACACTTGGTTTGAAGTACGCCGCATGGGCTTCTTTAAGGTAGGAGATGTGCGGGCCCTGGACGGAGTAACCTTCGACCTACACGCGGGGGAAACCATTTCCATCGTGGGCGAAAGCGGCTGCGGAAAGAGTACCCTGGCCAAAACCATTTTGGGTATCCACAGCCCCACCAAGGGTAAGATCTACTTTGAAGGCCGCGATCTGAGCACCCTAGACAAACAGGGATGGAAGGAGTACCGCTCCAACATCGGTTACATCCAGCAGGATCCCTATGGCGCCCTCCCCACCTTCATGAATGTGAAGCGCATTTTGGAAGAGCCCATGAAGATCAACGGGATCACCGATAAGGCCGAGCGGGCCAGGAGAATCCGCCAGGTTCTGGAAGAAGTGAAGCTGGCTCCCATCGAAGACTTTCTGCCTAAGTTCCCCCACATGCTCAGTGGCGGGCAGCAGCAGCGCCTGGTTATTGCTCGAGCTATGATCCTTGAGCCCAAGCTGCTGGTGGCCGACGAACCTGTGTCCATGCTGGATGCTTCCGTGCGGGTGGAAATTCTCCAGCTCCTCCGGAAGATTCAGTACGATCACAACTTGGCGATCATCTATATTACCCATGACCTGTCCACTGTGAGATACTTCTCAGAGCGGATCTTCTCCATGTATGGTGCCAAGATTATTGAGAAAGCCGCGACGCAGGCCCTGCTGAAGAATCCGCTGCATCCGTACACTAGAGCCCTGTTCGAGGCCACCTCGGATCCAGATGTGAACAACCTGAAGACCTTCAAGGAGGTTCCCACCGGCGAACCACCCAGCCTCATGAACCCGCCCAGCGGGTGCCGCTTCCACCCGCGCTGCTCGAAAATGATCAAGGGGCTGTGCGATCGAGAGATTCCGCCGGAGTTTCAGGTGACTGAAGACCAATCTGTGGCGTGCTGGCTGTACCGCGAGTCATGAACCGCGAAGTGCGGCAGATGATTCTGGGCGGGTCCATGCTGGTCGTGGGGTGGCTAGTTCTGTTAGGCATAGTCGTGGAAGTTATCCCATCGCATGTCGTGTTGAGCCTAGCGGCCTACTGCTTGACTTTAGTCGGATTTATGGTCGGAGTCATTGGTGCTATCGCCAAGATCCGCGCCGATAGATCTAAAGATAATTACTAGCCACAAGCCTGGGAGAGGCACATCATTTGACTGATGTGCCTCGCTTTTTTATGCCAGCGCCGCTGCGTAGACCTCGACAGTACGGCTCCCCATGAGCTCAAGGGAGAAGTTCTCTTCCGCGATTTGGCGGGACTCTTTCCTCAACGCCAGAAGCTTGCCTGAATTTGCGATCTGCAAGATGTCCCGCACTAGGTCTGCGGGATTGGGCCGGGGCAGCCGATACTGGGGAAACGCGTCCACAGCGTAGTTGAGTTCTGCAAGCTTTGCCCGTGTCACCATTCCCCCGTAACCATGTCCAATCAGCATACCGACACTACCGCAGGCCATAGCCTCTCTGAGTGAGCGCCCATGGGCGAAAGTGATATGGCTTTCCTGCAGTGCTGGAACAGGATCATCAACCCATCCCTGCAGCGTTATATTCTTTATTTGCACATCCGCTTCACCCAGGGCAGCGAGGCAGATGTGAGACGGTAAGTTAGGAGCAGCCGCATCCAAGACCTGAAGCCCGCGGCCGAGCCGCCCGTTTACACGTCCATACCACAGGACTCTGATCTCGCGGCCTGGGTTCGAGTCAAAGCTTTCCGGCCCGGGCCTGAAAACCGCCGTATCTATCCCGTTCGGGATAATCACTGCCTTCTCTGCCCACGGCCCCAGATAGCGCGCCTGCGCAGGACCAACCGCGATGATTCGCTCTGCCTTAGCCAACACATCCCAGTAAAACGCCGCCCATAGATAGACGGAATGCAGGGTAACAACTAAAGGGATCTGCAGTCTTTGGGAAGCAGCCAGGGCAGCCTTGAAGGTCAAAAAGGAGTGGGCGTGGATTAGATCGCAGCGCGCTGCTTCCGCAATTTCCGAGAGCTCCTCATCTTGCTGGTAGTCCCAGATGTTGATGCCGCCCAGGCGCCTTTTTAGAGCTTCGGCCTGTGTCTCCGAAACGAACTCAGTTTTCAAGAACGCCGCGCTAACCTCGATTGCGTTCCGCAGGCAGTACCGTATCAAGTCGGCGACATGGGTCATAAGCCCGCTTTGGCACAGAATAGACGTCATGAGAACCTTCATGTTTACCTCCTACCCTGCTGCAGCACAGACCCAGCGGATCCATGTACACCTATGACCCGATATAGATGAGGGCAAGAATCACCAAGATGAGGCTCACGAGTATCACGAGGTTTACGTCTAGTCCTGGATACACAGTCTTTTCCTCCTCCGCATTGATCTTCCGGTCACACCGGTCATATGTAACACTATGTTGCAGTTGCGGCAAAGGGTATGGTCCTCTCTACCTATCTCGCGATCAGCAGGAATTCTAACTCAGTACGGCAGTATTTACGCCGTCATATTCTGTAGTAATCATTCCATCAACACAAGGAGGACCAACCATGAACAGTTCCGAGACTCCCGGCGAACCTCTCAACATCTTGATGCTCGTTGATTCCCTCGGCATCGGAGGGACAGAAACCCACGTTCTGGCTATCGCTCAGATCCTCGTTAAGCGCAAGCACAACGTAATCATTGGCACACGGGGCGGTCCCATGGCAGCGCGCTTCCAGCAGGCCGGACTGGAAATTGCCACGATGCCGTTTCAGACTGATAACCCCCTTTACACGAACTATACGGCCCTCCTAAACCAAACCCGCGACCTCGTCAAGGAGCGGAACATCCACGTAATCCATGCCCATCAGATTGCAGGTCTCAAAGTGGCGGCTCAGATATCCCAGGAACTGCTAGTTCCCCTAATCTTTACGGTACACGGCATGTTCTACCCCCGCCGCCGCCTCCAAGGCCTGATTGACAGCTGCGCCCATGTCATAGCCGTGAGTCCGCCGGCTGCGCGGTGGGCCAAGAACCACTTGGGTGTCTCGACCAAGCAGTTGAGCGTGATTCCCAACGGAATCGACATCAATCATTTTAGGCCAGGGGCCGCCCCCAACTTCAAACAGGAGCTCGGCATGGAGCCCGAGGCGCCGCTCGTTACGCTCTGCAGCCGAATAGCCTGGGGCAAGACCCGGGTAATTGAGGATGCAGTATATGCCGTGGAAGATCTCCACGACCAAGAGGGCGTTCACCTGGCTTTGGTGGGCAGTGGGCCGGACAGTCCATTCGTGCATGCCCTGGCAAACATGGTAAACCAGCGGCACGATCATGACATTATTCACCTTACCGGTGCTCTGCTTGATCCGGTAGAGGCCTATCGAGGCGCGGATATTGTAATCGGCACTGCTCGGGTGGCACTGGAAGCCATGAGCACCGGCAGACCAGTGATCGCGGCAGGCAACGCTGGTTACTTTGGTCCCGTTACCGCGCAAAACTTCGCCCACGGCTGGCAGGTCTATTTCGGCGACCACGACTTCATCAGCCTACAGAGCAAAACCAGGCTGCAGAAGGATATAAGGGACGTACTGCACAAGCGGCCCAGCACCGATCAAGAAGTCCTCCGCCGGCTGGTAGCGTCCCACTTCCGGGTGGAAACGGTGGCCTCCGCAATCGAGGAACTGTATTATCAGGTGCAGCAGGGTGAAGCCCGGGCAAA
>LSQX01324985.1_pt1 | contig 11259 bp, 6 predicted proteins | sample 654561 | NCBI WGS metagenome assembly LSQX01 (sample SAMN04489861, study PRJNA283612) | anaerobic digester metagenome | isolation source: 4 biogas reactors fed with cattle manure at either 37C or 55C with and... | place: Denmark: Kongens Lyngby | collected 2014 | reverse complement strand
AGCTGTGGCTGAGCCACAACCAGGAGGCGCTGAAGACCCTGCACAGTCCGCTGCAGGAAGGGCCCTGGCGCACCCTGCTGCTGGTGTTTTTCGCTGCCGCCATCACCATGCCGCACATGTACCACATGGCCTTCACCGAGAACCTCAACCCCCGGGCGCTGAGCACCGCCAGCTGGGGGCTGCCGCTGTTCCTGCTGCTGATGAGTCTGGCGGTGCCGCCGATTCTCTGGGCCGGACTGTACCTCAAGGTGCCGACCAATGCCGAGTACTACACCCTGGGCCTGGGTGTGGCGGCCGGGGCCGACTGGCTGACTCTGGTGGCCTTCATCGGCGGCATCTCCGCCGCCAGCGGCCTGATCATAGTGGTCACCCTGGCGCTGTCGGGTATGGTGCTCAACCATCTGGTGCTGCCGGTCTACCAGCCCAGCGCCGACAACAATATCTACCGCTGGCTGCTGTGGACCCGGCGCGGGCTGATCGCCGCCATCATCATGGCCAGCTACGCCTTCTACCGGCTGCTGGGTACCGACCAGCACCTGTCCAATCTGGGCATCACCTCCTTCGTCGCCACCGTACAGTTCCTGCCCGGCGCCCTGTCAGTGCTCTACTGGCCGCAGGCCAACCACCGCGGTTTCATCGGCGGACTGGTCGCGGGCATGCTGGTATGGGCCGGCACCCTGCTGCTGCCGATGTTCACCGGGATCGACGTACTGGAGTTCATGGGCATGCAGTTCGCCGTGAACGAGGAGTCCTGGCACATCGCTGCAATTGCCTCGCTGGCGCTGAATATCGTGGTGTTCACCCTGGTCTCGCTGTTCACCCAGCGCTCGGCCGATGAGATCAGCGCCGCCGAAGCCTGTCTGGTGGACAACGTGCGACGGCCACAGCGCATGGAACTGGTCGCCAGCTCGCCCCAGGAGTTTGCCCAGCAACTGGCCAAGCCTCTGGGCAACCGCGCCGCCCAACAGGAGGTGGAGCAGGCACTGCGGGACCTGAAACTGCCCTTCGATGAGCGCCGCCCCTACGCCCTGCGCCGGCTGCGCGACCGCCTGGAAGCCAACCTGTCCGGCCTGATGGGCCCGGCGGTAGCCCAGGAAATGATCGAAACCTTCCTGCCCTTCAAGCTGGACCGCAACGGCTATGTCACCGAGGACATCCACTTTATCGAGAACCGCCTGGAGGACTACCACTCTCGGTTGACCGGTCTGGCGGCCGAACTCGACGCCCTGCGCCGCTATCACCGCCAGACCCTGCAAGATCTGCCCATGGGCGTCTGCTCGCTGGCTGAAGACAACGAAGTGGTCATGTGGAACCGTGCCCTGCAGAGCCTCACCGGTATCCTCGCCGACAGCGTGGTAGGTTCACGCCTGGAAAGCCTGCCGGAGCCCTGGGGGCAATTGCTGCAGCGCTTTGTCGCCGACGAGTCCGCGCACCTGTACAAACAGAAACTGCTGATCAATGGCCATACCCAGTGGCTCAGCCTGCACAAGGCGGCCATCGACGAGCCGGGCAATACCCGGGGCGGGCTGGTGCTGCTGATCGAGGATCAGACCGAAACCCAGATGCTCGAGGAAGAACTGATCCACTCCGAGCGACTCGCCTCCATCGGCCGACTGGCCGCCGGGGTGGCCCACGAGATCGGCAACCCGATCACCGGGATTGCCTGCCTGGCGCAGAATCTGCGGGAAGAATCCGAGCAGCCGGAGATCCACGAGGTCGCCGACCAGGTCCTGGAACAGACCCGCCGGGTCTCGCGTATCGTGCAGTCCATGGTCAACTTCGCCCACGTCGGCAGCCGCCATTACAGCGCCAATGACGAGGTGGATCTGGCCGCCTGCACCAACGAGGCCATCCACCTTCTGTCGCTCAGCCGCAAGGGCCCCGAGGTCAAGTATGTTAACCTGTGTGACGCCGACCACCGTGTCGCCGGTGACAGCCAGCGACTGGTACAGGTATTGATCAACCTGCTGGGCAATGCGCGGGATGCCAGTAACGATGGCGACCAGGTCACCATCCGCACCGTTCAGGACGAACATCAGATCCTGCTGACGGTGGAAGATGAGGGGAGCGGCATTGATCAAACGCTCAAGGATCGTCTGTTCGAACCCTTCTTTACCACCAAGGCACCCGGCAAGGGCACTGGACTGGGTCTGGCGCTGGTGTACTCGATCGTCGAGGAACACTATGGCCAGATCACCCTGGACAGCCCGATCGATGAAGCCACCCAACGGGGTACCCGGTTCACCATTACCCTGCCCCGCCATGGCGTCTTTAGTTCTGGTTCTTCCGCATGATGGACAGCGGTGGTAACCGCAAGAGGTAGATATGTCGCACATTCTGGTTGTTGAAGACGAACCCATCATCCGCTCCGCATTACGTCGGCTGCTGGAACGCCACCACTATCAGGTCAGTGAAGCCGGGGCCGTACATGAAGCCCTGGAACAGCATGAGCTGAGTGAATTCGACCTGATCATCAGTGACCTGCGCCTGCCCGGCGAGCCGGGTACCGCGCTGATCAAGCATGCGGGCAAGGTGCCGGTACTGATCATGACCAGCTACGCCAGCCTGCGTTCGGCGGTGGATTCGATGAAGCTCGGCGCAGTGGACTACATTGCCAAACCCTTCGAACATGAAGAAATGCTGCAGGCAATCGCCCGCATCATCGAGACCAGCCAGCAGCCGAGTCCGGCACCGGCGGCCGCGCCCGCTGCCAGCCAGACCGACGGCAGCAACCGGGAAATGGGCATCATCGGTGCCAGCCCGGCCATGCAGACCCTGTTCAAACGCATCCGCAAGGTTGCCCCGACCATGTCCACGGTACTGATCCAGGGTGAGTCAGGTACCGGCAAGGAACTGGTAGCCCGCGCCCTGCACGAGAACTCACCACGTGCCCATGCGCCGATGATCTCGGTCAACTGCGCGGCCATTCCGGAGACCCTGATCGAGTCCGAACTGTTCGGCCATGAAAAGGGCGCCTTTACCGGCGCCGTGGCCGGCCGCACCGGGCTGGTGGAAGCGGCCAACGGCGGCACCCTGTTCCTCGACGAGATCGGCGAACTGCCGCTGGAAGCCCAGGCCCGGCTGCTGCGGGTACTGCAGGAAAGCGAGATCCGCCGGGTCGGCTCGGTGCAGTCACAGAAGGTCGATGTGCGTCTGGTCGCAGCCACCCACCGGGACCTCAAGGCCCTGGCCCATCAGGGACTGTTCCGCGAGGACCTGTACTATCGCCTCAACGTCATCGAGCTGCGCCTGCCTGCCCTGCGTGAACGTGGTGATGACGTGATGCTGATCGCTGAGGCTCTGCTGCAGCGCATCGGCACCCAGATGAATACTCCCAACCTGCATTTCAGCAGCGCCGCCGCTGCCGCCATCCGCCAGTACCGCTGGCCGGGCAACGTGCGCGAACTGGAAAACGCCATCGAGCGGGCGGCCATCCTCTGCGACGAGGACGAGATTTCACCGGATCTGCTGGGCATCGAGCCGGACATCGGTCAGGAACGCAGCTCCCACGCCACCAGCGCGCTGGAATCCATGCGCACCCCGGAGAAGGTCAGCAGCGAACCGGCGGAAAACCTGTCACTGGAAGACTACTTCCAGCATTTCGTGCTGGAGCACCAGGAGCACATGACCGAAACCGAGCTGGCCAACAAGCTGGGCATCAGCCGCAAATGCCTGTGGGAACGCCGCCAGCGCCTGGGCATCCCGCGCAAGAAAACCGCCAGCTCCTGATCATCAACGGTTTCTGCCCTGCAGAAACCGTTACCCCCGCCCCGGTGTTACCTGCCCCTGTTACCCCACAACTGTTACCCCGCCCACCCCAGCGGTAACACTTTACCGGGGTGAACGGTAACACTTCTCCCCGCAGCGGATTGCCCGTACAACCCAGATCATACGTAAGCCATTGATTTAAAAGGAATCACAAAAGCTGGCACGGCAAGTGCTTTGTTATAAACACAATAAAAATAAAAACCAGGCAATACCCCATAACAAGAACAAGATTCAGCTCCACACATAACAAGAACAAAACGTGCGAGTGCAGCAAACTGATTTTTTTGGAGAATGGGAAACTCCAGCTGGCGAACAGACTGTTCGATTGGAACCGAGAAGAATAAAAAGTTGCCCAAGCAACCCACCGGCTCCGAGGTCAACATGACTACAGCTGCTTCCTGCGCATCCAAAGCAATCCGCTTGCTTTAGGCAACCCGGGACGGGTTCATCAGGGTGGCACTGCCACTCAGCCCAAAAGAACAAGAAACAGCTCAGAAAACAACAATAAAAAAACATTAGGGGGAGTGAAAACTCCCCTTGAGCTTTCCTGCCAATCTCAGCTTTATTACAATTCCCTCCGCATTCGCGTTAGAATACTGCCCTTGTCATGCAGACTCACTACTTCAAGCTGCCCTGCATGGTCCCTATCTGTGGCCTGCGCGGAATGTTAATCTCGGCTTCCTGAGCAGCCTCTATCCGAGTAGATGCGCCTGAACATACGATTGCACTCTGAGCGCCAGATGGCGACAGATAGAGGCATGGGCTGAACACGTCAGTGGACCCCCCACTCATATGATTCGCAAGTTACTGAAAAGAATTCCCTCACCCTTCAGCCGACCGGCTCACAGGCGTACTACGCCTGCCATTATTCCGGCCAGTCAGCACTCCCTGAAACGCAGCCAGATCAGCCGCAATGCGGTAACCGTGGTCGAGCGTCTGCAACAGGCAGGCTATCAGGCCTTTGCCGTGGGCGGCTGCGTACGCGATCTGCTGCTGGATCTCGACCCCAAGGACTATGACGTGGCCACCAGTGCCACCCCCGAGCAGGTGCGCGCGACCTTTCGCAACAGCCGCCTGATTGGCCGCCGCTTCAAGCTGGCGCATGTGTTCTTCGGTCGCGAGATCATCGAGGTCGCCACCTTCCGGGCCGGTCATGCAGATGACCGCGATGCCAGCCAGGGGCGTGAACAGTCACTGCAGAGCGAGTCCGGCCGCCTGCTGCGGGACAACGTCTACGGCAGCCTGGAAGAAGACGCCCAGCGCCGCGACTTCACCATCAACGCGCTGTACTACGACGTGTGCAAGGGCACCATCCATGACTACGTCAACGGCGTGCAGGACATCCGCAACGCCCGGGTCCGGCTGATCGGCAACCCGGTACAGCGCTATCAGGAAGACCCGGTGCGCATGCTGCGGGCCATCCGCTTTGCCGCCAAACTGGATTTCGAGATCGAGCCACACACCGCCGCGCCCATCACCGAGCTGGCCGACCTGCTGCACGATATCCCGGCGGCGCGCCTGTTTGATGAAGTGCTCAAGCTGCTGCTCGGCGGCCAGGGCGAGCGCACCTTCGACCTGCTGCTGGAATACGACCTGTTCGCACCGCTGTTTCCGGATACCGACGAAGCCATCGACGAGCGGCCGGATTACACTCTCCAGCTGATCCGCCAGGCGCTGCGCAATACCGACCAGCGCATCAGCGAAGGACGCCCGGTCACCCCGGCCTTCCTGTTTGCCGCACTGCTCTGGCCCGCCCTGCCCCAGCGCACCCGGGAGCTGGAGCAGCAGGGTATCCCGCAGATTCCGGCGCAACAGCAGGCCGCCCACGAGCTGCTGGCCGAACAGTGCCGCCACACCGCCATACCCAAGCGCTTCACCCTGCCGCTGCGGGAGATCTGGGACATGCAGCCGCGACTGGAGCGACGCAACGGGCGGCGTGCCGACCAGTTGCTGGAGCACCCGCGCTTCCGCGCCGCCTATGACTTCCTGCTGCTGCGTGAAGCCGCCGGCGAGCAGACCGACGGCCTGGGCGACTGGTGGACCCAGTACCAGGACGCCAACCCCGAACTGCGCCGCCGCATGGTGCAACAGCTGAGCAACGGCGATGCGGCGCGCAAACGCTCCAGGGCGCCGCGCAAACGCAAGCCCCGGAGCGGAGCGGCACAGTAATGCAGCGCTGCTTCATAGCCCTGGGCAGCAACCAGGACGATCCGCAGGCGCAGGTGCGCCGAGCCTTCCGCGAGCTGGAGCAGTTGCCCCGCTCGCAGCTGCTGGCCTGCTCCTCGCTGTACCGCAGCGCACCACTCGGGCCGCAGGACCAACCCGCCTTCATCAATGCGGTCGCCATGCTGGATACCCGGCTGAGCCCGCACGAACTGCTGGATGCCCTGCAGGCTATCGAACAGCGTGCCGGGCGGGTACGCAAGGCCGAACGCTGGGGGCCACGCATCCTCGATCTTGATCTGCTGCTATACGCGGAGCAGATGATGGATACGCCACGCCTGCAGGTACCGCATTATCATATGCATGCCCGTTCCTTTGTGCTGTATCCGCTGGCAGAATTGGCCGCGGATCTGATCATGCCCGATGGCACACCGCTGCAGGCACTGCTCGACGCCTGCCCGGCCACCGGCCTCGAACGCCTGCCCGGCAGCACAGCACAGGGGTGAGACATGTATTTTCTGGAGCACCATTGTTCAAGTCAGGAAGACTATACTGCTGAGGCTGTCATCGGTTTCAGCAGTCGGAGCGACAGTCAGTCCGTCTGCCTGTCGATCACTGCCATGTTGCCTGCCACAGGCCGAATTACTGGAATCTGCCATGCCTGACATTACCCTGACCACTCTCAACAAGCTCAAGCAGTCCGGCGAGAAGTTTGCCTGCCTGACTGCCTATGACGCGCTGTTCGCCCATCTGGAAAGCGCGGCGGGCGTCGAGTTGCTGCTGATCGGCGACTCCCTGGGGATGGTATTGCAGGGCCACGACAGTACCCTGCCGGTCACCATCGAGGACATGGAGTACCACACCCGGGCGGTCAAGCGCGGCAATCAGGGCGCGCTGATCATGTCCGACCTGCCGTTCATGACTTGCGCCACCCTGGAACGCGCGCTGGACGCCAGCACCCGGCTGATGCAGGCCGGTGCCCACGTGGTCAAGCTGGAAGGAGCCGGCTGGCTGGCCGAGACCATCAGCGTGCTGACCCGTAACGGCATTCCGGTGTGTGCCCACCTCGGCCTGACCCCGCAGAGCGTCAACGTCACCGGCGGCTACAAGGTCCAGGGCCGCGAGCAAGCCCAGGCCCGCGAGCTGCTGGCGGACGCCATCGCGCTGGCCGAGGCTGGTGCTGCCCTGCTGCTGCTGGAATGTGTGCCCAGCAGTCTGGCAGCGGAAATCACCCGTTCGGTGAGCATCCCGGTGATCGGCATTGGTGCCGGTCCGGATACCGATGGCCAGATGCTGGTAATGCACGACATGCTGGGCCTGTCGACCAGCGGCCGCCTGGCCAAGTTCGTACGCAACTTCATGCCGGGGCAACCGGACATTCCGTCGGCCTTCAGCGCCTACGTCAAGGCAGTCACGGCCGGTGAATTTCCGGCGCCTGAACACGAGTTCTGAACCATGAATACAGTACATACCGTGGCGCAGCTGCGTGCTGCGCTGGCCCGTGCCCGTCAGGAAAACAAGCGGATCGGTCTGGTACCGACCATGGGCAACCTGCATGCCGGGCATATCGCCCTGGTCGAGATGGCGCGCCAGCGCACCGACTACGTGGTGGTGAGTATCTTCGTCAACCCGTTGCAGTTCGGCCCGAACGAAGACCTGGACAGCTATCCGCGGACCCTCACCGAGGATCAGCACAAGCTGCTGGATGCCGGAGCCGATCTGGTGTTCGCCCCCAGCGTCAGTGACATGTACCCCGAGGGCATGGACGGTCATACCCAGGTCAGCGTGCCGGTGGTCTCCGAAGGCCTGTGCGGTGGCAGTCGGCCCGGGCATTTCAATGGCGTGGCCACCGTGGTCAGCAAGCTGCTGAACATGGTGCAGCCGGATATCGCGGTGTTCGGCGAGAAGGACTTTCAGCAACTGGCAGTGATCCGCAAGATGGCCCACGACCTGTGTCTGCCGGTGCAGATCATGGGCGCGCCCATTGTTCGCGCTGCGGATGGTCTAGCGCTGTCTTCGCGTAACGGCTACCTGGACGACGCCCAGCGCCAGATCGCCCCGCAGCTGTACCAGACCCTGCAGCAGCTCGAGCAACAGCTGCAGGCGGGCCGTCAGGACCTCCCGGCGTTGATCGAAGAAGCCAGAGCCAGACTCGAACAGGTAGGCTTCACCCCGGACTATCTGGATCTGCGCGATGCCCAGACCCTGCAGCCGGCCTCGGCCGAGACCCGCGAGATCGCCATTCTGGCTGCTGCCTTCCTCGGCAGGACCCGCCTGATCGATAACCTGCTCTGCAAACTCCCCTCCTGAGCTGCGCGGTCGGCGCCATGCCGACCGTTCCTCCTGTGTCCACTCCTCCTGCGTCCATATGAGACCAAAGCAGGGTTGAACTGATCGTTATTCTGATCAAACCTTGAGTACAACAGCCTGGCCGCTGTGATACCTCAGGCCGCGTGCCCGACAATAACAATAGAGGAAAACCCATGTACAAGATTCAGAACCGCAAGGTTTCCGAGACCCCGCTCCGTCAGACTCACCTGGACCGGGACGGCTACGAGCGCATGTACCGCCAGTCCATCGAACAGCCGGATATGTTCTGGGCTGAACAGGCCAACCGCTTCGTCGAGTGGATGCAGCCCTGGAGCAAGGTTCATGAGAGCAACATGGAAAAGGGCGAAGCCGCCTGGTTCATCGATGGCAAGCTCAACGTCAGCGTCAACTGCATCGACCGTCACCTGAAGAAGCGCGGCAATCAGACCGCCATCATCTGGGAAGGCGATGATCCCAAGGATTCCCGCTACATCACCTACCGCGAGCTGCACGAGGAAGTCTGCCGCCTGGCCAACGTCCTCAAGGAGCGCGGCGTCAGCAAAGGTGATCGGGTGTGCCTGTACATGCCGATGATCCCGGAAGCGGCGTTTGCCATGCTCGCCTGTACCCGTATCGGTGCGGTGCACTCGGTGGTGTTCGGCGGTTTCTCCCCGGACGCGCTGCGCGACCGCATCCAGAATGCCGAATGTCAGGTGGTGATCACCGCTGACGAAGGGGTGCGCGGCGGCAAGACCATCCCACTCAAGCAGAACGTCGACAAGGCCCTGACTGCCTGCCCGGACGTACACAGCGTGATCACCGTCAGACGCACCGGCGCCAGCATCGGCTGGACCGAGTCCCGTGACATCTGGTACCACGAGGCCTGTGCTGCGGTCAGCAAGGACTGCGCACCGGAGCCGATGGACAGCGAAGACCCACTGTTCATCCTCTACACCTCCGGCTCCACCGGCAAGCCCAAGGGCGTGCTGCACACCACCGGCGGCTATCTGGTCAGCACCGCGCTGACCCACCACTACGTATTCGACTACCAGGACGGCGAGGTATTCTGGTGTACCGCTGACGTCGGCTGGGTGACCGGCCACTCCTACATTGTCTATGGTCCGCTGTGCAACGGCGCCACCACCCTGATGTTCGAAGGTGTACCAACCTACCCGAACGCCTCGCGCTGCTGGGAAGTGGTGGACAAGCACAACGTCAATATCTTCTACACCGCTCCCACCGCCCTGCGTGCGCTGATGGCCATGGGTGAAGAACCGGTCAAGAGCTCCTCCCGCGCCAGCCTGCGTCTGCTCGGCAGTGTCGGTGAGCCGATCAACCCGGAGGCCTGGGAGTGGTACTACCAGGTGGTCGGCGAGAGCCGCTGCCCGATTGTCGACACCTGGTGGCAGACTGAGACCGGCTCCATCCTGATCGCCCCGCTGCCCGGCGCCTGTGACCTCAAGCCCGGCGCCGCGATGCGTCCGCTGTTCGGTGTGGTACCGGGGCTGGTGGATAACGACGGCAACGAACTGCACGGCCAGGCGGACGGCAACCTGGTAATCAAGGCCTCCTGGCCGAGCCAGATCCGCACCGTGTATGGCGACCACAAACGGCTGGTGGAAACCTACTTCAGTACCTACAAGGGCGTCTACTTCACCGGTGACGGCGCCCGCCGGGATGCCGATGGGGATTACTGGATCACCGGCCGGGTGGATGATGTGCTGAACATCTCCGGTCACCGCATCGGCACCGCCGAGGTGGAAAGCGCCCTGGTGCTCAACGACTATGTGGCCGAAGCCGCTGTGGTCGGCTGCCCGCATGACATCAAGGGCCAGGCCATCTACGCCTACGTGATGCCGATGCAGGGTGTGACCCTGACCGAGGAGGTGATGACCGAACTGCGGCGCATCGTCAGCGAACAGGTCGGTGCCTTCGCCAGACCGGACTTCATCCAGCCGACCACCGGCCTGCCGAAAACCCGCTCGGGCAAGATCATGCGGCGTATACTGCGCAAGATCGCCTGCGATGAGCTGGATACCCTCGGCGACACCTCCACCCTGGCTGATCCCTCGGTGGTGGATACCCTGATCGAGCATCGACTCAACCGGGGGCACTGAGGCAAAACAGCAAAGGTGGTTGTTCCAGCTGGCAGACACCTCTATTCTTGCCGGTTCGTCATACAGTCTAGAGGTAGTCCTGCATGCAAGAGGTCGTGATTGTTGCAGCCACCCGAACTGCCATAGGCAGTTTCGGTGGCCAATTTGCCGAGGTTCCGGCGCATCAGTTGGGTGCAACCGTCATTCGGGCCCTGCTGGAGCAGACGGGTATCGAACCCGCCAGCGTGGACGAAGTCATTCTCGGCCAGGTACTGACCGCAGGTTGCGGCCAGAACCCGGCCCGCCAGGCCGCCATCCACGGCGGCCTGCCCAACAGCGTACCGGCACTGAATATCAACAAGGTCTGCGGTTCAGGCCTGAAAGCCGTGCACCTGGCCGCCCAGGCCATCCGCTGCGGCGATGCGCAGATCATGATTGCCGGTGGTCAGGAATCCATGAGCCTGTCCCCGCACCTGCTGCCGACCTCGCGCACCGGTCAGCGCATGGGCAACACCCAGTTGATCGACAGCATGGTGCACGATGGACTGTGGGACGCCTTCAACCAGTACCACATGGGTATTACCGCCGAGAATCTTGCCGAACGCTACGAGATCAGCCGCCAGCAGCAGGATGCCTTTGCGCTGGGCTCCCAGCAGAAGGCGGTGGCCGCGCAGCAGGCTGGTCGTTTCACAGCGGAAATCACCCCGGTGGAGGTACCCCAGCGCAGGGGCGAAGCCCTGCGGGTCGATCAGGACGAGCAACCCCGCGCCAGCACCACCCAGGAATCCCTGGGCAAGCTGCGCCCGGCGTTCAAGCAGGACGGCACGGTTACCGCCGGTAACGCTTCCAGCCTGAATGACGGCGCCGCTGCGGTACTGCTGATGAGCGCCGACAAGGCCAGCGAACTGGGCCTGCCGGTACT
>LSQX01270590.1_pt1 | contig 11259 bp, 8 predicted proteins | sample 654561 | NCBI WGS metagenome assembly LSQX01 (sample SAMN04489861, study PRJNA283612) | anaerobic digester metagenome | isolation source: 4 biogas reactors fed with cattle manure at either 37C or 55C with and... | place: Denmark: Kongens Lyngby | collected 2014 | reverse complement strand
AGGCACCTAGATTGTTTACACCGTCGGGATACCTTTTTATATCGCAGGTTTTATATCTGCCCTTTACATCCACGGCATCAATCCAAACATAGGTAGGGAAGTCCTGTAGTATATCATTCATCATATTTATACTATTTACCTTGTTGCCGTTAATGGTTAAAATAATGTCTCCCTGACCAATGCCCATCTTTTCAGCTGCCGAACCGGGCATGGTATCCAGCACCCTCAACCCTTCATCCACAGGATAAAACAGCGGCTTCCCCCTCTCTTCCGTTTTTATCCCATGGAGTATCAAAAGCTCGTGGCCCACAGGGGCCAATGCGGCAGCTACCCACTCAAACCCGGCAATCCTTGTGGCCAAATATGCGGCCACAATCAAGGCGGTGCTGTATAAACATAGAAATATTGCCGACTGCCGACAACGTTCTTTGGGCGGTCGAGTAACGGCTATATCGCCGTATCCCAGAGCGGCTACAACCGACACCATAAGGAAAACGGTGTTGGAATCGTCTATTAGACTCTCCGGCCTTATAAGGGGCCACCAGTCGGGCATTTGGATGACATCGCCGCCCGCCATGTTGCCGGTGCTCATCATGAGAATGATAATGGGTATGGGCCAAAACCTCCGCATGGTAAATGCACCCACATGGCCGTAGTCCTTGTTGTCCAGTATTATGGGCAGGCTGTTCAAGTACCCCGACATCAAAATCAGCAGGCTTTCCATAAAATGTAGTATGCCTATTAAAGCAATGAGTCCGGGCACATCGATTTTAGGCACGCCAAAGGCCAAATAACATAGGGATAATAAACCGCCGGCATAGGAAAAGCAGATATACCTGGGATTTATCAACATTAATAAAATAGCCACCGGCCATATATACAGGAAGCCGGTGGTTTCTATTGTTATGCCCAGGACAACCACCAGCACACTTCCGACAAATCCGGCAGCTATACCATATACTAAATCAACCAGCATCTGCCTGGCAATGGTCACCCTGTGTCTGCCCAGTATTTTGTATTCCAAGCCCGCGGTCTTTTTGTTCTGAATATAGACGATAAGCAGTACAATCAAGAACACAGGACTTAGGATAGAATGTACCAAGCCTTGGAATACATAGTTTATTAGGGAGACTATAGGGATCACGTCCATCATCCTTTACACGGTTTTACGATATTACTCTTTCCAGCATCTCTATAGCCTTTTGTAATTGTGTATCCTCTTCATCTTTTATATCCAGCTTTTTCAATAATTCCTTCGGCAGTTCAACTTGTACATCGGGTGTTACACCCACGCCGTCTATACTTTTTCCGTTGGGTGTATAGTAACGTTCTGTTGTAAGCTTTAAGGTGGAGCCGTCCTTAAAATCTATTATGGCCTGCACCGAACCCTTGCCATAAGTTTGGGTACCAATGACGAATCCCGCGCTGTTATCCTGTATGGCCCCTGCAAGGATTTCTGAAGCACTGGCGCTCATTTCATTAACCAGAACCGCAATGGGAAGGCCTATACTTTCTTCATCCGACCATTTCTCATCCCTATTGCCCTCTTTATCTTCGGTGTATACTATCAACGCCTCGGGAAGGAGTAAGTCTGCAATTTGTGTACAAATATGGAGGTATCCTCCCGGATTATTCCTTACATCCACCACTAAGGCCTTTAGTTCATTATTCTCCATTAAAGCTTCCAAACCCTTGGTAAATTCCTCGGCGGTGTTTTGATCAAAGGACGAAATGGAAATATACCCAATACCATCCTTGAGCATCCTGTGTTCTATAGTGTCCTGGACGATGATATCCCTCACTAAAGTAAACTCCAGCAAATCCTCCTCGCCCTCACGGTATATGGTAACGGTAACCTGGGTGCCCTTTTCACCCCTTAGCATGTTAACCGCCAGGTCATAATTTTTATAACTTACCTCTTTGCCGTCTATTTTAACCAATTTATCCCCGGGCAGTATCCCGGCCTTCATACCGGGGCTGTCCTTAAAGGGTTTTACCACGGTAATCATCATATCCTCCGGGTCAATTGTTACCAATAACCCCACTCCGCCATAGGTGCCCGATAAATTTATCTGAAGTTCGGCATTCTCCTCCGGAGTCAAATAAGCCGAATACCTATCACCCAGGGTGGCCACCATACCCTTTATCGCCCCGTCCATAAGGGCTTGATCATCACTTTCTCCGATATACCGTTTCTTGATAAGGTCTTTTATTTCGTACATCTTCTGGACTTTCATTAACTTATTGTAATCTTCCCGGGATATAATAACCCGGTCGCCTTTTTTAACGTTTATATATTCACTTATTTTTATGGTAAGCACGCCTGTAACAATGCTGGAAATCAATATTAATATTACTGCACCTAATGCCAGTTTTCTTCTGCTCATCATAAGATATATCGCCCCTCAATCATCAATATGGAAGTCTTATTAAATATATTAGAATCACATAGCCATTATAACACTTAAATTTTTCATTATCAAAATAATTACCTTTGGTAGCCACTGCAAAATTAAGGACTGCCCTTTGGGCAGCCCCCAAGTACATACTTTATTTTGCTTGAAATAATATTCAACGTCCATTTGCTATTTTAAGTAGTTCCAGGGATTTTTATGACTTTCGTTTACCCAGACTTCAAAATGGAGGTGGGGTCCGTTGGACAGACCGGTACTCCCCGCTTTGGCGATGACCTGGCCTTTTTTCACATGCTGGCCCGCCGACACCACCACTTTGGAATTGTGGGCGTAAAAGGTAGCCAGTCCGCCGCCGTGGTCTACGATAACCACCTTCCCGTAGACACTGCTATGCCACCCGGCAAACAGTACCACACCGTCCCCGGCCGATACTATATTGGCACCCGTGGGACACCCGATATCGATTCCCGTATGGAAGCTCCAATGATTTAATACCGGATGGTATCTGTTACCGTATCCGGAAGTAACGTTGTAGTGTCCGGATACCGGCCACCCCAAGGCACCGCTGTTATATCTATTCCCGCCTCTGCTGCCGCTGCTACCACTGTTTCCACTGCTGCCGCTTTGCTGTTGTTGCTGCTGTTGTTTTTGCCTTTCCAACTCAAGCTGGCGCTGTCTTTCCTTTTCCTGAAGCTCCTTTATGGTATTTTCAAGACGCAGGGCTTCCTGTTCCAATTCCTTTATTGCCTGTTGCTGTTTTTCTTCCTGATGTTGTAATTCATTGAGAAAATTCTGCTTTTCTTTTTTCTTATTCTCTATTTCCTGCTTTTGTCTGGAAATGGTCTGTTTGTTCTCTATAATTTCCTGCTGCTTTTGTTCAAGCTCCAGCTTTTTATCCTCTACCTGCTGCTGCAGCTGCCGCATGGTATATAGTACGTCTGAATCAAACTCCAGCATCTTCTCTATTGCTTCAAATCTTGCTATCAAGGCATTAATGCTGTCGGCGCCCAGCAGCAATTCCAAAATACTATAGGGCCCGTTCATATACATAACCCTTAAACGGGTATCCATAAGTTCCTTTTGTTCTTCCGCCTTCTTGATGGCTTCTTCCAGTTCTGCTCTGGTAATGTCCAGTTGCTTTTGGTTTTCCTCCAGCTGGCTTTGAACCTCAACCAATTGCTGTTCCTTTTTCTCAAGGTCATCTTCGATGACTGCCAGCTGAGAAAGAACATCATTTTGTTGACTCTTTATGCTGTCCAGCTGCTGTTGGGTGGACTTTTTTTGCTCATTTACATTTTTTAGCTCGTTTTTCTTATCGTCGATCTCACCGGCCCAGACCTGGCCCACCATACAAAAGGCTATTAATACTGCTAAAATACATATTTTCAACCTTTTAAAAACCACATTGAAACCCTCCACACCCTGCATAGTTTTACGCTGCATATTTTTAAAACTTTTTAATATATTTAAACCTTCAGATACTTTCTGATGGATATAACACTGCCCAATATACCTACCACTATTCCTATGGCCAGAAAACTTAAGATGATGGGTTTGAAAACCTGTTCGATAGGCACCAATGTAACAAAAAATGCAAACCCCCCTGCCTTGCTCAGCAGTGAATCATAAAAAAACATGATTGCAAGGGTGGCTATAAACGCTCCTATAATTCCCAATATGGCGCCCTCTAAAACAAAGGGCCACCGTATAAACCAGTCACTGGCGCCCACATATTTCATAATACTGATTTCCCTTCTTCGGGAAATCACTGCCAGTTTAATGGTGTTAGACACCACGAATATCGTTACCACTGCAAGTATGATAACCAATACAACCCCGCCGTTTCTCATGGCCGAGGTAACCCGTTCAATGGTATCTACCACCTCCTTGTTATACTTGATGGTTTCTACCCAAGGCTTGTCCTCAATATTTGAGGCCACAGCCCTCACCCATTCCGGATTATGAATTTTTATTGAAAAGGACCGAGGCAGCGGGTTGGTCTCTTCGGTGTATCCCTCGAGGATTTCACCGCTGTCGCCCAGCTGTTCCTTCATGGCCCGTAAGGCATCGGCCTTGGACTGGTAAGAAACTTCATCGACGCCATTCATGGCCTCCAGTTGTTTTCCTATCTTTCTAACCTCGGCTTCGCTTATTTCATCCTTCAAATACACTATTATTTCCACCTGGGAATCTAAGGTATCGGCGGTATTTTGCACATTAAAAACGATGAGAAGCACTACCCCAAATATAAATAAGGAAGCTATTATGGAAAATACGGCGGCCGTGGTCATAACCTTGTTTCGTCCTATATTTTTAAAGCCTTCTTTCAATAAGTAACCGAATGTCCTAGGCTTCATCGGGATACTCACCCCTTTGCCTGTCGTTGACAATTACACCTCTATCAAAGGTAACAACCCTTTTTCTCAATGAATTTACTATATCCCTTGCGTGGGTTGCCATTATGACGGTGGTTCCCCGACAATTTATTTCATTTAAAAGGCCGATTATTTCCCATGCCGTATCGGGATCGAGGTTACCGGTGGGCTCATCGGCTATCAATATGGACGGATTATTCACAATTGCCCTTGCCAGAGCAACCCTTTGTTGCTCGCCGCCGGATAATTGAGAAGGCAGCATTTTTGCTTTACTGCTCAAGCCTACCAAGGAAAGCACCATGGGTACCTGACGCCTTATTTCCTTTCTGCTGGCCTCCACCACCTCCATGGCAAAGGCCACATTTTCGTAAACCGTCCTTTCATTAAGCAGCCTGAAATCCTGGAATACCACGCCTATATTCCTTCTTAAAAGGGGTATTTCCCTTCTCTTCATTTTGGCTAAATTTTTACCCTTTACCAGTATGGTACCCGATGTGGGAACAATTTCCCTTAATATCAGTTTTATTAAGGTGGATTTCCCCGCACCGCTGGCACCGACTATAAATACAAACTCACCCTTTTCGATTTTGAGATTTATATTAGACAAAGCGGTAAGCCCGTTTGGATATGTCTTGGTTAGATTAATAAATTCTATCAAAGTCTACATCATCCCCCAGTCCATCATAACATTACTATATTTCGACAGCACAAGCGTTATTCCTTCCAACTTTATATACTTTTTTTTGAAATTAGTCCTTTTGCTTCATAAAATTGTAACACATCGCCAAACAATATTAAAAAAAACAAATAAATATGTAAAAAACGTAATATTTATTTAATAGTATAATAGAAATTTTTGAATAAATAAAGCGGAAAAAAATATCACGACTACTTTACCATTTGCATGTAATTTCATCACCTTCAATATGGTTTCATCTACTTAATTTTAGTTTGGCCTCCTTGGTTTTTTGGGGTTTTGCAATGGGAAGTTTATAGCTCCGTCCTTACCCTTTGCCGGGATTGTTGAATTTTTATGCATAACATTGTATAATTATAAAAGCATGGATAAAAACTTTAATTCATAAAACAGGAGGACAAAATGACAAGGGTATGTGTTATTGGCGGCAGCGGCTACGCCGGTATTGAATTGATACGGCTTCTCAACGGGCATCCAAAGGTGGAGCTGTACCATATTGTATCCAACAGCATGGCAGGCAGAAAGCTGTGGGAAGTGTATCCTAATTTCAAAGGATGCCTGGATGTAACCTACGAGCAACTTAACTTTGATAAGATACAACAATGCGACGTCATATTTACCGCCCTGCCCCACGGAGTGTCAAGTGAAATAGTGCCAAAACTATATAACATGGATAAAACCGTCATAGACCTGAGCGGGGACTTTAGATATAATAATCCCAAGGTTTACGAGACTTGGTACGGTCTGCAACACAAGGCCCCCGATGTATTAAAACAGGCAGTATACGGTCTGCCTGAGCTCTATAGGGAAGAAATTAAAAAGGCCAGGCTGGTGGGTAATCCGGGGTGTTATACTACATGTGCTATACTGGCCTTGGCCCCTCTGTTAAAACACAACATCATCGAGCAAAATAATATAATAATCGACGCCAAATCCGGAACCACCGGCGCAGGTAAAGGTCTGTCCCCGGGGCTCCATTTCACCCAATGCAGCCAAAACATTAAAGCCTATTCGGTGGCGGTCCACAGGCATACATCGGAAATTGAGCAGGAATTAAGCCTTGTGGCCCAAAGGGAGATCAAGGTTTCCTTTACGCCCCACCTCATACCGATAAAAAGGGGTATACTGGTAACCGCCTATGGGAATATGAACAAAGAAGCGGATTGGGACACGGTCTTCCATTCATATGCTCAATTTTATAAAGACGCTCCCTTTATTAGGCTGTATGAAGAGGGCAAGCTGCCCGAAACCAATCATGTAGCCGGCTCCAATTTCTGTGATATCGGCTTTGTATTGGATAAACGATTAAACAGGATAGTAATCGTAGCGGCCATCGATAACATCATAAAGGGTGCCGGTGGCCAGGCCATTCAAAACATGAACCTCATGCTGGGCTGGAATGAAACCACGGGGCTTATGTTTCCGGGTTATTATTTATAGATTAAGGGAGGAAAGACGTGAACGGAATAATACAAAAAGCAAGTATTTTAATTGAGGCATTGCCCTATATCCAAAGACTAAGCGGTAAGCGGGTGGTAATCAAATACGGCGGCAATGCCATGATTTCAGAGAATATAAAAGAAACCATCATGCAGGATATCACACTGCTCAAATACATCGGGATAAATCCAATTGTAGTCCATGGCGGCGGTCCGGAGATAAACAAAACCCTGGAAAAGCTAAACATACAGCCTAAATTTCACCAGGGACTTCGCATAACCGACATGGAAACCATGGATGTGGTACAAATGGTGCTGGTGGGTAAAATCAATCAGGATATTGTATCGGACATAAACAGGTTGGGTGGAAAGGCAGTGGGTATTACGGGCAAGGATGCTTCCTTAATACAGGTAGAAAAAATACAACCCAAGGACGGTGTCGATTTGGGTTATGTAGGCCAAATTAAAAGGGTGGACTGTAAACTGCTGGACGTACTGTCCAAAGATGAATACATACCGGTAATATCCCCCATTGGCGTGGGACCGGACGGGAAAAGTTATAATATAAACGCCGATATAGTGGCCGGGGAAATAGCGGCCTCTTTACACGCGGAAAAGCTCGTACTGCTGACAGACGTAGACGGCATCAGACGGGAAATGGATAAACCCGAAACTTTAATATCCACCATCACCCAGGAAGAGGTCTACCACCTGATAAACAAAGGCATAATAAACGGAGGCATGATACCCAAGGTTAAGGGCTGTTTAAGGGCTTTAAGCATGGGAGTTAAAAGAACTCATATATTAAACGGCACCATCCCCCATGCCATAATACTGGAAATTTTCACCGACAAGGGTATAGGAACCATGGTCGAGAAATGAAGGAATGCCCGTTGAAGGCGGGTGTCTACCCCGTTAAACACCCGCCTTCAACTTGATATCTTATAGGTGCTCAATTTCTATTTGGTCGACATACCTGTATACTTCATCTTTAACGAATAACTGGGTACCCTCCTTGGTAACACAGGAAGCGGCACAGGCACTGCCCACCCTAAGGGCGTATTCAAAGTCGCCCGTCCTGTCCAAGGTAACGGCAATTCCCGTCAACAGTGAATCCCCCGCCCCCACCGTACCTACTGCTTTAATGTTTAATGGCTTTACCCTATAAACCCTGTTTTGGAATACCGCTATGGCACCCCTTTCCCCCAGGGATACCACTACACATTTAACACCGCTGTCTGCTATTTGTCGGGCGGCCTCCACCACCCCGGCATCGCTGTCTATCTTGGTAGAAAATAACTGCTCCAGCTCAAACAAATTGGGTTTTATCATGAAAGGTTGAGCCTTTATGCCCTCCCTTAGGGCATCACCCGATGTATCCAGATAGCATTTAACGGAATATTTGCTGCATATCTCTATCAATTCCCTGTAAAGATCAGCGGCTGCACCTGAAGGTAGGCTGCCGGCAAAAACCATGACCCTGCTTTGGGCGGCATACTTCTCCACCAGTTCTTTAATCCTTTGGACGTGCCGGTAATTTACCGACGGCATGATACCGTTTATTTCGGTTAGGGTGTTGTTTTTTGGATCAACCACCTTTATATTGGTCCTGACCTGTCCGTCGCACATTATAAAATCATATTTTATCCCTCTGTCTTTGAAATTGTCGGTAAATAATTCACCATTTTTTTCGAACAAAAACCCAATACATGTTACGTCCACACCTAAGGTTTTGGCACCATTGGCAACATTGATTCCTTTGCTCCCAAGGTCTGTCCTTTCGCTTATTGCCCGGTTGGTTTTATTCAATTCAAAATTCTCAACAACCATTGTTTTATCGATTGACGGGTTTAGTGCTACACTGGTAAGCATGAAATTCCATCTCCTTTGAATACATAAATTTGGTAAAATGACTTCTTTTTTACTCTTACATGTACGGGGATATTATAGCATATATCCACGCCTTTCCCCCAGTAGTGTATGATACTTTTTTGATAATCCTTTCTGTATTTCTTTACCCGAAACACGAAAAGTACCCTTTTCTCAAATTTCCACACAAAAAAATATACCCGGTATTGGTATGCCGAGTATATTTTTGCATGCAACACCGATTTTGTCCCTAGGTTTTTTCCAACTGCCAACCGAACGGGCCAAAGATCTGAGGGATGATAAATTTTTTATTCCTTAATCCTTTGAGCTATTCTGTTACCCAGTTCAACGCATGCCTGAATTTCCCGACCATCGGGCACCCAATTAATTGCCAGGCCATCCTCCATCACCTCGATGCCTGCCTCCTTCAACCCTTGTTGTATGGCTTCAACGGCCCCGCCGCTCCAACCATAGGAGCCGAAGGACACACCCACCTTGTTCACAGGCCTCAGGCCCTTCAAATCATCTAACAAAGGCGATAGGACAGGCAGTATTCCTCTATTAATAACGGGAGAGCCTATGACTACGGCCCTGGCATCTTGGATTTCTTTGATAATATCGTTCCTGTCGGACTTGGATAATTTAAAAATCTTATATTCTACTCCTTGATCGGCTATGCCTCGGCCTATGGCCCTGGCCATCTTCTCGGTGCTTCCCCACATGGTGTCATAGACTATTATAGCCTTTTTACCTGCCCGGCCCGAAGCCCATTCGATATATGCGTTAATAATCTTTGCAGCGTTCTTTCTCCATATCATCCCGTGGCTGGGGGCGATCATTTTTATGTCAATACCCATTTTTGTGATCTGGTCTATCTTCTTTAAAACCAGACTGCTAAAGGGCGTTAAAATATTTGCATAATACTTGGCCGCTTCTTCCATCAATATGTTTTCATCAACCTGGTCATCAAATATGAAAGATGAGGCCAGGTGCTGACCAAAGGCATCGTTGGGCATCAATAGGGACTGCTCGGCAATGTATGTAAACATGCTGTCCGGCCAGTGGAGCATGGGTGCCTCTATAAAGGTTAACGTGTTTTCCCCCAGGCTTATCCTGTCACCGGTTTTTACCACATTAAAATCCCATTGGGCAAAATAGTGTTTTTTCAGCCCTTCCATCCCCTTCTTGCTGCAAAACACCTTGGCCTTGGGGTTGAGTTCCATGATGGCGGGCAGGCTTCCGGAATGATCCATTTCAACATGATTGACTACTACATAATCTATCTTGGTGGGGTCTACCACCTGTCTGATGTTTTCAATAAACTCGTCTGCAAAGGGCGTATACACGGTATCCACCAAAGTAATCTTATCATCGACTATCAGAAATGCATTATAGGTGGTACCTCTATGGGCGGAATAGGCCGGACCGTGGAAGTATCTTATGTCCCAATCCACCACGCCCACCCAGTAAATGTTATCGCATATTTTCACGGCTCCCATATCAAACACAGCTCCTTTTTAAATTATTATATAACTATATTTATACCTTTATCCAAACACCGTTAAACCAAATCTACGAATTTTTTTGCTGCCTTTACCCCTTTTATCAAAGGATAAATACCAGAATCCCCGTTTCAAAAGATATTATTTTCGTAATATAATTTCATATGAATCTTGCCCGATTTGTGGTAGAATCTGTGTATACGAATAAACAGAGTATACAAGCTTTTTTATTTAAAAAATTAAATCAAAAGGAGATGAAAAAACCATGGAAAAAGTAAGCGAGATTATTAATAAGGCCAGGAAAATGAATATTGCCATTCCTGCCTTTAACGTTCCCTATCTGCCAATGATTGAACCCATCATCCAGGCGGTTATCGACGAAGACTCCTTTTCCCTCATCGAAGTGGCCCGGGTAGAATGGATGAAAACGGGGGCCAAGGGTCCAAGGGAAGTTTATGAAGAATTTATAAAATGGGAAAAACCAAATTATGTACGGCTACATCTGGATCACGTACCGGTAATCGACGAGGACAACAAAAGGGTTGATTATCTGCCCATAATAAAAGAAGCACTGGAAATGGGCTACGAGTCGGTAATGGTAGACGGTTCCCGCCTGGATTTAGAAGCTAATATACAAGCCACTAGAAGGGTGGCGGAGCTGGCCCATAAAAAGGACGCGGCCTGTGAAGCAGAGCTGGGAGCGGTCATGGGGCATGAACCCGGTCCCTTACCGCCCTACGAAGAGATTTTCGCATCGGGCAAGGGATTTACCGATGTTAAAGAAGCGGAAATCTTTGTGGCACAAACCAATTGCGATTGGCTGTCGGTGGCCATAGGAAACATCCACGGCGCCATCTCCGGTGCCCTAAGAAACAAAAAAAAGCCTGAAGCAAGACTGGACATAAAGCACCTGTCCCGCCTTAGCGAAGTAACCCGCATACCCCTTGTACTACACGGCGGCTC
>LSQX01265319.1_pt2 | contig 11259 bp, 9 predicted proteins | sample 654561 | NCBI WGS metagenome assembly LSQX01 (sample SAMN04489861, study PRJNA283612) | anaerobic digester metagenome | isolation source: 4 biogas reactors fed with cattle manure at either 37C or 55C with and... | place: Denmark: Kongens Lyngby | collected 2014 | reverse complement strand
TAAGCACGGCTAACCCTTATACGCCGACTGTAAGCGCAACGACGACCTACTATGCGGCAAGTTTGAGCGCAGAAGGTTGCGAGAGCGCAACACGAACAGCGGTAACAGGGACTGTTTATGATCTGCCGAATACTCCGACCAACGCCCAGGCCAACCCTTCCACAATCGGCCCTGATGGATCTTCTGTGCTGTCTGCGACCGTAGGCAACGGCGAGGAAGTGGTATGGTATGAGGGCAGTTGTGGTGGTACGGTAGTCACATCTCCAGTCAGCCCGACTGAGACGACCACATACTATGCCAAGGCAAAGAACTCTGCCACCGGTTGTCTCAGCACGGATTGCGCTCAGGTGACTGTGACTTACGTTCCTGACGACGAAGGCCCTGAACTGACCGACGTATCTGTAACTTGCAGCGAGGTCGGCGGTCCTCCGAATAATAACTTCCTCAAGGGAACAGTTACGGTTGAGGCTAAGGCCAGCGACGAATCCGGAGTTGACCGGGTTGAGTTCCAGATAGATGACTCTGAGACATTGATCACAATGACTTATGATGCCAACACCGGCAAATATGTCGGCACTTGCACTATCGACAAGGAATGGGTCAACGGCGTTCATGCGATCACGGTAATAGCGACCGATATATATGGCAATGTGTCTTCCGAACCTGTGAACTTCACAGTCAATAAGAATGAAGTAGGCGGTTTTGTCGCATTGCAGGATGCGTCACTTTCGCCTTTCAATCGCGACGTAACTTTTGTCCTCAACGGCACACAAACCAGGGTAGTCAACTACGAGTTCGTTAACGGCAGAGCGTATTACTACTTTACCGATATTGACGATCTTACATCCATCAGCGCCAAGACCAAGTGGCATCTTCGCACGAAGATGTATCATCCCACTTCGCAAAATGGTCAGTCCGTTGCTTACTTTACCGCGGAAAAGGGTCAGTTTGTTGCTAACTTTACCGACGACTGCGGATCAGTACTGCGCGGAGGCGACCTGGCAACTCCGGGCAAGCCGATGGGTGACAACGCAGTTAACGCCCTAGATTACATGCTGCTGCGTTCGTCGTGGTGTAATAGCCTTGCCGGTGATATAACCGGAGACGGCATCACCGATAACAGCGACTATCTGGTGATGTTCTGGAACTGGTATGTAGTCGGTGATCCTGAATAGCGAGGGTGTGGGCATCAAATAAGATACGAAACGCTAAGTGCCGGTATTATTACCAGGTTGACTATTTATGTCGAAGGGTGCATAATACAATCAGATGTAATAAAAATATCAGATTGGGCAATCCGGCATATTCAAAATGCAGAGCGGCACGGTTCGGATCGTGAAATGCGGACGTGTTAGCTAAATATATGTTGTACGTGCTGGCAATGTCGGTGGAATATTTTGGTAGATGGCATATCTCCGCCGGTTGCATTAGCTAGCGTGGATGGGAGTGGAGGTATTGTATGCTGAAGTCATTGGGGCTAGCATTAATAACATTGCTGTTGGTTGTAGTTCTGGTTGCAGTGCCAGTAACTCAGGCGGCGGCGCAATATTACGATCCGAATCCTGATGAAGACGGCGTGTTCTATCCCTACTGGAACCGTGGGCTTCCGGCTACGGCTACCTATTTTTGGAATGATTGGGCCAACCCGATCGGGCAGGACGGTTATTCTGCTGATTCGGTTATAGGCAATGTAACCGGTACAGCGGTAGTCGATGTAGCCAACGGCGGCGCCGGGTTTATTGATGGTGGCGAGTGGTCCGAAGATGCGTTTGGATCAGCGCGCAACCTCTGGGATATGGGCCCTGGCGGCACTATCACACTCACCCTGGACGACCCTAACGCCGGTCTCAACGGCATGGATATCTGGGTGCAGGTTAAATATCACGTTGGCATGGCGGAAATACCTACCATAAACATTCGCAGTGTGAGCGGCGATGGCGTCACCGAGTCTACTCCGAGGCTGATCGATAATGGCTGGTATTATCGAGACTTTGTTGAGGAAACCGGATCGTGGGAGCAAGTTGATACCGGATGGATGGTCTATCAAGCGCTGTTCCGCCTGGATCCGGGTCAGACGCTGGCGGGAATCGACATAACAACCGGCGATCGAGGAGCGATTATTGACTCCATCGTTGTGGATACGCAGATTCTGCCGGAATCAACATCAGTCTTTCTGGCTATCTTCGGAAGCGCAATCCTGTTTATGCTGATGAAAATCCGCAGGCTGCGGATGGCGGCTCATTGAAGACTTAACTAGATATTTAGTGGCCTGAAACCTTTCAGTTGACTGGGTGGTGCGTTGCGCGCCACCCAGTATCTATTTAGCTACCGCGAAATTACCCGGCGCACTACAATGCCAGACGCATCATCAAAAGTTCTGTGACCATCTGCGGGTTTGCGTTGCCGCGCAGCCTCTGTCTGGCTTGCTGTATCTCGCCAATCCTCAGCAACAGCGGCCCTGCGTGAGGGTATCGAGCCGCCTGGTCTTGCAGGATATGCCGCTTGTCTGAATTGACGATAATTGCGTTATCTCCCATAAGCTTGGTCGCCAAAAGGTCTCTATACCACACCAGAAGCATCTCCAGTGACTCATTTGTCGTCTCTCTTGTTCCCTTTGCAGAAGAGGCAAATTTGGTGTCTTTTTCATCGCTGTCGTCTGTCGTATCCGACGAGTCACCCTTGCGCAGAGCCTCGGCCAATCCCAACGCCTGCCAGATATTGCCCTGGCCGGCTTTTTCTGCGACCATCGAGACAGTCTCTCGATTCTGCGCAAAATCTTTATCGTCAAGAAGGGTTATAGCCAGCCCGGGTCGACCTTGTGCATATACCGAGACAACTTCGGCCTCCTGAGGGCTTGCGCCGTAGTCCTTAACCAAGTGTCCGGCCAATTCTTCGGCGCTCACCTGATGGAACCGAACGAGTTGGCATCGAGATCGTATAGTGGGCAGCACGCTAGCAGCATTCCGATATAGAAGAATATTGACGACATATTCGGGAGGCTCTTCGAGCAATTTGAGAATGCAATTAGCAGAGTCCTCGTTTAACGTATCCCCTTGCTCGATGATATTTACAACCCACTTGCCGCGAGCAGGTCTAAAGGAAGCCAGATCGCGCATTTCCCGCATACTGTCGATGGTCGTATCCTGACCCTTGGGTGACCAGACACGCATATCAGGGAAGTTGCCGTGCTCTATCGACATACAAACGGCGCATTTGCCACAAGAACCGATATCGGTAGGGGACTCGCAGTTGAGGGTCTTTCCAAATTCAAGCGCAGTCGTAAGTTTGCCCGTGCCTTGCAAGCCCAAAAAAAGATAGGCGTGAGCTATTCGACCATCGCGCATTGCTTTTAGCAAAATGCATTTAGCCAATCTTTGTCCAATTATCCGATCAAAACCTGAACTGTTAGACACGTTCGTATTTCTCTACATCCACCACGAAGATAATCGCACCGCCAACTCCCACTTTGACCGGGTTCAAAACGGCTCCTGCGGGTGCAATGGCATCGGGCATAGGTTGAGTGATGTATTGTTCTCTGGATGAGCACCATTTGCGCACGATTTCGATAACGCTGTCCACATCCTCATCGTTGGTTCCGGCCAGAAATGTGACATTTCCATCTCTTAGAAACCCGCCGGTGCTGGCAACGATAGTGAACTTGTGCCCGGCTTGCAGCAAAGCGTCACTCACCTTGTGCTTATCTCTTTCGTGAACGATAGCAATTACCAGTTTCATAGTTTCACCTTTGCTTTCGTAGCAATGATTTCAGCCGCCTCGTCGAGAACCTCTTCGAAGCTGCGGGCAGCATTGATAATGACAAATCTTTCAGGGTCAGCCTCGGCAAGGTCGAGATATCCGCGCCGCACGGATTCGTGAAATTCAAGTCCCTGAGCGGAGATTCTGTCTACCTTCGTTTGTCTCGCCAAACCGACCTGCACAGGCAGATCCAAAAGTATGGTAAGGTTCGGCATCATGCATTTAGTAGCAAAATTATTTACCCTTTCGATTATTGCGAAATCGATGCCTCTGCCGTAACCTTGATATGCGATTGTTGAGTCGATATATCTATCGCATATCACCAAATCCCCGCGCCCCAACGCCGGTTTGATAATTTCTTCTATATGTTGCGCACGTGCAGCCTCAAACAGCAATAGCTCTGCGCGATCCGAGACCTCTTTGCAATCCAGCAGAATCCGTCTCACAACATCACCGATTGCAGTTCCGCCCGGTTCGCGGGTCACCAGCACCCTGCTGCACGATGATGTCAGGCGATGCTGCAGCGCATTGGCAAGAGCGCTCTTGCCAGACCCTTCTATGCCTTCTATGGTCACAAAGAATCCCAAAGCTGAGGTCATGGCCTGAAGATTCTCACTCTACGATATGGTTCTGTGCCTATGCTTTCGGAGATCAGATCAAACTTTTCCGCCAATTGGTGTTGCAGCCTTCTCATATAGCTCGTCTGCGGCAAGAGCTCCTGGGCGTCGCCGGTCTCCAACACTTTGGCGATCGCATCTTCGGCAGCCGATATTGCAGCCTGCTCCTCGTTTGATTCCCCAAGGTTGAAGATGTCTCGCACCACGCTTGCGATCTGAGCATAGGTGTTGCTTTTTATCACGTAGACAGGCAGCCCTCGTTTCTTGGCATCCTGCAGCACGCTCAGATTCTTTCGCTCATGGACTTTCAGCGCGATGACCGCATTTGCTTCACCGAGTTCCTTGCTTATATAGCCCGGCACCCGAAGCTCACGCAGCGCCCGTTCCAGTCGGCTTCTGCTGACGCCATACGGAAATATCTTAACGATAGCGGGCAGCGGGGCAGCTCCGGATGTATCCATTTGATGCGCGATGCCGAAAGTTTCGGCGGTTGCGTGCGATGCAAGATCGGTAGTCTGCACCACTTCCACTTCACCCTGCACGTTTCGCACACGAATTTCAGGACGCGGCGGCGCGCCTCGCAGCATCTTATCCACTATGTTAGCCACGTCGTGATGTATCGCCAGCTTGTCCATCTCTATTATTTCAATTAGCACATCAAAAGTGGGAGGAGCTTTTCTTTCAAGGACGGTTTTCTGCGTACCCCTGCGTCTGGCCTCTTCATCGGAGAGCGTGACCGCCTGTATCCCGCCGACCAGGTCCGCCAAAGTCGGGTTCACCATAAGATTTTCCAACGAATTGCCATGAGCGGTCGCCACCAGCATAACTCCGCGCTCGGCTATCGTTCTTGCAGCGAACGCCTCGGCTTCCGTGCCGATTTCATCGATTACTATGACCTCGGGCATGTGGTTTTCCACGGCCTCGATCATCACCGCGTGTTGTTGATCGGGAGTAACTACCTGCATTCTGCGCGCATGTCCGATAGCAGGGTGGGGAATATCTCCGTCTCCGGCTATTTCATTGGACGTATCTACGATGATTACCCTCTTTTTGAACTCATCGGATAGAATTCTGGCCACTTCGCGCAACTTGGTGGTCTTTCCCACACCCGGCCTGCCGAGCATAAGAATGCTTCTGCCGCCCTCAACGACATCACGAATAATGTCGATGGTTCCATATACCGCGCGTCCTATGCGACAAGTAAGCCCGACGATTCTGCCCTGTCGGTTTCGAATTGCGGAGATGCGATGCAGAGTCCTCTCGATGCCCGCCCTGTTATCTGCGCCGAATGAGCCTACACGCTCTACTACATAGGTCAAATCGTCGGCCTTTATTGGCTGGTCAGACAATTGAATCACCCGCAGGGGAAATCGAACCTCCGGCTCACGCCCGAGATCCATCACGATCTCAAGGAGATCATCGATATCTTCCTGTTCCTCGATGCTCTTTCTTATCTTTGGCGGCAGCACTTCGAGGAGTTTGTCCAGATTGTCCGTTACTCGAAGTTGTTTTAGTCCAAGGGCGATTTTATCAGGCATAATAGTTTACTGTCCCGGTTTGTCTCGACATCAGCCAAGAAAACCTTCCACATACACTTATAGTTGACCTTCAAGTTCATACATCACAGCCGCACAACCCGCAATGGCTGCCGTGTCCGTTCGCAAAATGCGATCACCAAACGATACCGACACGGCTCCGGCTGATACCGACGCTTCAACTTCATCGTGCGTCAATCCGCCTTCCGGGCCGATGATCAGCAGCGCCGACTTCGCCTGCCTGTTTAAGCGCAAAACATCTCTCAATGTCGTCTGCCGCGCCTCGTCTTCCCAGGCAATAATCGAAAGATCATAACTGCCGATGCTCTGAATAAGTTCTGCAAAGTCGATCACTCCCCGCAATTTTGGAACAATTGATCTCCCACACTGTTCCGCAGCTTCGGCGGCAATTTTGCGCAGACGAACCAGCCTTTTTTCCTGGCCTGACTCATCAAGTCTGACCACGGTTCGTTGGGATTGAACGAGAGCCATTTCAGATATTCCCAGTTCGGTGCACTTTTGAACGATATACTCAATTCGATCGCTTTTGGGAATGCACGAGGCCAGCACAAGGCGCAGCGATGGCTCATTGATTGCGGTTTGTCTGTCGATAATCGTGGCCAACACGGATTGTGCGGATATTTCGACTATCTGCGCATAATACACGCCGCCGACTCCATCCAGCAGTGTTATGTTATCTGCGGGTTTGAGGCGCAGCACCCTGCTGATCTGTCGAGCGACGCTGCCTTCTATGGTCACCTCGTCGGCTACTATCTGGTCAGGGTTTATGAAGAATCTGCGGTGGTCGGCCAATTTATCCCTCCAGCCGGCCGATCATCGCAACCCAGTCCCCATCGATGCGCTCTTCATAAACGTTGATACCTGCCTCGCGAAATGCGATGCGCACGCTATCCGCTCGTTCAAGCACAATCCCCGATGCTATCAACAGGCCGTTGGCTTTCATTCTGGCCGCAAGCTCAGGAGCCATTTCTATAAGCGCTTTGGCGATTATGTTGGCTACGATCAAATCCGCTTTGCCATCAAAGGCCAGCGGGGAGTCCGCTCTGCCGATTTCCACTATGTCGTTGAGTTGGGCTTGCTTGATATTATCTGTCGCGACCTCAACTGCAACGCTGTCGATATCCAGAGCAACGACTTTCTTTGCGCCAAGCCTGGCCGATGTGATTGCCAGCACTGCGGATCCGGTTCCCATATCCAGCACCACGTCGCCGACTTTGACGTAGTCCTGAAGTGCGAGCAGGCAAAGTTGAGTGGTGGGATGATATCCAGTGCCGAAAGCCATTCCGGGATCAATCTCAACTACTATATCGTTCTCTCCGGCGTCGCATTCCTCCCACGTAGGCTTTACAATCACCCTGCCGGCGCGTACGGGTTTGAAGTGCTGCTTCCAGACAGTCGCCCAGTCTTGATCTTCGAGCCATACGACCGAGATTTCCTCAGAGCGTAGATTCAATCCCAAAGAGGGCAGCAGCGCAATTCTATCGCGGATGGAGTTCAGCCTTGTTTCCAGCCTGTCATCGACCGGTAAATAACTGGTCACACGAGCGGGGTTGCAAGAGGCAGTACCAGGACTTGAGCCGATGACAGCCCCTCCGGAGCCGGCGTCGGTTAGAATATCTACTACGGCGTCTACCGATGCATCGGTAGCTTCAATGGATATTTCGACCCATCTCATAGCGAGCTGAACGCGTCTTTAACGCGCTCGAAGAATCCTTTTTCGTGGGCTTCGTTGATTTCCTCGCCGCGCAGTTCGGCAAATTGCTTCAACAATGCTTTCTGATCCTCGGTGAGGTTGGTTGGGGTAACAATTTTGAGCACGACATTTAGATCGCCAAATCCGCCGTGATTAGGGTCGGGCATTCCTTTATGTCTTAGGGTATAGATTTCCCCCGATTGACTGCCCGCCGCAACGTTGAGTTTCTCCGATCCATCAATAGTTTTCACATCAATGACGCCACCAAGCGCGGCCAACGGGAAGCTGACTGGCACATTGCACCACAAATCATTTCCTTTGCGCTCAAAAATATCGTGTTGCTGGACGTGAGAAAAAATATATAGATCCCCTGACGGGCCGCCTTTAAGCCCGGCGCCTCCCTCTCCGGCAAGCCTCATACGCATTCCCGTATCCATTCCCGGCGGGATATGCACGGTCTTTTCGGAGGTTTGCGTAAAGCGTCCCTGTCCGTTGCACTTTGCACACGGTATGCTCTCCGTAACTCCTTCACCGTGACATTTAGGGCATGCAATGATGCGTATCTGCGTGCCAAAGATAGTATTCTGTTGTTGTCGCACCTGGCCTGTGCCGTTGCACGTGCTGCAATTTTGAGGCTGGCTGGCAGGGTCGGCTCCAAGTCCGGAGCAAACGTCACATTTTTCCTGCCGGGTTAATGTAAAGGTGGAATCCATGCCGTGGTAGGCCTGTTCGAGGGTCATAGTTACATCGTAGCGCAAGTCCTGCCCGCGCTCAGACCTGGATCGACCACGACCCGATCGCGCCTCTCCGGCTCCAAAGAATATGTCAAATATATCACCCAGTCCGCCAAAATCAGCATATCCCGGATTCGTTCCAAAGGTAGAATCCAGACCTTCATGGCCGTAGCGATCATACATTTCGCGTTTTTCAGGATCGGAAAGCACCTGATAGGCTTCGTTTATCTCCTTGAAGCGAAGCTCAGATGTATGATCGTCGGGGTTTACATCCGGGTGATGCTGGCGTGCAAGACGGCGATATGCCGACTTGATGGCGCTTTGGCTTGCGTCTCTATCGACGCCGAGTGTTTCGTAGTAATCTGATACGTTTGCCATATTCGGAGTTAAACGACGGAAAGCCGCGCCTTCCGTCGATAGTTAATTTTTATGATATTTGATTGCCCGGCAAGACAGATATACGCTGTTGCTTTATATGTGCCGTGCAGGGCGCGAAAATAAATCGCTCTATGCGACCGCTATGCGCATCGTTTGCTGATTATTATTCTGCTGATTCCTTTTTAGCTTCGACCTCATCGGCAGCTTCCGCCTCAGTCTCCGCTTTCTTTTTCCGAGTTCGCTTTGGCTTGGCAGGCTCTGCTTCGGGTTCAGGGGTCTGGGCTTCCTGGCTTTCCTCTTCGGCCTTTGGCTCGGCATCATCGGCCTGGGCTTCAGGTTCGGCTTTCTTTTTACGTGTTCGCTTTGGTTTGACAGGCTCCGGTTCAGTCTCATGAGCCTGAGCTTCCTGGACAATCTCCTCAGCTTCTGATTTAACATCAGCGGCCTCGGCAACCGGCGCATCTACATCATCTTCCTTTTTCTCGACTTCAAGGTCCTCTGCAGGCTTAGCATCGTCGGCAAGTGCAACCGGCTCTGCATCAGCTTCTTTGTCTTCTTCCTCATCAACGGGATGAGTAGGAATCGCCAGCAACTGCGCCACTTCGGTCTCCTGGCTGGTCTTCGGAAGAATATCGTGGTCGGCCACCTGGCAGTGAATTACGCCTGCAGCGATTTCCTCGAGAGCTATTGTCAGAGGGTTCCTCGAGGTGGTCTGGATCAGAGGAGGAGCGCCACCCTTGATCTGCTTAGCCCGCTTGGCTGCCAAGACGACCAACGAGTATTTGCTTCCCCAGTTTTCAAGTTTGTCCGCAGATGGATAGATCATGGGCCTTTGTCATCACCTCAATTTAGTGGGGTCCGGCCGCCATTCGCGCAACGTACACGAAAAGCTAGAGGGACATTAAACAGCTTCCCCCAAAGGCGTTAACCCGAATCAATATTATACTACTTGCGCGCCGCAAGGGTCAATCAAAATCCGGGATTTAAGACTTCTGCATCTTAAAGGGCAATTTCAAAGACATATTTTAACCTTCGGTGCATATAAACCGGGCCGAATATCACTGTGCAATGCCTGCCGATTTATATGCGGTTTACCGGCAGCTACTTGTCTTTAGTGCTCAGCGCGCCTATAATCCTACCGTGGAAAACAATACAGAATTCAGAAAATTGCCATCGGTGGACGAGCTTGTCCGATCTGGCCGCATCAAAGAATTGATAGCGGAGCATTCGCGCAAAGTTGTTGTGGATAACGTGCGAAAAGCCCTTGCCAGCGCACGCGAATCTATAGCGCGAGGGGAGAGCGCTCCTGATGCTGACGCGATTGCAGATATCGTTGGTAGAGAGCTTGGCAGGATCACGCAAATGTCCCTTACACGGGCAATCAACGCGACCGGCATTATAATTCACACAGGACTTGGCCGCGCTGCGCTCTCTGACGCCGCCAGACGTGCTATCGAAGCCGTAGCGGGCGGGCATTCCACATTGGAAATAGATATAAAGACCGGAAAGCGCGGGTCCCGTCAGGATCACATAACAGAGCTGATTGTCGAGCTGACCGGCGCGGAAAACGCCCTTGTGGTCAACAACAATGCCGCTGCCGTGCTGTTGGCGCTCAATACGATTGCAAGGGATATGGATGTGGTAATATCTCGCGGCCAACTCGTCGAAATAGGCGGGTCTTTCAGGCTCCCGGATATTATCGCTCGCGCAGGCGCAAGATTGATAGAGGTTGGCACAACAAACCGCACTCGAATATCGGACTATCAACAGGCCGCCTGGCAAAACGAACCGGGTCTGTTATTGAGATGCCATCCCAGCAACTTCAAGATAACGGGTTTCACACAGGACGTCTCTTTGGACGAACTCGTTGCTCTCGGCAGTCAGTTGCATATACCGGTTATGGACGACCTTGGCAGCGGCGCTTTGGTCGATTTGGTCCCGTATGGGCTGGAGCACGAACCGACTGTGCAGGAGAGCATAGAATCCGGCGTCGATATGGTGACGTTCAGCGGGGATAAACTTCTCGGAGCGTCGCAGACGGGGATACTGGCGGGCAAGTCTGAGTTCATAGACCAGTGCCGAAGCAATCCGCTGGCGCGCGCTCTTCGAGTGGACAAATTGACCCTTGCCGCACTGGAGGCAACGCTGCATATCTATCGCGAAGGTGACCCTTTTGCGGATATACCGGTGTTGTCGGCAATTGCCAGGCCGCTTGAAGAAGTGGCAGCCCAGGCATCAAAACTGGCGCGTCGCATCAACTCTCTGAAGATCGACGGCCTGAATGCATACGTAGCGCCCTCCACATCTGAGACGGGCGGGGGATCTTTACCCGGTCAGAGCATAGAAAGCCGCTCAGTTGCTCTGAAGAGTCGGGGCTTATCTGCCGAAGATTTGGGTAGGCGTTTCCGGGAGTGGAACCCACCGATCTTCGGAAGGATCACGAGGGATACATACCTCCTGGATATGCGCACGGTGAACCCTCAGGAATTGGGTGATATTATCGGCCGTGCCCGGAGCTTGCCGGG
>LSQX01090447.1_pt2 | contig 11259 bp, 9 predicted proteins | sample 654561 | NCBI WGS metagenome assembly LSQX01 (sample SAMN04489861, study PRJNA283612) | anaerobic digester metagenome | isolation source: 4 biogas reactors fed with cattle manure at either 37C or 55C with and... | place: Denmark: Kongens Lyngby | collected 2014 | reverse complement strand
GGTAAGGGCTGATGATTCAGCCCTTATTTTTTTTTTGTAAAATTACCACTCATCTTAAAATAATGAGATGTACCTCACAAAATATATAAATTTTGATATATAATTAAAGAATAAATATAATTTTTGGTAAAAAAATCAATTAAATTAAACATTTATTTTTAATTTTTTAAAAAATTGTTTATTTTTTAGTAACTTACTATAATAAAATAAGAAATTGTAAGTTTTTTGAAATTTTTAGTTAACTTCTCATCTGTACGCAGCTTTTAAGATTTCAGACGCCAAAATATAAAACTGAGATGTTCACATGAATATAATTGAAACAGTTTTTGATTTTAAAGCGCTTTCAACGCAGCAACAGCACTATTTTTTTGAAAAAATATATCAATTTGACCAAATCATTTTCCCTAATTCTAGCTTAGATGAATTCAAAGCATTCGTTTATGCGCCAGATGCGATTGCAGTAACGATTATTCATTATCACTGTAAGGGAGAGTTAGTTGGGCAAAACGTCATTCCTATTCTTCAGATTCAGTGTAATAACCAAACTATGCATGTCGTGAATTCACGTGCAGGTTTTTTGCCAGAATACCAAAAGCAAAACCTCACTATTCAAAGTGCGGTTAAAGCGATGTTGAATAGACGTTTTAAACATCCATTTATTCCTTTATGGTTCGTCATTACGATTAATCAGCCTAAAATATATTCTTTATTTGCCTCACGTTCACAAAACTTTTTCCCAAGGGTGGGGAAAAGTACACCTAAAGAATACTGTGAAATCTTAAAGATTATGGCGGCGCGTTATCCAGAAGTGCAAAAACGCTGCAATGGTGTTTATGTGCATGAAACTACGTCTCCAATGCGAAATGTAGCGCAATTGGAGAGCTTAAGAGCGCATCAAGATGTGCACTGCAATTTCTTTTTACAACATGCACCTGACTATTTTGATGGTTGGGGGATTATGTGCATTTGTAAGTTAGACAGTCGCACATTATCAGAAACGGCTATGAATTTAGCGCTAAATCGTAAAGTTAGTTAATTGCTAGAAAATATAAAATTTGAAGGTTTGCATATTGCTCAACTGGTGTAGCATCTAAAGTAAAAGAGCATCTATAAACAAACACAACATTCAATGCCATGCAGTAATCTGACATCACATGATGACATTTCTTTCTCGTTTATAGCTGCAACTTATTGCGTAAAGTAATGGTCTTGGTGTTTACAGTTACGACAAAATAATGATACGTAATTTTCTGCGTCATAATCGACTGTCAGTTCATCAGAACCACAATGCATGCAGCGTTTGAGTGAATAAAATTTAAGTCGCGCTTCAATTTTTTTCCATGAACGCCAAACGGGTTGGAAGAAAATTCGCTCGTCATATCCTAAAAATCGGAAGAACAAAATTTCGCTCATATAACTGAACGGTAAATTAGGTGGACGTGGCAGTGTCGAGGTTTCCCATTTTTCATTTACTGCACGTTCACGATACTGCTGTAAGGTTTTTTTTAGCAAGTTGGTATTAATAAAGTTTTCGTTGCGCGGTTTAAGTGCTTTTTGTTGGTACAAATATTCCAGTGCAGTTTGGATTAAGTAATAAATTTGTCCAACCGCAAGAACGTCTAGTAAGCGGTAGCAAAAAGTTTGAAAACTATGGTTTCCCGCAATTTGTATGCCCCAAGTCCGACAATAAAACTGCATGAACTGCACAATTTCTTGATACAATAATAAGTACAGCGCATCTTTAACTTCATCTGCCGTTTTAAACGGTGTGCCCATGCTTAGGTTTTCATAAAACCAGTTGCGGAGTTGCTGGGCGATACTGAACAAACTGGGTTCTGAATATCCATCTAATCGGACATTAATGTAATATTGTTGTGCATTTTCGGCAAAATCTTTAGCAATCAGAATTTGTTCTTTCAGCAAGTGTTTGATCATGCCGTGCTGAAAAAAATAGTTAGGTGTAATATTCAAATACTTAATTTTTTCCCAATCTATAAATTCTTCATGCGGTATATGTTCTTGTGCATGCTGATCTAAAATACTGAGTAAAAATAATTTATCAATAAAACGTAATTGGTTTAATTCACGCTCAGGCACATCCTGCTTTTTAAACTTTTGCTGTTCCTGTAAGCGGGTTTCTGCCATGATTTTTTTGCGCTGTTGGGTACAACTCGGGCAATGGCAGTTTTGCTGGCTATTTTGATAAATGCGGTGTTCACAATGGCTACATTCATGGAAATGTAGTTCCTGATCATACTGTTCTGCTTCAATCCAATACATAGATGCCTGACACAAAGGGCATAGTGTGCTTTCATCTAATTGTTTTTGAAGAATTTGTAGCATTATGATGTGTACACTCATTGTATAGAATATTCTTCATTATACATCGCTTGCTACACGAAAGTTGCTGCTTGTCTTTGCCTTTCTAATGCATAAAAAATACGGCTTTTTAGCCGTATTTTTTATAGAGGAGAAAGGTGAGTAGGTGATTAGGCAAAGCTAAGAAATTTAAACAGGGCAAGGTAGGCTTTCATCTTGCTCGCCTAAGGCTTTGGCTGCAATCAGCGCTTTGACTTTTTTAGATGGAATTTTACGTGTACCCAAAGCATCGTAGGTATTTGTAATGGCTGTGACTTCATGGGCTTGCATGTCAATACCTTCACTGCACATAAAAAGGGCAATAACTTTAGGATCAATATCTGCCTGTGCAAGTGCGTGAATGGTTTTGATGTTTTCTACACGAATCAATTGTTCTTTCAAATACATGATACACCTCTGCATTGTGGTTTGTTTGATTTACAGGTCATGTTGATCTGTGTTCAAACTTGAACTCAAGCATAAAGTAAGAAATAAGTATGCTGCCAAGTTTGATATTTATCAAAGCAAGAACTGTGCACAAAATGTAGTGATATGCAAAAAATGTATGTTTTTTTCTTTCTATAAGCTCTTAAGCCACTGTAAACAAATATGCCGTTTGTATCATTCTGAGCTATTCAGTTTAAGTGACTGCATGATCCCTTATTGATTGCTCAGCATTAATCCATTCAAGATTGAAAAGTTCAGCGTGTATGCCCATATAAGCAGATATGATTTAGAGCGATTATGCACAGACAGATGCTGAAAGTTGTCGTATGATCGAACAAACTTCACAAAAACAAGCGCATTGCGACAAAGAATGAGGACAGAATGAATATTGCAGCAAATCCAGTCGTGGAAGCCAACCAGACCATTTATTTAAAAGATTATCAAAAGCCTTCATTCTTGGTCGATTCAGTTGAATTAGATATTCAGGTCTATGATGCACACACTCAAGTGAGTGCTAAATTAGTGATGCAACGCCAAACAGCGGGTGATTTAGTCTTACTTGGTCGTGATCTTGAATTACAATCAATTCGTATAAATGGAAAGTTACTTACTGATAGTGACTATGAGTTAGATAGTGAGCAATTAACCATTAGTCATGCACCGGATCAGCTCACTTTGGAAACAGTGGTTATTATTCACCCTGAAAGTAATACGCAACTTGAAGGTTTGTATCAGGCGAGCTCAGATTTATTTGTGACCCAAAATGAGCCAGAAGGTTTTCGTAAAATTACCTTTTACCCTGACCGTCCAGATGTGTTGTCGGTATTTACTACACGTGTCGAAGCTGACAAAAAATTTCCTGTATTACTGGCCAATGGTAACTTGCTCGAAACAGGTGAAGCGGGCGAGGGACGCCATTATGCGGTATGGCAAGATCCTACCAAAAAACCGAGTTATTTGTTTGCCTGCGTGATTGGTGACTTAGCTGTATTGAAAGACCATTATGTGACCTCAGAAGGCCGTAATGTTGCATTGGAAATTTATGCAGAAGAAAAAGACATTCCAAAATGCCAGATCGCAATGCAAGCGCTGAAACATTCTATGCGTTGGGATGAAGAGCATTATGGCCTACCGTATGATTTAGACAATTATATGATCGTGGCGACCAGTGCTTTTAATATGGGCGCAATGGAAAATAAAGGTCTGAATATTTTCAATACCTCATGTGTGTTGGCAGATGAAGAATACACCACAGATGCCGCAATTATGCGTGTGCAGTCTGTCATTGCACATGAATATTTTCATAACTGGACAGGGAACCGTATTACTTGTCGTGACTGGTTCCAACTATGTTTGAAAGAAGGTTTAACCGTTTTCCGTGATCAATCTTTCTCTGAAGATTTACAGTCTGCAGCAGTACAGCGTATTGATGATGTAGCAGTACTAAAAGCGCATCAATTCCCTGAAGATTCTGGCCCACTTTCACATCCACCACGTCCAGACCATTTTGTGGAAATTAATAACTTCTATACGGCAACCGTGTATGAAAAAGGCGCGGAAATTAATCGCATGATGTCTACTTTGTTAGGCAAAGAAAAATTCCGTAAAGGTAGTGATGAATATTTCCGTCGTCACGATGGACAGGCGGTCACGGTTGAAGATTGGGTAAATGCTCTAAGTGCAGGTTCAGGTGTGGATTTATCCAATTTCTTGACTTGGTACAATCAGCCGGGCACACCAAAGTTAGAAGTTCAAGGCGAATATGATGCAACCAAACAAGTCTATCGTTTAAACCTGAAACAAAGTCTTAAAAGCAATGCTAAATATCCAAACTTAAAAGCATTGCCTATTCCTGTAGCGTTAGCCTTATTTAATGCTGAAACTGGTGAGCGATATACTTTGCACTCAGATGCTTTGGTTGAAAATGATGTACAAGATGGCGTGTATTTATTTGATCAGATGCAAGCAAATATTGAGTTTAGCGGCGTAACAGCAAAACCGATTGTCTCTTTGCTACGAAACTTCTCAGCACCTGTGAATTTGGAATTTAATTATTCCAATGAAGAATTGGCATTCCTGATGCAATATGAAACCAATGGTTTTAACCAGTGGCAAGCGGCACAGACACTGTTGGAACGTATTTTGTTAAATGGCTATGCGGCAGATACTTATTTGCAAGCTATGAAAAATACGATGCCTGCATTGATTGAAAAAGATCCGTTGTTAGCTTCACGGCTTTTTGATGTACCATCAGAAGGTTACTTAGGCAGCCGTATTGATCAGGACTATCAGCCTGAAAAAATTCAGGAACAACGTAATGCACTGTTAGATACCTTAGCGCGTGAATTGGGAACATTCTGCAAAGAAAGCTATTTGGCGTTAGACCCTGATATGCAGCCAGAGTTCTCTCAGGCGATGGGTGTACGTGCGTTAAAAAATATCATGTTGGCATTAATTGCGCGTCAGGGCGATGCCGAAGCGTTTGAGCTGGCACAGCAGCAATATCAAACAACTCGAAATATGTCTGAGCGTTTAGGGGCATTGCGTGTCTTGGTATGGAATGATGCACCGCAAGCCAAAGCAGCTTTGGAAGATTTTTATACACGTTTTAAAGATGAAGCTTTAGCACTTGATCAATGGTTTATGGTGCAAGCTTCACATCCAAAAGCGACAGCTGAAAGCATTCAAGTTTTAACTGCGCATCCTGATTATGATTTGGGTACACCTAACCGTATTCGTTCAGTCAGTGGTGGTTTAAATAGCAACCCTGTGAATACATGGAGTTTCGGTGTTCAGCATTTTATTGACTTAGCCAAGTATTTAGACGAGAAAAACCCAATTGTCGGTGCACGTTTATTACAAGTGTTGTCGCGTTGGTACACCTTGGCAGAGCCACAGCGTAGTCAAGTACGAGCTGCATTGGTTGGGTTGCAGTCAGTGGTAAAATCCAAGAATGTGGTTGAGACCTTAAATTCGATGTTGGATGTTTAATTGATATTATATTTGAGTAGCTTGGATTGATGTACAAGCATCAGTCTATAAAAGCACAATTCATTTAAGTTGTATAAGAAAAGCCTGCAAGAGCGCAATGCTGTTCACTTAAGAGGGGCAGCATTTCGATCTACTGGATAACGGGTTTTTGACATCTTAACCGTTCGGGGTGTTGTTGGCCTCGAACGCCTTTCCAGAAACAGGCTACCTATCCCTGATCTCAGCTCCGATAGCCGCATAATGGGTTGGCATTCGCCATCACAATCAGCTGAACGGCTATGTACTGGCATACAGGCTTGAAACGGATATCCGAAGGTGAACGTCCAAAGGCCACCGCTGCACATGCCGCTTCTCGCCGGATAATATTGTAGGTCAGCAACAGACCCCACAACTCTTGATAAACCAGCTGTACTGTCTTGCTGCGAAGCGTGATGGCATTATGCTGCATCGAGCTTTTGATATCTCGAAAACCTAATTCGATTTCCCAGCGTTCTTGATAGAGTCTAGCCAAATATTTAGTCTTCTTGCCACTTCATAGACAGGCTCATCACGAAAAATCGCCATTCCGAGAACCAGCCAGAGCACCTGATCTGCGGGCAAGCGTCGCCTGAGGATAGTAGCCGAACTGCTTAATTTAACTGCAGACTCAACCCACTCAAGGGGGATGTTGTGAGTAAATGTATTCAGATCCGAGAAGTTAAACAGACCGTTGAGGTCGAGAAGATCCTGCTGAAACACCATAAAAAATCCGATGCCAAACCTGACATCGGATTCTCTAACAAACTCCGCCACGCTTCAAATGCTTAAGTAAACAGCGTTGCTGCAAGAGCGGGCTTTTCTTATTTTGAATGATCAAACAATGAAAAAGAATCACTGTTTAGTTGCGCACTACGTTTAAGAAATATAAATGTCGTTCATATTGTTCCAGAATATCTTGAAGTAAGTCTTCTTGCGTCCACTCCATCACATTGTAGTTTTTACCACCTTCACGTAAGAACACTTCAGCAATATAGAATTGTTGATTTTCTTCATGTTGATCCTGCAGCATGAAACTTGGTGCACGAGTGGTATTGGCAACCACCTGATAAATAAAATTAATTTCATCGTGATGATTGACCTTGAGTAATAAGCCATGATCGACCTCTACAATAGATACATCTAGCTGACGGCGCTGAAATTCCCGTTGTAAATTTTGAAATGCTTGGCGCACATTGTGTTCAATATATGCTTTAACCTCAGATTCGCTATGCGGATAATGCATAATTAAACTTAAACGCTGTTGCCAGCTTCTTGGATTATGTATGGCGCGAGGCGTAATTCGAGCACTTTGTAATGCTTGAACTTTGGTCACATCTAAACGTAAAGCTTTAATAAGCCCAAAGCATAACAACAGCATAATAAACGTGAATGGTAGGGCACTCATAATCACCGCAGATTGTAATGCTTCCAAACCGCCAGCGATCAATAAAATAATAGAAAGTACAGCAATGGTTGCAGTCCAAAATAGACGTTGCCATGCAGGGGAATGTTCAGTTTTTGCTGTTAAATAATCAGTGATTAAAGACCCAGAATCAGCAGAAGTCACAAAGAATAGAAAAACTAAAATTGTTGCGAGTAAGCTTGAAATACCTGAGAGTGGTAAGTGCTTTAAAAACTCAAATAAAGCCACAGAGGAGTCTTTTTCTACCGCAGCCACCAAACTACCTTGGTTTTCAAAAAGAATGCTGAATAGCGCAGCATTTCCCATAAAGCCCATCCAAACCAATGTGAACCCAGTTGGAATAAGTAATACCCCAACAATAAATTCACGGATGGTACGTCCACGAGAAACACGGGCAATAAACATTCCTACAAAAGGCGACCAAGAAATCCACCACGCCCAATACATGATAGTCCAACCGCCAATCCAACCTGTTGGTTGATAGGCATAAAGATTAAAGGTCATTGCAAATAAATTAGAAACGTATTGGCCAATATTTTGGATGGTGGTTTGCAAAACATAGATGCTAGAACTAGCGAAAAATACAAATGTAAGTAGGATTACCGCCAAAATAATATTCAGTTCTGATAGTCGTTTAATGCCTTTATCCAGTCCAAGAAAAACTGAAAATGATGCAAGTGCACTGACTAAAACAATTAAAATAATTTGGGTTTGAATGCTATTTTCTAGCCCAAATAAATAGTTGAGTCCTGAGCTAATTTGAGTAACACCAAAGCCTAAAGTGGTTGCAATACCAAAGATTGTTCCTATGGTTGCAAAAGTATCAATCCCATCGCCAATTGGGCCATAAATTCGCTTACCAATAATTGGATATAAACCTGAGCGTACTTTTAAAGGTAAGTGATGTCTAAAAGAAAAATAAGCAAGACTTAAACCAACTAAAGCGTAAATAGCCCATGCATGTAAACCCCAGTGGAAAAAGGTGATGCGCATAGATTGCTGTGCAGATTGAATCGTTTCAGGGGTACCAGTGGGTGGACTAACATAGTGCATGACAGGCTCAGCTACACCAAAAAACATTAATCCAATCCCCATACCTGCGGTAAACAACATAGCAAACCATGAGCTATTTTTGTATTCGGGTTCACTATGGTCTGGGCCTAATTTAATATGGCCCATTTTAGATAGGGCAATACAGGTGAGTGCAATTAGAAAAATGGCAACAGCAAGCACATAGAACCAGCTAAAAGAAGCGGTAATCCACTGGTTTAATTGTTTGGTAAGTAAGTTGAACGCATCTGGAATAAATAAAACTAGAGCTAAAAAAACAGCAATAATAATCACGGTACTAAAAAATACATTTGGATTGACGTTATCAAACCAAGATGTTTTTTTGGAAGGCATAATTCCCCCGTATTTTGTAGTTGTTGAAATAAAAAGAAAAAATGAAACATTTCATGCAGAGTGAAAAAAGGTCGGAAATTCATCCGAAGCTGATTGTTCTTGATGCTGATTTATCGGAAGAACAACTATTTTAGAATTGTATCATTGAATTTACCATTGAGTAAAATCTATGATTCGTGGGTCAAGCTCTGGTCTAATTTGCATGATTCAGTCAAAGAATTGTGAAATTGGTAACATTGTTCAACAGATACTATTTGATGCTTTAAAATAAGTCTTACTCACATCGAATTTGATATTCATTTTTGTATTCGGTGTAAATTTCATTTAATTCTGAGAGTAATTTTTTCTCATTATTTTGTCGATATTCTTGTATCGAGTTTTTAAGCACCATTGGCACATATTAATTTTTATAAAGTAGCGTATATTCCTTATAAATAATCTTTTCATGCTCCTCGGCAGAGTAATTATCCAAATCACGAAATAAGAGGTCATTCATTTTGCTGTTGATGGCATCAAGCTCATCAAACATGCTTAATTCTTGTTGTGTTGGTTGAGATTGGGAGCAACCAGAAATCATAAAAGTACAAATTAAAACAAAAAACAGCGGTTTCACACTTATCCCAATCATACAAAAAGCAAAGCTATATTATAGCCTTAAATGCATGCAATTTAAGTGAATAATCAGTTTTGTAAGAGAAGGAATTTACATGAAAAGCGGAATTATGAGTGTTGTACATTTACTCACCTCATCTGACTTGGGAAATACAAACTTGTATGTTAGTTTGAATGAAAACGACTGTTTTTCTGCGATGAATTAATACAGATCAGTATTCAAATTAATGACACAATATGAGGCATAAAATGGCTAAACATTATGACTATCTGGTAATTGGGGCAGGTAGTGGCGGTATTGCTTCAGTGAATCGTGCGGCACAATATGGAAAAAAATGCGCTTTAATTGAAGCAGCAGACTTAGGTGGCACCTGTGTAAACGTAGGCTGTGTACCTAAAAAAGTCATGTGGTATTCGGCCCAAATTGCCGATGCCATTCAAAAATATGGCCCAGATTACGGCTTTAATGCTGAATTAAAATCCCACAATTGGGATACGCTCATTCAGAATCGACAAGCCTACATTCAGCGAATTCACGCTTCTTATCAATCGGGTTTAGCTAAAAATAATGTCGATGTGATTCAGGGGTTTGCCAAATTTGTTGACGAAAAAACTGTAGAAGTGAATCAACAACACTACACAGCAGATCATATTCTGATTGCGACAGGAACTGAACCCACACGTCCAGAGATTGAAGGTGCAGAATTAGGAATAGATTCTAACGGTTTCTTTGCTTTAGAAAAATTACCTAAACGTACCGCGATTATTGGTTCTGGTTATATTGCCGTAGAGCTGGCAGGTGTTTTAAATGCACTCGGCTCGGAAGTTGGCTTATTCATTCGTAAGCAATTACCACTGCGCAGTTTGGATGCTTTTTTAAGTGAAACATTACTTGAATGTATGCGTAATGAGCATATTCAGGTACATACTCAGGCCATTCCGAAAAAAATCACCCAACAGCCCGATCAGTCCTTATTGCTACATTTGGAAGATGGCTCACAACATGAGGTAGATTGTCTGATTTGGGCGATTGGACGTAAACCGAATACACAGGCAATTAACCTTGAAGCAGCAAATGTAGCAATAGATGAAAAAGGGTATGTTTGCGTAGATCAGTATCAAAATACCAATCAGGTAGGCATTTATGCTGTAGGCGATATTATTGGTAAAATTGAACTAACCCCTGTTGCAGTTGCTGCAGGACGTAAACTGTCAGAACGCTTATTTAATCAAAAACCAAATGAATATTTGGATTATAACAACGTTGCAACGGTGGTATTTAGCCATCCACCTATTGGGACGGTAGGTCTTAGCGAAGCCCAAGCCATTGCAGAATATGGTCAAGATCAGGTTAAAGTTTATCAGTCTTCTTTTACCTCAATGTACACGGCTGTAACTCAGCACCGTCAAGCATCTAAAATGAAATTGGTCTGTGTTGGAGCAGAGCAAAAAGTGGTTGGTGTACATGGTATTGGCTATGGGATGGATGAAATTTTGCAAGGTTTTGCCGTAGCTGTGAAAATGGGTGCAACCAAACAAGACTTTGATAATACTGTTGCTATTCACCCGACTGCTGCAGAAGAATTTGTCACTATGCGCTAATCAGTGAGCTTGTGACAAGTCAAAGAGGGCATTGATTTAAAATCAGTGCTCTTTTTATTTGGGGGTACATTTGGATTTTATCAAACGCTATATTTTAGTAGGTGTAAAGATGTGTATTGAGTGGTGTAAGTATCTATTATTTATAGTTAATTATAAGAAAACCCACCGAAGTGGGCTTGTGCGATCAAACACCATCCATTGTGTTTGTTATATAGTATCACAACCCTAAAATTTAGGTTTAATTAATAAATGTGGTATTTGTTTAGCTGAACTTTATAGATAATGTGAAAAGTATTTAAATCTATGTTATAATGTAACTATACAATAAAAACATATTTATTCTCTCGTGGGAATCTCTCAATGTTTTGCATTTTATAACCCTAATATGCAAGCGATTAATATGC
>LSQX01116826.1_pt1 | contig 11260 bp, 12 predicted proteins | sample 654561 | NCBI WGS metagenome assembly LSQX01 (sample SAMN04489861, study PRJNA283612) | anaerobic digester metagenome | isolation source: 4 biogas reactors fed with cattle manure at either 37C or 55C with and... | place: Denmark: Kongens Lyngby | collected 2014 | reverse complement strand
TAATGGCTGCGCATTTCTCCGGAAGGGTCAGGATGAAAATGCTCATCGGACTTACTATGTCTTTGATGTCAGCGCTGGCGATGGGACTTTTTTGCCATGTACAAAGAATTAACGGGAACCCCGACCAGGGCAAGGAACTGGTGCAGTGGTATTTTCCGCTGGCAGTGTTTATATTCTTCATTGTCTTAGGAATAATTCCGGCTGTGAGCTTTGTTAAAGACAAATACAAAAGAGAGGCAGGAGACAATTATGGCAATTAAAGGCAAAACAAAGGTAAACGCGTTATTGTCAATGGCACTGTTAATAGCGGTTATGGGCTGTGCCGTGATGCTTAGCGCATGTAACGGCACGGCAGACCGGGATAATGCCGGTGAAAATCTAATTGAGGATTCCAGCGGCGGTGCAGCGGATTTGCAGGAAAACATCCCCGTAGATACCGGTGATACGGAAGATAAAATCACGATTAAATTTGAAGGCAGGGATGATTTTCCTGAAGCTCTTAAAGAGCGGTTCACCAATTATATAGCGGAGCTTTTTTCGGAGAAATACAGCCCGTATTACCAGGTGTTGGGGTTCGAGTTCACAAACGTGGAGCATGTACTTACCGATACCGACATAGAAGTTACCTTTTTCCTGAAAATGATAGTCCAAAACTATTACAGGGACCCGGATACCGTAGAATACATAAAAGAGGCAAAGGAGAACGGTTCAAAGCATTACCAGCAGCTTTACGACGAGTACAACCAGCCCAAGGAATCCAACTATGACTTGAAATTTACTGCAGGGATTAATGGCGGCGAATTGGATATGGACAGCGTCCGGCTATTCACAAACGTGCACCCCAAAGGGGTGGAGTACGTGCCGGTAGGTGACGACTTTTTCCCGTAAAAAGAATAAATAAGAACGTTTCTCTAATTACCGGTGAGGTGAATAGGAATTGAAAAGAAAAAGGACGGTAAAAATTATTACGATACTTACCGTGATAACGGCTGTAATAACCGTAATAAGTGCAGCGTACGAATTCTTACTGCCAGGGTTTCTTTCGTTTGTCTTGCGCCTTGACGCAAAGGAAGCAAGCTCTATAGGTATAATAGGCGGTGCCGACGGGCCGACCGCCGTTTACCTTACCGGTCAGCCGCCTTTGCGCATGATTACTGCCGTGTTTGCACTGCTTACGGCTGCGGGGACAATATGCCGCCACTTATTACTGAAGGAGGAAAAAATTAACTGATATCCCCTTAACACCTACTGCACACAAAAGCAGAGTATCCAATATTGATACCGAAACGTGCAGCGTATATTCCTTCCAATTATGATATAGTAAATATAAAGGCTGTTGTTCATACGTCCCAGCTGCATATAAAGGAGACATGATACCATGGATATTGAGAGTATGAAGCAAGGCATTGAAGGAAACAGGCTGTTGAAGGGTATTATACTGGCTTTTTTGGCGGCGGCACTTATTCTTTATTTTATTGTCTTTTTCACAAGAGGAGCGGAGTTTGACGACACGTTTCTCAAAAAAGAGGTTGTGTCATCGGACGCGCACTACACTGGAAAAAACATGTACGGCAGCATCCACATAACCGTTAAGGGGATTAAAGACGTGCACAGGAGCGCCGAGGTGGAATTTAGGCTGCCAAACAACATAAACAGGCGGTATACGGTAAATTTCAAAGACCCGAAAAACTGGGATGCGGGTATTGAAAACATAAAAGGCGAGGACGGCAGTATTGTATTCGAGGGTGAGTACAGGAAAGACAGAGACTTTATGGTGGATAAAAACGGCGAGTTTTGGCTTGATTACAATGCCCGTGTTATGAAGTATGGAGAAAGCCCATACAATGAGTATTATAAAATATCCCTGAAAAATGTTGCCGACTTTGCATACTCGGCCAAGGATATCACCCGCGGGAATTATGGATTATTAGTCTTAGCGTTATTCTTTCTTGCAATAACAATAATAGATATAAAGTATCCGATGCTTTTCTTCAACTTGAAATACTCATTCAGCGTTGAAAACCCTCAGCCGTCGGACACTTATCTGGCACTGCAGAAGATATCATGGGTCGCATACCCGGTAATAGCATTATTTCTAATGATAGCTGCGATTTGCTGAGTGAATTTTAAGGATGGCTTTTTGTTTCATAAAAGGGCAAACTAAATGCACGACGCAGATGTACGTGACCTTTGTACTGCGTACGCCGGGCTATTTTCTCCCTGAAAATCTGTTAGGAGAAGATATGCTGGAGTAACAGGTATTGACGGGATGAAAGCAAGTCTGCTATTCAAAACATGACGAGTTCGGGACTTATAATATGGCGAAATCGCAACTATATTTTAGTTGCAATTTCGTTTTCTTGTGGATAAAATAATACTATATAGGAAAAATGAAAAGGATAATAGAGAATGAGTAAAAGAGATAAGCTGGTAAAAAAGCTGTTAACAAGACCCCGGGATTTTACTTATGATGAAGCCAAAACTCTTCTAAGCCAATTTGGTTATAAAGAGGAAAAAGGAGGCCGTACCTCAGGCTCAAGAGTGGCTTTTGTTCATATTAAGACAAAACATATAATAAGGTTGCATAAGCCGCATCCGCAAAATTATTTAAGAATGTATCAAAGAGATGAATTGATACAAACCTTAAGAAATCAAGGAGTGATATAATTCATGAAGGATGTTATGTTCTATAAAGATTTTATCGGTTCGGTCCATTACAGTACCGATGATGAAGTCTTTTACGGGAGAATTGAAGGTATTAACGATTCAATCGGGTTCGAAGGCAGCAGTGTTGAAGAACTTAAACTGGCATTTCATGAAGCCGTTGAAGATTATGTGAGACTATGTGAAATAACCGGAAAACAGCCGCAGAAAACTTATAAGGGAAGTTTCAATATTAGGATATCACCGGAACTGCATCGCAAGGCTGCCCGGGAGGCGGCAATTAGAGGCATCTCATTGAACCAGTTCATCGAAAATGCTATCAGGGATAAGGTATCACCCTAAAACAATGTAGCCCGGTAAAATTGGGTTTTTTGATAGACACGTAAGGCTGTCGGTTAAAAATAGAAAACAACGCAACGAAAAAGCAGCGGGTTTACCATCATGTATCCGCTGCTTTATAGTGAAAAAACATTGGCAGGGCGATATTAAAGGTCGCCCTGCCGCCTATTTTAGCAGAGAAGTGGCGTGCCCCATGGGACAAACCTGGCACCAGCTCCTGGGCTTGAATACAACCCCCATAATAACGCCTATGGCAAGGGAGGCCATCATCATCCTGAACACCGCAAAGGCAATCCTCTCAACGTTTAAACCGGCCCGTACAAGGGATATGGAGAACATGACCACCATAAACGTAAGCAGCGCATTCTTGACGGTTTTTCTTTTCATATAGGGCGGTAGGTTGTTCCCCAGTGAAATATTCTTAAGGAAGTTCCCCAGAAGGGAGCCCCGGGGACAGTAGTGGGAACAGTGTATTTTCCCCCTGCCGCGAAGGGCTTGGTAAAGGGGTACCGTCATACAGATAATCCCCAGCAGCCCGAACCGAATATCAAGCACCGACAGCCCTATAAAGATAATCATGAACACCCAGGACCATTTTAAGTAAGACTTTCGCTTCATAGCATTACCTCCGTAAAGTCATATATTAAGAGTCAAAGATACCATACATGGGTATAGTATACAACAAAGAAATTTGTCCAGTCAATGGGAAATAGTTGCAATAAGATATGAGACCCCTGTAATGCGAAATTTATGTGAAATGGGGCAAAACGAGAACCAAAGGTATGATGAGGGTTTCGGCGAACCTATTGCGAGGATAACTGAAAAAGCGGAGCAGAAGTACCATGATAAGTAAATATCTGGATTTATCGGTGTTTACAGTATATAATTAATAGTGGGATTCAATAAACAAGCTTATTTAATCATTTCTGCAGGGGGTAGCATATGTCGATTACAAATCAGAACGGGCAGCTGGAGTTTGAAGACAAACTGTGGCTAATGGCTGATAAACTCAGAAACAATATAGATGCGGCGGAATATAAGCATGTGGTGCTGGGCCTTTTGTTCTTAAAATACATATCCGATGCCTTCGAAGAGCAGTATGAAAAGCTGTCAAAGGAAGAATACGCCGACCCGGAGGACAGGGACGAATACGCGGCTCTTAATACTTTCTGGGTGCCAAAGGAAGCCCGGTGGAGCGTGCTTAAAGCAAATGCAAAGAAGCCGGAAATAGGGCAGATTATCGATAATGCCATGGTTGCCATAGAAAAAGAAAACAGGGAACTAAAGGGTGTACTTCCCAAGAACTACGCCCGTCCCGAACTTGACAAAACAAAACTTGGTGAGCTTATTGACCTTTTCTCGTTCAAGGTGGGGGATACCGAAAGCCAGGCCAAGGACGTGCTGGGCAGGGTTTATGAATATTTCCTGTCCAAGTTCGCCAGCGCAGAGGGCAAAAGGGGCGGGGAGTTCTACACCCCCCAATCGGTGGTTAAGCTGCTGGTGGAGATGATAGAGCCGTATAAGGGAAGGGTTTACGACCCCTGCTGCGGCAGCGGGGGCATGTTCGTGCAAAGCGAGCGCTTTGTAAAGGAACACAAGGGCAGGATTGGCGATATTGCCGTATACGGGCAGGAGTCCAACCCGACGACATGGCGCCTTTGTAAAATGAACCTGGCGATACGCGGTATAGACAACAACATTGGCGAGCATCACGCCGATACCTTTCATAACGACCTGCACAAGGGGCTTAAGGCGGACTACATACTGGCGAATCCGCCCTTTAACATAAGCGACTGGGGCGGGGAAAGGCTGGCCGACGATGCAAGGTGGAAATACGGAACGCCCCCCGCTGGGAATGCCAACTATGCGTGGATACAGCACATGATTTCAAAGCTTGCCCCGGACGGTATTGCCGGGTTTGTGCTGGCCAACGGTTCGCTGTCAACCAATACCTCGACGGAGGGTGAAATTAGGAAGAACATAATAGAGGATGACCTGGTGGACTGTATAGTATCGCTGCCAGGCCAGCTGTTCTATTCCGCCCAGATACCGGTAAGCTTGTGGTTTATAACGAGGAACAAGAAGGCTAAGGGTTTCAGGGACAGGAGCGGAGAAATCCTTTTCATAGACGCAAGGAAGCTGGGTTACATGGCGGACAGGACCCACAGGGAGCTTTCGGATGAGGATATAAGGAGGGTGGCCGCTACCTACCATGCCTGGCGCGGGGAAGCGGGAGCGGGCAAATACGAGGACATAAAGGGCTTTTGCAAATCGGCTTCTCTTGATGATGTGAGGGAACACGAATATATCTTAACTCCGGGGCGGTATGTGGGCATAGAAGAAGCGGAGGACGACGGTGAACCCTTCGAGGACAAAATGGCAAGGCTTACAGAGGATCTGTCTGAACTTTTCGCCAAGTCAAGGAACCTGGAGGATAAGATAAGGGACAATCTTGGGGGTATCGGGTATGGGTTTTAGTGAGTGGAGAGAAGTAGAATTAAAAGACTTATGCGAGTATTCAAGAGAAAGAATACCTGTTAAAAATATCAAATTAAGTAATTATATTTCTACGGAGAATATGTTGAAAAATAAAGAAGGAATAGAGATGGCAAGTAAACTGCCATCAAAAGGAAGTGTAATAAAGTATGAAAAGGGCGACATATTATTGTCCAATATTCGCCCCTATTTCAAAAAAATATGGCGTTCTACTAATAATGGTGGAGCTTCAAATGATGTGCTGGTAATAAAGAAGAATAAAAATAATGATTGTAATAATGATTATTTATATTACTATTTATGTAAAGACGATTTTTTTGAATATGTAATGGCAGGGGCAAAAGGTACAAAGATGCCACGTGGAGATAAGAATCATATTATGCGATATATGATAAAGTTGCCCCCTCTTGAAGAACAAGAAGCAATAGCAAATATCCTTTCAACACTGGACGAAAAAATCGAGGTCAATAACAGAATCAACAAAGCCCTTGAAGAAATTGCCCAGGCTATATTCAAACACTGGTTTGTGGACTTTGAATTCCCCAATGAAAACGGTGAACCATACAAATCCAGCGGCGGAGAGATGGTTGAAAGTGAGCTTGGGATGATTCCTAAGAAGTGGGAAATAGTTGAGATTGGCGAATTATGTAAGGCTCAAATTGGTGGTGATTGGGGGAAAGATGAAAGATTTATAAATTCAGTACCTGCGGTTTGTTTACGTGGAACAGACCTACAGAAACTTAAAGAGCTAGGTTTTTCAAGAGAAGCTCCAATTAGATGGGTTAAAAAGAATAGTATAGAAAAAAGAAGAATTAGCGAACTAGATATTCTAATTGGTGGCTCTGGTCTAGGCCCAGTAGGTAGAAGCCTCTGTTATAGTAATAATTTTGAGAGGCTATACGATTACCCAATTACATATTCGAATTTTTGTAAAAGAATAAGAGCAATAAATAGGCCTATGGCGATTTATTTAGAGCAAATAATAGAGGGCTTGCATAAAACTAATGAAATTAAACACTATGTAAACGGCACCTCTGTTCCTAATCTTGATATTAAAGGGCTGTTGAAACATAAAATAATCAAGCCCGATAATGAAGTAATTGAAGCATTCAGCGTAATAAAAGAGAATTATTTTAATTATAAGTATAGCAAAGAGAATCTAATATTATCACAAATCCGCAACACCCTGCTCCCCAAGCTTATGTCGGGGGAGATACGAGTACCAATAAAGTCCGGGAGTGAAATTTCATGAAATTCGGTATTAGAAAGCCGAGTTTAAAGAAACGAATATCTGCAAGGACAAGTATAAAAAGGCAGGTAGTACACCGGGCGGGAATAAAGATGCCAAGGGGATACGGGTGGATTAGAAACCCGAAGAAGTATGTCTACAACAAGGTATACAACAGAACATCCTTTGATATATTCAGTTTGATAAGGAAACTTTTCAAGTAACCCGGGACGGGAAGGGGGCGTGGCAATGTACAGGTTCACCGAGGCCGAACTGGAAAGGGCCTGCATTGAGTGGTTTGAAGAGCTGGGTTATGAATACAGGTTCGGGCCGGATATCTCTCCCGAAGGGGATTACCCCGAAAGAAAGAGCTATTCCGACGTTATACTGGATGACAGGCTTAAGAGTGCCCTGCAGAGGATAAACCGGCATGTGCCTTCAGAAGCCCTGGGTGAAGCGCTTAGAAAAATAAAGGTACCCCAAAGTCCCAGCCTTCTTATAAACAACAAGGAATTCCAGAGGATGATAACCGACGGTATGGATGTAAACTATAGATTGAAAGACGGCACCATAAAATACGACAAGGTTTGGCTGTTCGATTTTGAGTGTGCTGAAAACAACGACTGGCTTGTGGTAAACCAGTTCACCGTTGTGGAAAACCGGAAAGAGAAAAGGCCGGATGTCGTCATATTTGTAAACGGGCTGCCGCTGGTGGTGATTGAACTAAAAAGTTCATCCGATGAAAGTGCGGGACTGAGCGAAGGGTACAACCAGCTCCAGACGTATAAAGCAGCCATTCCGTATCTCTTTACATACAACTCATTTATGGTGATAAGCGACGGGATTAATGCAAGAGCAGGAACCCTGACGTCCAAAGAGGAGCGCTTTATGATGTGGAGGACCATAGACGGGCAGGACATTGCGCCCACAAGTATTCCGCAGCTTGAAGTCCTTATAAAAGGGATGTTTGAAAAGCAAAGGCTCCTTGATATAATAAAGCACTTTATACTGTTCCAGACCGACGGCAGGGAGATGGTAAAGATACTGGCAGGGTACCACCAGTACCATGCGGTGAACAAGGCGGTAAATTGCACCAGGCGGGCAGCCTCCGAAGACGGCGACAGGAAGATAGGCGTTATATGGCATACCCAGGGGTCGGGCAAGAGCCTTCTGATGGTCTTCTATACCGGCAAGCTTGTACTGTCCATGGATAACCCGACCATTGTCGTAATAACTGACAGGAACGACCTTGACGACCAGCTTTATACCACCTTCGCCAGGTCCAAATCGCTCCTGCGGCAGACCCCCGTACAGGCCGAGAGCAGGAGCCACCTTAGGGAACTGCTCACAAGGGAAGCCGGGGGTATAATATTTACCACCATACACAAGTTTGCCCCCGAGGAGAAGGGGGATACCGTCCCGGAGCTTACCGGCAGGAGAAACGTGATTGTTATTGCCGATGAGGCCCACAGGAGCCAGTACGGATTTGCTGCCGATGTAGTAGAGGAAAAGGACAGGGCATCAGTGAAATTCGGTTATGCCAAATACATGAGGGACGCGCTGCCCAACGCTTCCTTCATAGGTTTTACCGGTACGCCGGTGGAGCTTGAGGATAAGAACACCCCCGCCGTATTTGGCGATTACATAGACATTTATGACATGACCAGGGCTGTTGAGGACGGTACAACCGTAAAAATTTATTACGAAAGCAGGATAGCGCAGCTCGATATACCAAAGGAGGAACTGGACCTCATTGACCAGGAGTATGACGACCTCACCGAATACCAGGAACCGGACCAGAAGGAAAAGCTGAAGTCCAAATGGTCCCGGTTGGAAGCCCTTGTAGGGGCAAAGGAAAGGATAAAGCTGATCGCCAAAGACATGGTTGAGCATTACGAAAAGCGCCTTGAGGGCATGTACGGCAAAGCAATGATAGTTACCATGTCAAGGCGGATAGCCATTGAGCTTTATAAGGAAATAATTGCCCTTAGGCCGGAATGGCACAGCGATGACGACGACAGGGGTGCAATAAAGGTTATAATCACCGGGGCTTCATCCGATCCGCCGGAATGGCAGCCCTACATAGGCAACAAATCCAGGAGAGAGTTTTTGGCCAAAAGGATGAAGAACCCCGATGACGGGCTGAAGATTGCCATAGTGCGTGACATGTGGCTTACCGGGTTTGACGTTCCCAGCCTGCATACGATGTATATTGACAAGCCCATGAAAGGCCATACCCTCATGCAGGCCATTGCAAGGGTAAACCGGGTATTCAGGGATAAACCGGGAGGGCTTATCGTTGACTATATAGGTATAGCGGATTCCCTTAAAAACGCGCTTGCATGCTATACCAGCAAGGACAGGGAGACCGCAGGGATTAACACCGATGTGGCGGTAAAGATTATGCTGGAAAAGTACGAGCTAATAAAGGACCTCCTGCATGGTTTCGATTACAGCCTGTTTTTCAAAGGGAAAGCCTCTGACAGGATGAAAACCATAGCCGCTGCCGTTGATTATGTGCTGGGTTTGGGGGAAGAGGCCAAGAAGAACTACATGAAGTATGTAACAGAGCTTTCCAAGGCCTATGCCCTGTGCGCCACTACCCAGGAAGCCCGGAAGCTCAACGTGGAAATTGGATTTCTAAAAGCCGTGAAGTCGGGGATTATCAAGCTGATACCCGAACACACCGGCAGGAAGACGTTGGCGCAGCTGGATGCCCAGATAAGCCAGCTAGTGTCAAAATCCATAATCTCCGAAGAGGTTGTGGATATACTTGAAGCGGTGGGTTTAAATAAACCGGACATAGCGATACTGTCCGACGAATTCCTTGAAGAGATTAAGGGCTTGAAGCACAAGAACCTGGCGGTGGAGCTTTTAAAGAGGCTTCTAAAGGGCAAGATAAAGGCTGTAGCAAGAAGGAATCTTGTGCAGTCCAGGAAATTCTCAGAGATGCTTGAGCAGGCGCTTGTAAAATACAACAACAGGGCCATTGAAACCCTTATGGTTATAGAGGAGCTAATAGACCTGGCAAAGGAACTGAACAAAGCCGGCAAGAGAGGGGAGGACACAGGCCTTTCGGATGCCGAGATGGCGTTTTACGATGCCTATGCGGAAAGCAAGTCGGCAAGGGAAGTAATGGGAGATGAAATATTGAAGAAGATTGCCAGGGACCTTACTTATTCTTTGAAAAACAGCATGACGGTGGACTGGAACCTGAGGGAAAACGTAAGGGCCAAAATGCGTGTAACGGTAAAAAGGCTTCTGAAAAAATACGGATACCCGCCGGACCAGCAGCCACGGGCAATCAAAACGGTCATGGAGCAGGCTGAGCTTATGTGCAGCAGCGAAGCGGAATATTTGCTTCATGAAGAGCATGCACCGGCGGCGGAGGATTATGGGTATTATTATTGAATGGTGATGATATATTATACCGGGGGTGAGTTTAATATGGCACAGAAGTATGCTGTACACCAGCAGAGTATTGAAATTCTGCTATCGTGGATACAGGCTGGTGAGATTGCAATTCCTGAAATTCAAAGACCCTTTGTATGGGACGCAGTGAAGGTTAGGGACCTAATGGATTCTCTGTATCAAGGATACCCGATTGGTTATTTGATTGCCTGGAAAAACCCCGATGTTAAATTGAAAGACGGAAGTGTTTCTTCGGGCAAAAAGATATTGATTGACGGGCAGCAAAGAGTGACGGCATTGACTGCAGCAATACTAGGCCAGCCGGTGGTCAATAAAGATTATAAGAAGGTCAAGATTAAAATCGCGTTCAATCCTATTAGTAGAAGTTTCGAGGTATGCAACACTGCAATAGAAAAGGATGTCCAGTGGATACCTGACATTTCTGAAGTGATGAAAGCTCCAAGCATGATGAGAATGATAAAAAATTACTGCGACAAAAACACAGAAGCTGACGAGGAAGAGATTGAGAAATCTTTGGTAAACCTGAAAGAAATAAAGCAAAAACAGATAGGGATTATTGAATTAAACCATGACCTTGATATTGAAACGGTAACCGAGATATTTATTCGAATTAACTCCCAAGGCGTACCGCTCAGCCAGGCGGATTTCGCCATGTCCAAAATTGCTGCAAATGAAACTTACAATGGAAATGTGCTCAGGAAAGCTATTGATTATTTCTGTCACTTGGCGGTGGAACCGCAGTTTTATGACATCCTTAAGGAAGGCGACGAGGATTTTACTCGTACAGAGTATTTCAGCAAGATGAGCTGGTTAAAGAATGAAAACGATGACTTGTATGACCCTTCATATACCGATTTGCTAAGGGTGTCATTCACGAGTGAATTTGAAAGGGGAAAGCTGGCAGACCTTGTAAGCCTACTGTCGGGCAGGAATTTTGAAACAAGAACCTACGAAGAAGATATTGCAAGGGAATCATTTGAAAGGCTATCAAAAAGTACATTACGTTTTATGAATGAAAATAACTTCAAGAGTTTTATTATGATAATTAAATCTGCAGGTTTCGTTAGCTCGGATTTAATAGGCTCACAGAATGCTTTGATC
>LSQX01024561.1_pt1 | contig 11261 bp, 13 predicted proteins | sample 654561 | NCBI WGS metagenome assembly LSQX01 (sample SAMN04489861, study PRJNA283612) | anaerobic digester metagenome | isolation source: 4 biogas reactors fed with cattle manure at either 37C or 55C with and... | place: Denmark: Kongens Lyngby | collected 2014 | reverse complement strand
GCCAGCCGCCACCCCAGCTCCAGGCGCCCTGGATCGGGTAGATGAAGCCGGTCATGACCACCGCAAAGCCGATGAAGGCCCACAGCTTCATGCGCTCGGCCACCGCGCCGGAGACAATCGACATGCAGGCCCCGGCAAACAGCACCTGAAAGAAGAAGTCCGCGCGGGCGGAATAGTAGGGTGCGTCATCGCCGCCTGCGCCGACCTGCGCCAGGCTGTGCTCGCCCCCGATCAGCGTACCGAAACTCGGCAACACGCCACCGTCGGAGGAGTACATGATGTAGTAGCCGATCAGCAGGTACATCACCGAGGCGACGGCAAACAGGGCGATATTCTTGGCGAGAATTTCAGTGGCGCTCTTGGTGCGGACCAGGCCGACTTCGAGCATGGCAAAGCCGCAGGCCATCCACATCACCAGAACGGCGCACACCAGAAAGTAGAAGGTATCAAGTGCGTACTTGACCTGTACGAGATCTTCCATAACTAAGCCCCCCAGATAGGCTTGTTACTGCATGTGATGGAACAAGGCTCAGATGGCGTCGGTGCCGGTCTCGCCTGTTCTGATACGGATGGCCTGCTCCAGTGCCACGACAAAGATCTTGCCGTCGCCGATCTTGCCGGTATTGGCCGCCTTGCTGATGGCTTCGATGACGCGGTCGAGCATGTCGTCGCCGATGGCCACTTCGATCTTTACCTTGGGCAGAAAATCCACCACGTACTCGGCACCGCGATACAGCTCGGTATGGCCCTTCTGCCGACCAAAGCCCTTGACCTCGGTCACGGTGATGCCCTGCACGCCTATTTCGGAAAGGGACTCCCGAACGTCGTCCAGCTTGAATGGCTTGATAACAGCCGTTACTAATTTCATCGATTTACTCCCGTTAGATGGACTGCCCTGGGGGACAGGACAAGTCTATGCCGAGTTAAAGCCTTTTAAAATCGGACTTTGCACCTATCACCGTGATAAAGCGGAGATATTCCACATTTCCCCCGGCGCAACAGCTGTATTGCAGAAATTCGGCCAACTTGAATTTTTCTTTTTCATTCAAATGGATAGCTGATTCAACCAATTCCAGAGCCGGGGTCAGACAGGCAGCAACGCACCGACCTGGTGCAAGCCGGGCCGAACCATGCGCCAGGACCGTGCACGGTGCGCACCATCGGCGGTTGGGCCGCTGCGCGCCGGGTGATAGACTTGCAGCACACCACCGACCCATGGAAAACACCGATGCTGCATAAAGTCCTGATTGATACCGTTGGCAGCCAGGCTGCCCGCCTGCTGAACAGTGACGGCGGCCTCCCCGGCGCAGAGGTGGAAAAACGGATCAAGGCCCTGGTGCAGAGCGCACTGGCCAAGCTGGATGTGGTCAGCCGTGAAGAGTTTGAAACCCAACAGCTGGTACTGCTGCGCACCCGTGAGCGCCTCGAAGCGCTGGAAAAGCGGGTGGCCGAGCTGGAAAACCAACCCTGAGCCACCTCAGGATCAAGGAGTGATCGATGTCCCTGGCGATTGTCTACAGTCGCGCAAAACTGGGAATACAGGCACCACCAGTCACTGTTGAAGTCCACCTGGCCAATGGCATGCCCAGTCTCACACTGGTCGGCATGCCGGAGACCGCAGTACGTGAGAGCAAGGATCGGGTACGCAGCGCATTGCAGAATGCGCGCCTCGACTTTCCCAGTCTCAAGCGCATCACCATCAACCTCGCCCCCGCCGACCTGCCCAAGGAAGGTGGCCGCTTTGACCTGGCCATTGCCCTGGGTCTGCTGGTGGCCAGCGGGCAACTGCCAGCCGACTGCCTGCAGCACTGCGAAGTGCTGGGTGAGCTGGCGCTGTCCGGCGAGTTGCGCCCGGTACAGGGAGTACTGCCCGCCGCGCTGGCCTGCCGCGAGCAGCAACGCAGCCTGCTGATCCCCCGGGCCAACGCCGCCGAGGCCGCACTGGTACCCGGCGTGCATATCATCGCCGCCGAGCATCTACTGGAGCTGTGCGAGCACCTGCGCGGCGAACGGGAGCTGCCCGCCGTACCCGCCAGTGCCCAGCTGTCCGATCACCAGGCCAACGCCGATCTGGCCGATGTGCAGGGTCAGGCTCAGGCCAAACGGGCGCTGATCGTGGCCGCGGCGGGTTCGCACAACCTGCTGCTGTTCGGCCCGCCGGGTACCGGCAAGACCCTGCTGGCCAGCCGTCTGCCCGGCATTCTGCCGCCGCTGGCCGAGCATGAGGCGCTGGAGGTGGCGGCCATCCAGTCGGTCTGCGGCCGCGAGATGCTGGAGCGCTGGCCGAGCCGCCCTTTTCGAGCGCCCCACCATGGTGCATCTGCAGCGGCGCTGGTTGGCGGCGGCAGCCAGCCCCGGCCCGGCGAGATTTCCCAGGCCCACCAGGGCGTGCTGTTTCTCGACGAACTGCCCGAGTTTGACCGCAAGGTACTGGAGATGCTGCGCGAGCCGCTGGAATCCGGGGTCATCCATGTGGCCAGGGCCCGGGAGCAGCTGACCTTCCCGGCCCGGTTTCAACTCATCGCCGCGATGAACCCCTGCCCCTGCGGTTATCAGGGCGATCCATCCGGGCGCTGCAACTGCAGCCCGGAACAGATACAGCGCTATCGCAGCAAGCTGTCCGGCCCGCTGCTGGACCGCATCGACCTGCATCTGGGCATGCACAACGAGCCGTTCAGTCTCTCCGCTCAGACGCTGGGCAAACCCGACAGTCGCGAGGCCGCCGCGCAGGTAGCACGGGCACGGGACTATCAACTGCAGCGCCAGGGCTGTCTGAATGCCCATCTGGATCTGGCCGCCGTGCGGGAGCACTGTCAGCTGGGCAAGGAGGACGAAGGCTGGCTGGAGCAGGCGGTGGAGCGGCTGGGGCTATCGCGCCGGGCCAGTCACCGGGCGCTGAAGGTGGCCCGCACGCTGGCGGATCTGGAACAGCAGCCGCAGATCGGCCGGGCCCAGTTGGCCGAAGCCCTGCAGTATCGTCAGCTGGACCGACAGCCGGTCAGCTGAGTGACTTTGCTGTCCAGCCGCTCGGGGCTCTTCAGCACATCTTCCCGGCCCATGGCGTAGGCGTCGGCGAAGTAGCACAGCTCGACGAAAGGCAGCGCCGGGCTGATGAAGAACCCCTGAATCTGGTCGCATCCCAGCCCGCGGAGAACCTCCATCTGCGCACGCTCCTCGACCCCCTCGGCCACTACCTCCAGCCCGAGGCTGTGGCCCATATCGATCATCGCCGCCACCAGCTTGCGATCCGCCGGAGAGTCGACAATGCCGCGCACAAAGCTGCGATCAAGCTTGAGCAGGTTGATTGGCAGGCTGTGCAGGTGGACGAAGGAGGAGAAGCCGGTACCGAAGTCATCCAGCGAGAAACGCAGGCCCTGCCGGACCATACCGGCCATGGTGTCCTGCACCTTCTCCGGATGCTGCATGACCGCCGTCTCGGTCAGCTCGAACTCGAGCATGCGCGGGTCTATGCCGGTCTTCTGGATCAGCCGCTGGATGGTCGCCAGCAGGCGACTGTCGAGGAACTGACGGAAGGACATGTTCACCGCCACATTCAGGGCAATGCCCCGGCGCTGCAGCGTGCGCAGATCATGGCAGGCGCGGGCGATAACCCAGTAACCCATGGGAATGATCAGCCCGGTTTCCTCGGCCAGCGGGATGAACTCACCCGGGGCCAACAGCCCGCGCACCGGATGCCGCCAGCGGATCAGCCCCTCGACCCCGACAATCCTGCCGCTGCGCAGATCCACCCTTGGCTGGTAGTGCAGCTCCAGCTCATTGCTGCGCAGCGCCTCGCGCAACTGGGTCTCGAATTCGATCTGGGTGTGAGCCTGACGGCTGATGCGCTCGTCATAGAAATGATAGCTGCAGCCAGGTTGTGCCTTGGCCTGCTGCACCGCCAGCCCGGCATGCAGCAACAGGCTGTCCGCTGACTGCCCACCTTCCGGATAGGTGACGACCCCAATGCTGCAGCCCATCAACATGCTGTCGCTGCCAACGCCAAAGGGCTCGCTGAGCGCGGCCACAATTTTCTTCACTACCAGCATGAGATTGGCCGCGTTGAGGTACTCCTCGACAATCACCGCGAACTCGTCACTGCCGATACGGCCCACCGTATCGGTGGCGCGCAGCACACTGCGCAGACGGTCAGCCACCTGGCGGATGATGCCATCCCCGGCGGTATGCCCGAGGGTATCGTTCACATGACTGAAGTTGTCCATATCCAGCACCAGCACCGCCAGCGGCTGGTTGGCACGCAGCGCCCGCTGCATGCCATGCTTGAGACGATCCTGCAGCATCTGCCGGTTGCTGCAACCGGTCAGCGGATCATCCGTCGCCGCGCGAGCCAGCGCAGTAAGCATCTGCTGACGATCAAAGGCGTAGCGCATGCAGCGCAGCAATTCGGTCATCGCCGCCTGACGGCTGATACTGTCGATCGCACCGGGCAATTGCCCCTCGGCCTCCACATGCCGGGCCAGATGCACCACCGGCACCCTGCACTGCTCGGGAACCGGAAAGAAGAAATCATCGGCCAGTACCAGACTGCCCGGCTGCTCGGCCAGAGTCAGCGCCTGGAACCAGTCCACGGCAACGACCAACGCCGGCGCACCAGCCAGACGCAGGCGCTCGACCAGCCCATCCCTGGCGGCACTCTCATCCAACAGCACAATCCGTTGCAATGATCTCTCGATATACAAACTCAGTCCTCGCCTCAGGCAAAGTCATAATGCCCAATAGATGCAGCCTAGCCCTTGGCCATACCCCTGTCGAGCAAAGCATGCTCAGCACCAAGAATACCCTATGCTAGAATTGCGCGCCCAGCCTTGCTTGAGGTCAAACGTGTCGCAACTCAATCCCCGTCAACAGGAAGCAGTACGCTATATCAGCGGCCCGCTGCTCGTGCTGGCCGGTGCCGGAAGCGGCAAGACCAGCGTGATTACCCGCAAGATCGCCTACCTGGTGAAGGAATGCGGCATTCGTGCCCAGCACATAGTCGCCGTCACTTTCACCAACAAGGCCGCCCGGGAAATGAAAGAGCGCGTCGGCACCCTGCTGCGCGGCGCCGAAGGGCGCGGCCTGACCGTCTCCACCTTCCATAACCTGGGGCTGAACATCATCCGCAAGGAGCATCAGCGGCTGGGCTACAAACCCGGCTTCTCGATCTTCGACCAACGCGATGCCGAGGCCCTGATTACCGACCTGATGCACAAGGACTACGGCGCCGATGACGGAGCCGAAGGCATCCAGGCGCAGATATCCTCCTGGAAGAACGATCTGGTTTCCCCGGAAGAGGCCCTGCAACAGGCCAAAACGCCTCAACAGCAGACCGCCGCCAGCGTCTACATGCACTACAACCGCACACTCAAGGCGTACAACGCGGTCGACTTTGACGATCTCATTCTGATCCCGGTGATGCTGTTCCGCGATCACCCGGACGTGTTGGAAAAGTGGCAGTTCCGCATCCGCTACATGCTGGTCGACGAATACCAGGACACCAACGCCAGCCAGTACCTGCTGGTCAAGATGCTGGTCGGCAACCAGGCACGCTTTACGGTAGTGGGCGATGATGACCAATCGATTTACGCCTGGCGCGGTGCCCGCCCGGAAAACCTCGCGCAACTGAAAGAAGACTTCCCGGCGCTCAAGGTGGTCATGCTGGAGCAGAACTACCGCTCCACCAGCCGGATTCTCAAAGCCGCCAACACCCTGATCGCCAACAACCCCCACGTGTTCGAAAAACAGCTGTGGAGCGAGCTGGGCTACGGCGACCCGATCCGGGTGATCCGCTGCCGCAACGAGGACGCCGAAGCCGAGCGGGTAGCCACCGATATCCAGATGCTGCACCTGAAGCAGGGCATCCCGTGGAAGGACGTCGCCATCCTCTACCGCGGCAACCACCAGTCCCGGCTGATCGAACTCAAACTGCAGCACCACCAGATTCCCTACCACCTGTCCGGCGGCACCAGCTTCTTCAGCCGTCAGGAGGTCAAGGATCTGATGTCCTACTTCCGCCTGCTGGTCAACCCGGACGACGACAACGCCCTGCTGCGGGTGGTCAACGTACCGCGCCGGGAAATCGGCCCGGCCACCCTGGAAAAACTCGGCACCTACGCCAACCTGCGTGGCGTCAGCCTGTTCAACGCCTGCACCGATATCGGCCTGGGCGAACACATGGAACCGCGCTACCAGGAGCGCCTCAAGCGCTTCGCCAGCTGGCTGGACGGCATCCGCGAGCGCTGCATGCGCAGCGAACCCATCGCCGCCCTGCGCGACATGGTCAACGATCTGGACTATGAAAACTGGATCAGACAGAACTGCTCCAGCGACGAAATCGCCGCCAAGCGCATGGGCAACGTCTGGTTCCTGCTGGACGCCCTGAAAACCACCATGGAACGGGACGAGACCGGCGAAACCACCTTCGAGGACGCCATCGCCAAACTGGTGCTGCGCGACATGCTGGAGCGTCAGGAAGAGGAAGAGGACGCCGACCGCGTGCAGCTGATGACCATGCACGCCTCCAAGGGCTGTCTCTTATACCACGTCTACGTGCTGGGCATGGAGGAAGAAATCCTCCCGCACCGCTCCAGCATCGAGGCCGACAGCGTCGACGAAGAGCGCCGCCTGGCCTACGTCGCCATCACCCGGGCCAAACGCAACCTGACCTTCACCTACGCCGCCCGCCGCCGCCAGTTCGGCGAAATCATCGACTGCCTGCCCAGCCGCTTCCTCGACGAACTCCCCCCCGAAGACCTCGAATGGGAAGGCACCGAAGACGTCCCCGTGGAACAGAAACAAGCCCGCGGCAACAGCGCCCTGGCCGACATCCGCGGCCTGCTGGGGCGCTGACACTCACCCACAAAAAAGCCACCCGAAGGTGGCTTTTTGTCAGCGCGGCAAACTCAGTTGAGGGACAGAATCCACTCAGCCAGTTGCATGGCTTCATCGTCATTGACCGCATTCGGCGGCATCGGGATAGGACCCCAGTTACCGCTGGAACCGTTCTTGATGCTCGCAGCGATATGATCCGCATCGCCCGCGTACTTCTCCGCCACTGCCTTCATTGCCGGACCAACCAGCTGGCTGTCCACGGTGTGACAGGCAACACAGACCTTGGCCGAGAACAACGCCTCGCCCGGATAGCCGCCCGCTGCCGAATCATCGCCAGCGTCGGCAGCCGCAGCCGGAGCAGCAGCCACTGCCTCGGCGCAGGGATCACCAGCTACACAAACTTCACCATACGGCTTGATGCGCTCGGCAATCGCTTCATCAGTAGTCGCATGGGCACCGCCAGCGAACAGGGCAAGCACTGCTGCAGAAGCAGCCAGAATATTCTTCGCAATCGTCACTTATCCATCCTCATCATGGCTATTGGTATGCGCCCAAGTACTGTGCCCGGACAATCCGACAAGTATACTGCTAAACCGGCATACGGCAAAACAGCAACCCGCCCCAGCGACAAGGCGCCACACCCCTGCTCCCGCCACCGGCAAAAGACCGCATATCGGAAAGCACCCAATACAACCATGCTGATCAGGCAAATGCATGCGCGCGCCCTGATGGCTGCTCAGCCTAGGCCAACTCGCTGTGTAACTGCGTACCGTGCAGCAGATTATCTGCCAGCGGGCAACGCCGCTCCACTTCGCGCAAGAACGCCTCTTTCTGTTCCCGACTCAAGTCCGCGTCAATCTCGACTTGCAGGCGCAGCGCCTGGAAGCCAGGCCGAATGTGCGCGTCGCGCCCAAGCAGACCGTTGGGGTCATAATCGGCCTGGATGGCAAAGTGCATGCTCCGCAGTTCAATCTTGCGCTGGTGCGCGAGAAACCGGCCTATGGTGCCGAAACAACCGGCCAATGCTGCCAGGACCATCTCCAACGGGGTCGGCCCGGTATCATTGCCGAACGCTGCCCCTGGGCTGATCCATGATCACATGGTGATCCCCGCATTCGACCTCGACGGCGAACCCTTCACCCAGCCGCCCCTTCACTTCGAGGGTTTTCAAGCTCATATCAGCCACCCCGCTGACGCTTGCAACTGAGTTTGAGCAACCAATAACCCGGACAGAAGCGGATAATGCCGGTCACTACCAAAATCAGTCCCAACCAGCCCCACCAGCCGATTACTCCGAACAGGCTCAGCCCGATCAGCAGCAAACCGGCAACCACGCGCAGGGCGCGGTCAAGACGTCCAATATTCACTTGCATGCTTGCATGCCTCACTCTAAAAATCGCTTATCCACCTTGCTCTCGGTAATGAGTCTGGCAACAAGCCGACCTCAGAAACCCAACACTTTGCGGCCATCCTCCAGCAAGCTGCGCGCCATCGCATCAGGCGCCGCCACTCCAACCCTGTCTTTCAACGCCTCCCTGGCATAGCCGCTGTTGGGCAGATACAAGGCGCAGACCGAGGCTGTAGCGCCCTTGTTCAGCGCTGCTGCAAGCAACTGGGCTGGTGTGACATCGTTCGGTTGCAGCAACTCGCCGCCTGCCTCTTTCAACCCCAGGTCGCCTGCCTTGTCGCACAACAGAATATCCACCTGCGCCCCCTGCTCCTGCATCTGGTTCGCCAGTACCATCGCCATCCCCTGGGTCATGCCACTGGCATCACTCACGATGAGAGTCACCGGCTTTGCTTCGGCCAACAGTCCAGCACTCACGCTCAGTAACGCCAACGCACCAATAACTCTATTCATCTTTATCTCCTGTTCCGGGTCGGTAGATTTTGTCCGGGTTTATCTTCGAGCCCCAGGGCAACCCCGTATTCTGCCAGCCGTTCAGCAGACGAAAACCCGCCCGCTCGCCTTCCTTGATGCTGTCTCCCTGGAAGCCATGCACCACATAGCGTGCATTAGGGAAGCCGTTATCGCGCAGATACTGGGCACTGGGCTCACCACGTTCACTACCGGAGCGACACAGGGTAATGATTTCCGTATCCGCCGAGAGGTTACGACGCTCCAGTTCTGCGGTGATCTCTGCAAGGAAACGCGGGTTACGCTCAAGCTGGAACACCCCGCGCTCCTCATTCCACTTACTGCGGTCCACCAACAGATAGGGAATATTTACATGCACGCTGTCACTGAAACCGATGAACATGATCTCCACCGGATCACGCACATCAACAAAGAGAAAGTTATCCTCTCCCGCTGCCAGCCTGGCCTGTACATCAGCACCCTGCACATCGATCTCAACTGCCTGAATCTGAGCCACCAACAACAGACAACCCAGCAAAACGCCTGCCGCTCTACGCATTCCACCTCCTTACCGCACTACATTGCCACTAAATTAAGTCTCTGCTAATTTAGTCTATTATAATAAACAAGACAAGCGCACAGCCCAGGCAACCGCATTACACCCTGGATGTAGAAAAACCTAATACCAAAGGCAGATACGCCTGGCTCGGACGCAGGGAGAACCACAGCCATGGGTAACGACAACAACCTCTTGACTCGACGCAGATTCCTGAAGCTGAGTGCACTCAGCAGCGGCGCTCTGCTGCTGCCAGCAGATGCCGCCACAGCGGCACCACAGAAACTCAGGACGTCAGCACGTATTGTCATCGTTGGTGCCGGTGCCGCCGGCCTGGCGCTGGCCTCGCGGCTGGCCACCCGCCTCGACGGCGCCGCTATCACAATGCTCGACGCCCGTCGGGCACACCTCTATCAACCCGGTTTCACGCTGGTGGCTGCCGGCATCAAATCGGCGGATTACCCAGTGTCAAGCACCGCTGATTATGTCCCCGATGGGGTCAGGCTGGTAGTCGAGCGCGTTGCCGAAATTGATCCGGAAAACAACCGGGTCACGACTGAATCGGCTACCCGTCTGGACTATGATTTTCTGTTCGTCGCCTGTGGCATGGAGCTCGATTACGCCGCAATCGACGGTATGGATGTCAGCCGCATCGGCAGCAACGGCATGGGCAGTATCTATCACAGCCCACAGGGTGCGCATGCCACCTGGCTGGAAATGTCGCGGTTTGCCGACCGTGGCGGGGTGGCGGTGCTCCAGCGCCCGGATACCGAGATGAAGTGTGCCGGCGCGCCGCTGAAATACACCTTCATCGTCGAGGATTACCTGACCCGGCGCGGCACCCGCGCCCATTCGCAGGTGATCTACAACTCCAACAACCAGGCGCTGTTCAGCGTGCCTATCGTCTCGGAAAAGGTGCGCATGCTGTACCGCGAGCGCAACATTCAGATGAATTACGACCGCACCCTGCAGGCCATTGATCTGGACCGGCGCATTGCCACCTTCAGCAGCCCGCAGGGTAAGGTGCAGCAGGAATATGACTTCATCAACGTCATCCCGCCGATGAAAGCCCCGGACGTGGTGCGCAACAGCCCGTTACCCTGGCAGGCCGGTGCCTGGGCCGAGGAGGGCTGGATGGAGGTCGATCGCGGCACCCTGCGCCATGTACGCTACCCCAACGTATTCGGCATCGGCGATATCGCCGGGGTTCCCAAAGGCAAGACCGCCGCCAGCGTCAAATGGCAAGTGCCGGTGGCCATCGAACACCTGCTGGCGGACATCAGCGACAAGCCCACTGATGCGCTGTATACCGGATATACCTCCTGTCCGCTGATCACCCGGCTGGGCCAGGCGATGCTGGTGGAGTTCGACTACGAGAACAACCTGATGCCCTCCTTCCCCGGCCTCATCGCCCCGCTGGAAGAGCTATGGGTCAGCTGGGTAATGAAGACCATGGGGCTCAAGCCCACCTATATCAGCATGTTGCGCGGCCGCGCCTGACGACCATGGAGAGACTGTCATGAGTGAACTCGATCCCCTTGTACTGCTGGCGGTGTTTATCGAAATGCTCGGCTTGCCGCTGCTGATATTGCTGGTCGCCATCAGCCTGATCACTCCGCTGGCCTTTATCGTCCTGCTGCTGCGCGAGCGCCACATCGTCGCCAGCCGCATGCTCTGGAGTCAGGCAGCAGGGTTGGCCGGCGGCGGACTGGCGCTGGTACTGATGGCCAAGGTGTCCTCCTCCGGCTTTACCGATGCCGGTGGCCCGGCGGACTGGCTGCTGATCGGGCTGATTTTCGGTCTGGGACTGGTCGGCACTACCCTGATGCTGTACAGCATTGCCGGCTGGGCGCAGGCGCTGCGTCGCGCCGGCCATCACCACCCATCGGAGTAGGCATATGTGGGATCAACGCTACGCCAGTGATGAGTTCGTCTATGGCACCCAACCCAAGCTGTTCCTGGCCGAGCATGCACAGATATTGACCGGACCGGTACTCAGCCAGGGCCATAGGCGCTGAG
>LSQX01017445.1_pt3 | contig 11261 bp, 9 predicted proteins | sample 654561 | NCBI WGS metagenome assembly LSQX01 (sample SAMN04489861, study PRJNA283612) | anaerobic digester metagenome | isolation source: 4 biogas reactors fed with cattle manure at either 37C or 55C with and... | place: Denmark: Kongens Lyngby | collected 2014 | reverse complement strand
CAGCATTTCAAAAAAAGTGTGATGATAGGTATCGTGCCCCACCACATCTAAGTCATTGTGTTTACCCGAAACGCGAATACACTTTTGGGAATTTACCACTCGTTTATATTTTTTGGGATTATCCCCTAAAAAACAAGATTTAAACTGATTCATCCCAGCATTGATAAACATCAAGGTGGGATCGTCTTGGGGAACCACTGGGGAAGAGCGCACAAATTGGTGCTCTTTGCTTTTAAAAAACTCAATAAAGGAGCTGCGGATTTCTGCAGCAGTCATAAATTTTAAAGATTCGCTATTACTCATAGCAACAAATTTAGAAAATACCTAGAAATATAAGGAAATTAATCGTCTCCAAATAAATCATCTAAAAAAGCAGACATGGGATCTTCTACTTCTTTGAAGTCACGGGGTATTGTAAAATTATCCTCACTGGGAACATTTAAGTCCAGTTTTGCAAGGTCATAAGTGTTGCGCCCTTGGGTTTCTGTAACAGACTTCTTTAGTATCAAACCTTTATGAATCCAATATTTATCAGCCGAGGCAATCCATACATTTGTCTGTAAGTTTTTAATCATTTCTACCCCCAAGTTTTTGCCTTGGGAAAAAACCATCTGTGATTCTACCCACGGGAAATGCTCACTTTGCTGACTTTTACTTACATTCATGAAAGTTTTTTCTTCGAGATCTAATTGAAAAATCGTGTCATTACGCATAATGAAAACTTCGTTATCGGTACCAGCTTTTCCTTTCACAGTATAATTTACTTCTATGCGCATAAGCTTTTTATCATAATCAAAAGCTACCAACCGGGTCCCAGTAATTGAGGAACTTTTGACTTCATATTTAATAGTCGCACCGGGGATTTCAAATTTCGCATCTTGAGCCCCAACAGCCACCACTAAAAGAAATAAGAAAATTATTCTTGGCATACTATCTCCAATATGTTATACATTACAAATAGTAATCATTTAAGGCATTTTAAACAAGTGTTTTTTATAAGAGCCTATTTTACAGCATCCATAACATTTCGCTATAAGTGGGCAAAGGCCATAAATCATCGGGAATTTCACTCTCTATGGCGTCACAAACCATACGGATTTCATTTTGTAACGGCAAAATCTTTGTTACCATATAATGCATTTGTTTTTCCAAGCTTTCATCCTTATTTTGCTCGCTAATATCCACAAGTTTACGTAGGGATTTTTGTAAAAGCAGGGTTAAATTTTGCATTTCTAGCCAATGAACTTGTAAATAATCCTGATTTTCATTTACAATGTCTGCGTATTTAAGCCATGCTTCGGCGCCGATTTTCTTTGCCAAAGGGCTTTCCATAGAAGGCATTTCAGGTTGTTCATTAAGCCACAAAGCGCATTGCTGTAAATGTTTAAATGCTGCGGGCAAAACTTGAGTTCTTACTATCTCTATTAAGACTTTAGCCTCTACTTCTATACTTTTTATATAATGTTCGGCATAAATCTCGAAACGCGATGATAATTCCGTGGCAGATAACACTCCCAAAGAACTAAGCATTTCTACGACTTCGGGAGATTTCAGCATGGGTAAAGCTTCCACTGCTGTGGGCAAATTTGCCAAGCTTCTTTCTTGCACGGCCTGGATTTGCCATTGGGGATCGTAACCGTTGCCATTAAAAACAACTTTTCCGTGCTCCACCATAATTTCTTTAAGCACTAATTCTATGGCTGCATTAAGGTCTAATTCTTTGAGAAGTTGCTCCAAACGATCGGCGATATAGTGCAAAGACTCAGCCATAGCCGAATTTAATGCCACCAAGGGTCCCGCAATGGATTGGCTGGAACCCGCCGAACGAAATTCAAAGCGATTTCCCGTAAAAGCAAAGGGAGAAGTGCGATTTCTATCAGCGCTGTCCAAGGGCAACTTTGGCAAGGTATCTACCCCGACATGCAATGTGGTTTTAGTCTGAGCCGGAGCCAAAGCACCATCTTTAATTTGACCAAAAACTCTGGTCAATTCTTCGCCTAAAAACATGGAAATAATAGCTGGTGGCGCTTCGTGACCGCCTAAGCGATGATCGTTGGAAACCGAGGCCACCACCGCTCGCAATAAATGACCGTATTTATGTACACTGCGTATAACTCCGGCGCAAAAAAGCAGAAATTGAGCGTTATCTTGGGGAGTTTCGCCAGGTTCAAAGAGATTACCTTGGTTTTTATTGCCAATGGACCAATTAATATGTTTTCCGGAACCATTTACTCCAGCAAAAGGCTTTTCGTGTAAAATACACATAAAACCATGCTTTTTTGCCACGGTGCGTAGCACAGTTACGGTGAGTTGTTGATGATCCGTAGCCACATTGGCCACTTCAAAAAGAGGGGCGATTTCGTACTGCGCAGGTGCAGTTTCGTTGTGACGAGTTTTAGCGGGAATACCTAACCTATAAAGGGTATCTTCCACCTCTTGCATAAATACTTGCACTCTTTGGGGGATTACCCCAAAGTAATGATCCCCAAATTCTTGCCCTTTGGCAGAGCTTTTTCCCACTAAAGTACGACCCGTAAGCAAAATATCAGGTCTCAAAGCAGCTAGAGCTTCATCTATTAAAAAATATTCTTGTTCAGGCCCGCAAAAGGAATTTACTTTGTCAACATTATCGTGCCCTAAAATTTTTAATACGCGTTGGGCGGCTTTATTCAAAGCCACATCGGAACGCAAAAGCGGGGTTTTTTTGTCAAGAGCTTCGCCAGTCCACGAAACAAAAGCGGTGGGAATACATAAAGTTGCACCATTGGGCGTGTGCATAATATACGCAGGAGAAGTAACATCCCATGCAGTGTAACCTCGGGCTTCGAAAGTTGAGCGAATTCCACCACTGGGAAAAGACGAGGCATCGGGTTCGCCTCGCACCAATAATTTACCCGAAAAATGCTCTATAACACCCCCTTGGGAAGAGATATTGATAAAACTATCGTGTTTTTCTGCAGAATTGCCGGTAAGGGGGTAAAAAACATGGGAATAATAGCGAGCATTTTTGCTAATAGCCCATTCCATCATAGCTTCAGCTACTTGATCGGCCACATCTATGTTTAAAGCTTTGCCAGTTTCTATGGTTTCTTTAAGGGAATTATAAACTTCTGCGGGTAAATAACCCTGCATTTTGGGTAAATCAAATACATCACTGGCCCAAATTTCGTACATACGCTCAACGCAATCCATATTAGGCACTAAATCTATATGGCGCTTACTTTGCAAAGAGCGAATAGCTTTTCTTCTTTCTGTGTTGCTCATATTTACCCGTAGTTTTAAAAATTAATTTAGAAAAATGAAGCGAATACCCGTAAAGGGAGAATTACGAGTATTCACTTTCATATTGGCGTTGGACGCACAACGCCTTTTTATTGCTTTTAATAATTATTCTGATTACGCAAAAAACTAGGTGACTCAAAGTCAATTTCTTCGTTTTTCTTGTAATTTATCTCTAGCTTTTCTGAGTAATTTTGAGCACTTACTGGTTTACTTTCGATAATGCTTTCTTCGGCAAAGTCACCGAAGTTTTCCTCTTCGCCAAATCGCAAATTACCCGTGGCATTTTGTTCAAATTGCATGGGAATTGTTGGTGGAGTTTGAGCTTCCACATTCTCATTTTGCAAAGGAATAGATGGTGAACTTTGTACAACTTCTGTTTCTTGGGTTTGTGGCACAATACTCGGAGTTTCTTGAGGTCTTTCTTGCATTGAACTGTATTCTTCTACAAACTGCTCACCTTCCTTTTTAAAACCAGTAGCAATCACCGTAACAGAAATATCATCTTCCCAATCGGCTTTTTCTACATCACCCCAAATAATACTGGGTTGATTTTCTTCACCTACACTTTCGTAGATATAGGTCATAATGGTATTTAACTCTTCAAAAGCACATTCAGGACCATGGGTGATGTTAATTAATACATGACTTGCGCCATTGATATTCACATCTTCTAATAATGGCGAGCTAATAGCAGTTTCTGCAGCCATTAAAGCCTTGTTTTCACCATTAGCAGTGCCAGTACCCATAAGTGCATCACCTCCATTTTCCATGACGGTGCGTACATCAGCAAAGTCCACTTGCATAAACCCGTGGGTTAAAATAATTTCACAAATGCCTAGAACTGCATTGTTTAAAACAGCATCTACTATGCCAAAAGTTTCTGCAACTGTAGCTTTTTGCCCCAGGGAAAGCACTTTATTGTTTTCAACCACAACGATAGTGTCAACATTTTCCCGTAAAGCTTTTATGCCTTCTTCGGCATGCCTCATGCGGACTGGTCCTTCAAAATGAAATGGCTTGGTAACAACTGCTACAGAAAGCACACCCAAATCCCGAGCAATTTCAGCTACCACTGGCGCTGCGCCTGTACCAGTTCCACCACCCATACCGGCAGTGATAAAAATCATATCGGCACCTTTAATTGCCTCTTCAACTTCCTTGCGGTTTTCTTGAATGGCATCAAAACCGTTTCCTGGCTTTGCACCAGCACCAAGACCTTTGGTTTTTTCATGACCAATGGGTATTTTAAGGTCAGCTAAACTGTTATCCAGAGAAAGTTTATCCGTATTAATGGAAATAAACTCCACCCCTTCAAGGCCATTAGTAACCATGCGATTTACCGCATTGCCACCACCACCTCCAACGCCCACAACTTTTATGCGCGCCGCTTCTTTAAAACTCTCATCGAGAATAAGAGTTGGGTTTTTTGCTGTGTTTTTCATGATATCTCCCTTGATTATATGTATTCCTTAATCAGTTGAATAATTTTTCTAAAAAGACTCTTTACCTGTCCATTACTCTTGTGGCTTGAACTACTTCGAGCTTCGTACTCTCTTTGACGAGCCGCATACTCTACTAATCCTACCCCAGTGGCATATTCAGGAGAGCATATATGATCTGTAATTCCTGAATTAACTTTGGGCAAACCTACTTTTATGGGTAAGCCAAAAACTTCTTCTGCTAACTCTGCACTATTTTCTAATAAAATTGAGCCACCGGTAAGCACTATTCCAGCTCCTAAACGCTCTTTCATTTTATTTTTCTCTAAATTTGCATTTATTTGCATGTAAATTTCTTCCATGCGAGCGTGAATAAACTTTATTAGATCTTTTTTCTCTACCTGTTTATTTTCTCGCCCACCAATGCCTGGCACTGTTACAAAATCATCTTTATCTATGCTAGTAAGGCGACAAGCACCGTGGCGAATCTTCAAATCTTCGGCTTTATCCATGGGTGTAGAAAGCCCCACAGCCACATCTTTAGTCACATAATGTCCACTATATTTTATGCTATGAATATGTTGGATAGAGTTTTCGTAAAACACCGCTAAATCTGTGGTACCACCGCCAAAATCCAAAATAGCCACGCCTAATTCCTGTTCATCTGGACTTAAAACCGCAAAAGATGAAGCCCAAGACTCCAACACTAAATCAGCTACTTTTATACCAGCCCTTTCTACGGTTCGGTAAATATTTTGCACCACCGATGTAGTGGCTATTATAATGTGAACCTCTACCTCTAAGCGTACCCCAGTCATACCCACAGGGTCAATTATGCCAGTTTCTTCATCTACGGTAAAACTTTTGGGCAAAACATGAATAATTTCTTTATCCGAAGATAAATTTATGGTGCGAGCCTGCTCTATGGCATTATCTACATCTTCAACGGTTATTTCATTGTCTCTACCGCTTACTGTAACCATCCCTTTGGCATTCATAGCTGTTATATGTAAGCCTGAAACACCCACATAAACCTCTTTAACATCTTGACCAGACATTAGTTCAGCTTCTTCTATGGCTTTTTGTACAGATTTGACTGCAGCATCTACATTTAAAGGTACGCCACTGCGCATTCCTTCTGATGGAACTGAGCACGCACCCACAACGCGTATTTCCCATCTTTCATCTTTTTCTTTGGGTATAAGCTCAGCCATTACAACATTTATGTTAGATGTTCCAATATCTAAGCCTACTATGATTTCGTATTCTTGGGTATTGCTATCCATCGCCATTCTCCTGCTTTAGGTTTACTGCCACTGCCATCCCTTGAAAGCGCATGTCTAAAACTTTAGCCTCTTGCACTTTTTTGCCCAAACCTTTAACTAACAACCTGTACTGAGCAAAAACTTGTTTATTAATATTTTTGGGGGAAAACTTAATTTTATGTTGACTATCACGCATAAAAACTTCAAAATACAAAGGGCCTTTATGTACTATAACTTGAGAAATATTTTGATATAGGTACTCATCATCTTTGGCCACAGCGTTCAAAAATTTAACTGCTTCTGCTAATCCTATGCTATCTACAGCTTCTACATAAGGCAAAGAAGCTGCCAAATGAACATCTGTGGGCATAACAGTGGCTTTGTTTGATAAAATTGTAATCTTATTATCTTCTAGCAAATTAAATAATGGTTGTACTTCTTGTAGTTTTATTTGCAAAGTAAAAGGCCATTTTTTATTTATTTGCACTACGCTGACTAAGGGCAAAGCCTCTAGTCTATGACTTATGCTATCTAAGGGTAAATCTCGCATGGGTGTTCCCACCTCTACCCCCACTAAAGAGATGAGTTGTTCCCAGTTTAATAAGCGATTCCCTTCTATATTCACTGTTTTAAGTACGAAAAAGTTATTATTTTCAACTTTTTTGTAAGCAAATACCGCCGCCCAAGAAACACCGCCCACCACCACTAAAACCAGTGCGAGTCTAAAAGATAAACGCATAAATAAATTGCTTTTATTCTTAAATTTTTGCGTTCTTTGCTGACGAGCTAATTCACGCCTTTTGCGCTCATTTGCCCCTACGCGACGACTGCCTTTATTTCTCATATTCATGGATTTTCCTCCACAAATTTACGCGCCCACTTCCAAATATTACCTGCGCCCATAAATAAAACCACATCTCCAGTTTGGGTATTCTTTTGCAAAAAAGTTATGGCATTATCCAATGAACCGATAGCATGAGCGTTTTTGTGCCCTTTACGCAAGGTGCTTTCCACGATCAACTCTGCATTTACCCCATCTATGGGTTCTTCTCTGGCTCCATAAATATCTGTTACCAACAACAAGTCGCTATGCAAAAATTCAGTGCCAAAATTTTCATACTGCTCTTGGGTACGAGAATACAAATGGGGCTGAAAAACCACCACTACTCTTTTTTCAGCAAAAGCTTCGCGCACACCTTCTAAGGTCGCCTTAACTTCCGTAGGATGATGAGCGTAATCATCGTAAACCAAAATATCATCTGGGGTATGTGCCAAAAGTTCAAAACGCCGATTTACCCCACTAAAATCGGCCAAAGCACGACGCACTACATTTAAGGAAATATGTTCTTCGTTGGATAAAGCCAAAGCTCCCAGAGCGTTGAGAACATTGTGTCTGCCAGGAATAGGCAAAATAAATTCACCTAAGCTTTCTTTACGCTTAAAAACTTCAAATTTAGAGCTACCGTCAGCTAAAAAGCTTAAATTCTGCACCCGATAATCGTTTTGGGGACCAAAACCGTAAGTTACCACGGTTTTACGCAAATGACTTAAAATATCTTGACAATTAGCATCATCACCGCAGATTATCACCTGACCGTAAAAAGGCACTTTATTGGCAAATTTGATAAAAGCTTGTTTAATTTCATCTAAACTGCCATAACAATCCAAATGATCCACATCAATATTGGTAATAATGGTGGAACTCGGCATCATATCCAAAAAACTGCGATCGTATTCATCGGCTTCGGCAATCAAGTATTTACCTTGCCCAAAAAGTGCTCCAGTGCCACGGCCTTTTACAATTCCTCCCACAATCACTGTGGGATCTAGCTCCGCTAGTTCCCAAATAGCTCCCACCATAGAAGTAGTGGTGGTTTTTCCATGGGTTCCCGCCACGGCCATGGTGTTTTTTAAACGCATTAATTCTCCCAACATTTCGGCGCGGCGAATCACGGGAATCTTCTTTTTTTGCGCTTCCACAATTTCTGGATTATCCAAGCTCACCGCCGAAGAATACACCACCAAATGCACGCCTTCTACATTGGAAGCCTGATGTTCGGAGAATATATTTATCCCCAAATTACGCAAATATTGCACCACTGGTCCTGAACTAGGATCTGAACCAGATATATTGAAACCATTGGCATGTAAAACTTCGGCTATGCCCGACATTCCTGCCCCGCCAATTCCTATAAAATGCAAACGCTGAATTCTAGTTGATGGAATCACTGCGCACCTCCCTTAAATTCAGGGAAATCAGCCAAAACATTTTCGGCAATGCGATCCGCTGCATCGGGCATCCCCATTTGCTTAGCCTTTTGTTGCATATCTTCGAGTTTAGCTGGGTTACCCAATAATTTCATGACTTTTGTCCAAAGTTCATTGGGTGCATTGTCTAATTCTACCCATGCCGCACCCGCTTTTTCTAAAACTCGAGCATTATGCTCCTGATGATTAGCGGTGGCAAAGGGAAATGGCACCAAAATCGACGCTTTGCCAAAAGCCAAAAGTTCCGCTAAAGTAGAAGCACCCGCCCGGGAAATTACCACATCGGCATGCTGGATATAAGCATAAACATCATCTAAAAATCCTTTGACATGCACATTATCAGGAATGGAATTATTACTACTAATGCTTTCCACATTATTTAACCCAGCTTGCCAAACCACAGCGCATTTTTTTAACCCAGCAATCTGTTTAAGCGATGCAGTTATTTTTTCATTTATACCTTTAGCCCCTTGACTACCACCTAAAATCAACACTTTGTGGTCGGCAGAGGCAAATTCCACAGGTGCAGGACTATTTTGCGCTGCAGACAAAGCTCGCACAGGGTTTCCCATAATCACAGAGGATTTATTTTTGAATTGTTTGGCCGCAGTTTCAGAGGTTACAAATATCTTATGGGCAAATTTGGCTCCTATCTTGTTTGCCACCCCTGCCACCGCGTTTTGTTCTTGTAAATAAATGGGGATTTTTAACCATGCTGCTGCTAAAACTATGGGCAAAGAGACATATCCACCAGTGGCCACCACTGCATTGGGTTGAGTGGATTTTAAAACTTTTATACTGCGCATAATAGCTGCGCTTAATTTAAAAGGCAAAGTTAAATTAGCCCAAAAAGAAGAGCGTTTTAAAGGTACTGCTTGAATTTTATTAAAATCATAATGCTCAGCGACTAATTTTTCTTCCATGGAAGCTTCGCGACCGGCAAAAGATATTTTTTTCACTCCCAATTTTGACAAAGACTCTGCAATAGCCATTGCAGGATAAATATGTCCGCCAGTACCACCACAAACAAATACAAAATGCAAACTCATGCCATACTCCGCTGTTCCACCTGCAAACCACTAGTTTTAGGCTTAGATAAATTCAATAAAATTCCCAATGCAAATAAATTCATAATTAAACTCGTTCCACCAAAACTCACCAAAGGCAAAGGTTGCCCTGTGGAAGGTAAAAGCCTGATACACACACCTATATGCACAAAAGCATTCAAACCAATGGCAACTGTGATCGCCACCGCCAACAACTTTCCAAAAACATCGGGACTGTTTCTAGCAATAGTAAGCCCTCGCCACATTATAACACCAAAAAGTAAAATCACTACGCTTGTACCTACAAAACCCATTTCTTCACCTAAAATGGCAAAAATGGTATCGGTAAAAGGCATGGGTAAATAACCCAATTTTTGAGTTCCATGCCCTAAACCTGTCCCCCAAAAACCACCATTTCCAAGACTAATCAACGCTTGTAACTGCTGATAAGAGCTTTTGGTATGTGCCGCAGGATCTAACAGAGCCAAAATTCGACTGCGCCTGTAGGGCATAAGTAAAGCCACCACTGCCAACACGGGAACTAAGGAGGCAAACACACTAAACAAATAAGTTAGCTTGGTTCCCGCTGCATAAAGCAACACCATGGAAACCAAGAAAATCATAGTGGCCATGGAATAATTTGGCTGCAACACTATAAGCAGAAATATTATAGCCACTAATACCAGAGGTTGTACAAAACCCTCTTTAAGATTACGCACTTTCGGGCCTGCTTCGGCTAATTTGGCCGCTAGAATCATAAATATGGCTAATTTGGCTAATTCTGAAGGTTGAAAATCAAAACCACCTATGGAAAGCCAGCGTTTTGCACCATGGGCGCTGATGGCGGCACTACTGAAAATAATGGCCAATAATAAGATTATACTCACAAAAAACAGAGGTCGCGAAGCTTTGTACCAGTATTTATAGTCTATGGTTATGCCCGCCCCCAAAAACATCAAGCCTACCACAACTTTTTTAAGGTGGCTAATTATAAAAAAGTTGGCAGGCAGATTACGCGCTTGGGCCAAAGGCATACTAGCACTGTAGATCACTACAACGCCTAGCCCTACCAAGCACAAAATTGCTATCAGCAAAACATAATCTATGCGCCAATTTTTCATTAATTATCTTCCCAAAATTGCGGTTCTAATTGTTCTAAACCATTGACAACGGTTTCTAACTTCATACCCCTAGAAGCTTTTACTAAAATCAAGTCGTTTTTTTGTACTTCATTTTGCAAAAACTCTTTAATTTCTGCATGACTATGGAAATGCAAGGCTTTTTCGGGAGACATTCCTCCACGCAAAGCTCCTTCTTGGATAAATTTGCCCAATTTTCCTATGCAAAGCAATAAATCCACATTCATTTGAGGCACTAAAAAACCAATTTCTTCGTGGAGCTTAGCTTCATTCACACCGAGTTCCAGCATATCTCCTAAAATCGCCACTTTACGCTGGGCATTTTTCACATTGGCGATGGTTTCTAATGCAGCACGCATAGAAGAAGGATTAGCATTGTAGCAATCCACCGCCACCTTGAAACCAGACATGCGGCGGATTTCCATACGCATTCCCGAAGCGTTAAAGTTAGCCAAAGCTTGGGAAATAATGCCTTTAGGAACTCCCATTTGCGTAGCCACCGCAATAGCCGCCAAAGCATTGTATAAATTATGAGTTCCAGGCACCGCCAAGCGATATTGGGTTCTTCCTATGCGAAAACTTGCGCAAGCATTGCTATCCCACACCAATTCTCGAGGAGAAAACTGTCCGCGACTAAGGCCAATAGTTACGATTTTGTACCGCTTGGTACTCCGCATTTTATTCAAAAAAGGATCGTCAGCATTAATAATAAGCGTGCCTTTTTTAGCAAAACCATCTTTTATGGATGCTTTTTCTTTAGCAACTTCGGATAAATCGCCAAAACCTTCTAAATGACTTTGCCCCACATTGGTAATCACAGCT
>LSQX01024022.1_pt1 | contig 11262 bp, 11 predicted proteins | sample 654561 | NCBI WGS metagenome assembly LSQX01 (sample SAMN04489861, study PRJNA283612) | anaerobic digester metagenome | isolation source: 4 biogas reactors fed with cattle manure at either 37C or 55C with and... | place: Denmark: Kongens Lyngby | collected 2014 | reverse complement strand
GAGGAACACGGATATTATGTTGGCTCAAGAGGCTCTGTCGGCTCATCCTTTGTTGCGTCAGCTGCAGGGATATCCGAGGTTAACCCCTTGGCACCACATTACCTTTGCAATAAATGTAAGCACAGCGAGTTCTTTACAGACGGCAGCGTCGGCTCAGGATTTGACCTGCCGCCCAAAAACTGCCCGAACTGTCAAACACTTATGCAGCGTGACGGGCATGATATTCCCTTTGAAACCTTCCTGGGCTTCAACGGCGACAAGCAGCCCGATATAGATTTAAATTTTTCGGGTGAATATCAATACTATGCACACAGATATACTGAGGAGCTTTTTGGCAAAACCCATGTGTTTAAGGCAGGAACAATCGGAACGCTTGCTAATAAGACGGCTTATGGTTTTGTCAAGAATTGGCTCACCGAAAAAGGTCTTGTTGTGTCCAAGGCCGAGGAGGACAGGCTGACTGCAGGCTGTGTCGGCATAAAACGCACAACAGGGCAGCACCCGGGCGGGATGGTTGTTATACCCGCAGATAAGGAGGCCGAGGATTTCACTCCCGTTCAGCACCCTGCAAATGACACGGATAAGGGCATGACTACACATTTTGACTTCCATGCTCTTCACGATACCATTCTCAAGCTTGATAACCTCGGTCATGATGTTCCGACCTTTTACAAGTATCTTGAGGATTTGACGGGTGTTTCGGTTATGGATGCGGATGTCTGCGACCCAAAGCTCTATGAATTGCTGCTTAGTCCTGAGCCTTTGGGAGTGACAAGAGAAGATATTAACTGTGAAACCGGCACTCTTTCCATACCGGAGATGGGTACTCCGTTTGTCCGCCAGATGCTCCTTGACTCAAAGCCAAAGAATTTCTCCGACCTGCTTCAAATATCCGGGCTTTCTCATGGCACGGATGTATGGCTGGGCAATGCTCAGGATTTGATTAAAAACGGCACCTGCACTATTTCAGAGGTTATCGGCACTCGTGACAGCATTATGACTTACCTTATGCACAAGGGTCTTGAGCCAAGCGTGGCGTTTAAAATCATGGAAATTGTCAGAAAAGGCAATGCAGGCAAGCAATTGACCGATGAGCACAAAAGAGCAATGAAGGAGCATGGCGTTGAGCAATGGTATATTGACGCATGCACAAAGATTAAATATATGTTTCCCAAAGCTCATGCGGCGGCCTATGTCATCGCAGCTTTGCGCCTTGCATGGTACAAGCTCTATTATCCGCTCGAATACTATGCAACCTATATGACAGTCCGTGGTGAGGATTTGGATACAGCGGCGATAATGGCAGGCAGGTCCGCAGTTAAGGCAAGAATGAATGAAATCGTTCTCAAGGGCAAGGAAGCTACTACAAAAGAGGAGAATACATACACCTCCCTTCAGGTCGTCAATGAAATGATGGCAAGAGGAATTGAATTTTTTCCTGTTGATATTTACAAATCGGATGCCAACATATATAAAATAGAGGACGGTAAAATAAGGCTGCCGTTTTCCGCTCTTGAGGGAGCGGGCGGTGTTGCGGCACAATCGCTCCAGTCGGCAAGGGACGACGGTGAGGGCGAATACATTTCAGTTGACGATATTCAGCGCAGAGCCGGTGTTTCCAAAAAGGTTATTGAGGCATTGCAGAATGCCGGAGCACTAGCCGGCCTGCCTGAGAGCAGGCAAATGAGCCTTTTTTAAAAACGGAAGTATTTTCATTATTTGTTGACAGAATTAATTTATTGTGCTATCATGTTAACATACTAAAGCGGAGAGTGAAAATACTATGAAAAACTACGCAAAAATAACCCCTGAGGGGACAAGGGACCTCCTTTTTGAAGAATGCGATGCAAGGCGAATGGTTGAAAGCGCACTTTCTAAGCTGTTTAAATCAAGAGGATATAAAAAGGTAATAACTCCGGCACTTGAATTTTTTGATGTTTTTAACCGTGAATCTGCTGGAATGCCTCCCGAAACACTCTATAGTCTGACGGATAATAGGGGCAGGCTGCTGGTGCTAAGGCCCGATAATACGCTGCCAATTGCGAGGATAGCCACAACAAGGCTTCGTGACGCACAGTACCCTCTCAGGCTTTACTACAATCAGCGTGTTTTTCGCCGCTGCCCTTCATATTCTGGTCACAGCGATGAATCCTCACAGGGCGGCATTGAATTAATCGGTGCCGGGGGGCTTCGTGCGGATTTGGAGATTTTGCTCACCGCCGTCGAGGCACTCAATAACTGCGGCGCACCTGATTACAGGATTGAAATTGGTCATGCCGGGTTTTTCAAGGCGCTTTCCGACGAGCTTGAAACGAGCGACGAAATCAGAGAAAGAATCTGCGAGCTTATTACTTCAAAAAGCTATGCCGCTCTCAATGATTTGCTTGACCGCATAGGTGATAATGATACAACCAGGGCATTGAAAAACCTGCCGAGGCTTTTCGGCGGTTCAGAGGTTCTTGAAAGAGCTGCGGCTCTTTATAAGAGCGAGGCCGCTGTTGAAGCACTGGATTATTTGGGGCAGGTCTATTCAAGAATTGATAAGCTGGGGCTTGGCGGTAAAATAAACATTGACATGGGTCTGGTTCACAGAAGTAATTATTATACAGGCCTTGTGTTCAGAGGTTATATTGAAGGCTCGGGGGTTACAATACTATCCGGAGGCAGGTATGACAGGCTTATAGGTGAGTTCGGCAGGGAGCTGCCCGCAACGGGTTTCGGCATTGAAACGGACGCACTTGCCAAAGCACTCCTTTCCAACGGTGCTGTTGAAAAAAGTAAACCTGCAGAAGTTCTGGTTTTCGGTGAGGATGGGAGCGAGGCGCAGGCAGTCATCCATGCCGCAGAGCTTAACCGCAAGGGGATTATTTGTGAAATCAGCACGGATATTGATATCTCTCTGGCCGAGGATTATGCAGTGTGCAAAGGCATAAATCGCCTTGATATAGTTTCAGCTCACGCTATAGTAACAAAAGAGTTAAAAAGGGAGGAAGATTTATGAGGCCTATCAGAATAGCACTCACAAAGGGAAGGCTCGAGAAGAGGACAATCAGCCTCTTTCAAACAATGGGGCTCAATTGCTCTGAGTTAATCAACAAGGGTAGACGGCTTATTTTGCCAGTGGATGACTATGAGGTAGTCCTTGCAAAAGCTGCCGATGTAATAACCTATGTTGAGCACGGTGCTTGTGATATCGGCATAGTGGGTAAGGATACAATTGTCGAAAAGGGCGGCGATTACTATGAAATGACCGACCTGGGCTTCGGCAAATGTTATTTTGCTCTGGCGGCTAAAAAGAATTTCGATTTTTATAACGGGTATAAAGAGAAGATTATTGCTTCAAAGTACCCAAATGTTGCACACTCCTTTTTTGAAAACAAGGGTATGGATGTTAACATAATCAAGATTGAAGGCTCGGTAGAGCTGGCTCCGCTTCTGAATTTTGCGGATGCTATTGTCGATATAGTCGAAACAGGCACAACGCTCAAAGAGAACGGGCTTGAGGTCATTGAAGAGATTATGCCTATTTCCGCAAGAGTTATTGTCAATATGGCAAGCATGAAGCTGCGCAAGGAAGAGATTGAAAGCTTCCTGTCAGATATTGAGCTTGCCAAGGAGGTTTCCAAATGATATCCGTTACAAAGGCAGATGGCATTGCTCAATGGGAATTGATAAAACAGCTCAAAGCCCGAAGCGGCGAAACTGATAGAAGGGTTACCGCCGCGGTGAGCGAAATTCTCGAGGATGTCAGGGCTGACGGGGACAGGGCAGTGCGGGAATACATCGTTAAATTTGACGGCACAGCACCCGAAAAAACAGAAATAACAAAAGAGCAGATGAGTGCCGCACTTAAGGTCTGCAGAGCAGATTTTATAGAATCCCTCCAAAGAGCGGCTCAGAATATCAGGGATTTTCATCAGAGGCAGAAGCAGCAAAGCTGGCTCAATACGCTCGATAACGGTTCTATTCTGGGTCAGAGGGTAAGAGGGCTCCACAGAGTCGGCGTCTATGTTCCTGGTGGCACTGCGGCATATCCCTCCTCGGTGTTAATGAATGTCATCCCTGCAAAAATTGCCGGTGTAAATGAAATAATTATGGTAACTCCGCCCTTAAAGGACGGCACGGCAAACCCCGATATTCTTGCCGCCGCCGCAATTGCAGGGGTTGACAGAGCCTTCCTAGTTGGCGGCGCACAGGCTGTCGGGGCTCTTGCATACGGCACTCAAACAATACCTAGGGTTGATAAAATCGTGGGTCCGGGCAATATTTTCGTCGCAACGGCAAAAAAGCTCCTGTTCGGCACAGTCGATATAGACATGGTTGCAGGGCCTAGCGAAATTCTGATTGTTGCGGACGAAACCGCCCACCCTGAATATATTGCAGCCGATTTGATTTCTCAGGCTGAGCATGATGTTTTAGCAAGCGCCGTGCTGCTGACTGATTCACATCAGCTTGCGGAAAAGACAATTAAGGAACTAGAACGCCAAAGCTCATATCTCTCAAGGCGGGATATTATAGAGAAATCACTTGACAACTACGGTGCGGTAATTATTTGCAAGGATATAAAGCAAGCGATTGAGCTTGCTAATGAGCTTGCACCGGAGCACCTGGAGCTTTGTGTTAAGAATCCGCTTGAATATATCGGTGTTGTTGATAATGCGGGCTCGGTGTTTCTGGGCAATTACTCACCTGAGGCTCTCGACGATTATTGTGCCGGGCCTAACCATGTTTTGCCCACAGGGGGAACGGCAAGGTTTTTCTCACCTCTTTCAGTTGATAGCTTTATAAAAAAATCAAGCTTCATTTATTATACAGAGAATGCGCTTGCCGATGCAAAATCCGACATTCTGAACCTTGCTCAGGCAGAGGGGCTCACAGGCCACGCCAACTCAGTAGAGGTAAGATTTAAAGAAGGGGAAAATAATGCCGTTTGAATTAAACGAAAAGCTCAAAAATATCGAGCCTTATGCTCCAATTAGCGGTGAATACAGAATAAGGCTCGATGCCAATGAATCCTTTATTTCACTTTCGGATGAGGTATGGGATGCCATATCTCAGCGGATTGAAAGCCTCAAGTTTAACAGATATCCCGACCCGTTTGCTACGGAGCTTTGCTCTCTGTTTGCAAAGTTCTATGGCATAAAAAGTGAGCTTGTCACTGCCGGAAACGGTTCGGATGAGCTTATTTCGGTTATTATGAGTGGTTTTCTTCAAAAAGGGGACTGTGTTATCTGCCTTTCGCCCGATTTTTCTATGTATGAGTTTTATTCCCATATCGTAGAGAGCAATTGTATTGTTGTTCGAAAAAGGGATGACTTCACTGTCGATATTGACGAAGTAATCAGCAATGCAAACGAGAGCAATGCCAGGATGATTATTTTTTCAAATCCCTGCAACCCGACTTCAATAGGCATTAAAAGGGAGGATGTTATCAAACTGATAAAAAGCGTCAGCTCTCTGGTTGTTCTCGATGAGGCATATATGGATTTTTATGACCAGTCGCTGATAAATGAGGTTGAGCAATACGATAATCTTATAATTCTCCGTACCTGCTCAAAGGCATTGGGCATGGCAGCCATAAGGCTGGGCTTTGCAATTTCAAACAAAAAGCTTACGTATACAATAAGATGCGTGAAATCTCCCTATAATGTAAATTCGGTTACACAGGCAATAGGGTGCGCTGTTTTTTCCAACCCTGATTATATCAGAAGGTCCATAGAGAGAATAAAAACCTCAAGGGAAAATTTAGTTGAAGAAATGAAAAAACTCGAAAAAAATTATCCTCAAGAGTTGAAAATTATTGCTAATTCAGCAAATTTCGTGTATACTAGATTTCATAAAGCAGAGGATTTGTTCCATTTTTTGATGAATGAGGGCATTATTGTTCGCCGATTTGGAGACTACCTGAGGATTACGGCGGGCAGAAACTACGAAAACTCGGAGCTTATTTTTGCAATAGATAAATTCCTGAGCGGAGGTGAAACGCTTTGAGAACGGCACAGGTTGACAGAAAAACAAGCGAAACCGATATCTCCCTTTTCCTTTCAATTGACGGGGGGCAGATAGAGGTTTCAACAGGCATAGGGTTCCTTGATCATATGTTGAGGAGCTTTGCTCTTCATGCGGGCTTTGGTCTGAATATCAAGTGCGTGGGCGACCTTGAGATTGATGCCCACCATACCGCAGAGGATTGCGGCATAGTTCTCGGCAAGGCATTTTTTCAGGCACTTGGAGATAAATCGGGCATTGCGAGATATGGCAGCATTTTCATTCCTATGGATGAATCGCTTGCCTTTGCAAGCGTTGATATCAGTGGTAGGTCATTCCTAGTTTTTGATGCTGATTTCAATGCCGAGAAGGTTGGCGAGTTTGACACCTGCCTTTGTGAGGAGTTTTTCAGAGCCTTTGCTTTCAATGCAGGCATAACACTACACATAAAGCTTTTGTACGGCAGCAATGCACATCATCAGATTGAGGCTGTTTTTAAAGCAGCCGCCCATGCCTTAAATGTTGCCACAGCTATTAGCAGCGAGGGATTGCTTTCCGCCAAGGGGGTTCTCTGATGGTGATTCTGCCCGCAATAGATATAAAAAACGGTGAATGTGTACGCTTGTTCCAAGGCGATATGTCCACAGCACAACGGGTTGCGGAGAATTATATGTCAACTGCAGAGTCCTTCAAAGCAGCCGGCGCACAATGGATTCATATGGTTGACCTTGATGGAGCAATAAGCGGGCGTAGAGTAAACAGCGGCATTTTTCTGGATGTTGCAAGGCACAGCGGATTGAAGGTTGAATTAGGCGGCGGCATACGCAGCATGGAGGATATAGAATTCTATCTCAGCAATGGCATTTCAAGGATTGTGCTCGGCTCTGCAGCTATAAAAAATCCTCTGCTTGTAAAATCAGCAGTGGAAAGCTTCGGTGAAAAAATAGCCGTCGGCATAGATGCAAAGGGCTCCAAAGTGGCGGCGGGGGGATGGGTTGAGCTAAGCTCAATCGATTTTATTGAGCTTGCCAAAGAAATGGAGTGCTACGGAGTCGAGTATATTATTTTCACTGATATCAATCGTGACGGTATGCTCTCCGGCCCTAATGTTGAGAGGCTTCAAGCCCTCAACAAGGCGGTCAGTTGCAATGTTATTGCAAGCGGCGGCATAACCGACATGAAGGATATAAATAATCTTAAAAAATGTGATTTGTATGGAGCAATCTGCGGTCGTTCGATTTACTGTGGTACATTAAATCTATCTCAGGCAGTAGCAGTTGCAAGCGAATCTGAGGGGAGGACTTAGTTTTGAATATTTCGGATGGGGTTGTTGAAAGATTATTTAGAAAAAGCCATCTGATTCCTACTATAATCAAGGATTATAGAACCGGAAGGATTCTAATGATGGCATACATGAACAGAGAATCACTGGAAAAAACTCTTGAAACAGGCTATACATGGTTTTACAGCCGCTCCCGTCACAGGCTTTGGAATAAGGGTGAAACCTCCGGCCATGTTCAGAAAGTTCTCAAAATAACTGCCGATTGTGACTATGATACACTGCTGATTAAAGTAAAGCAGAGCGGGCCGGCATGCCACACTGGGCACACAAGCTGCTTCTTTAATGTTATCTGGAGGTCCGAAGAACAATATAAATAATTCGGAGATGGGATTTATGCAAGACGCTTTTAATTGCTTATATGATGTAATATTGCAGCGCAAGGCAAACCCCATGGAGGGTTCTTATACCTGCTATCTTTTTGAGCAGGGGATTGACAAAATACTGAAAAAATGCGGTGAGGAGTGTGCTGAAACAATAATTGCCGCCAAAAACGCCGATAAAAAAGAAATTATATATGAAATTAGTGACCTTATTTTTCACCTAACGGTGCTCATGGCACAGGCAGAGGTGACTCCTGATGATATTGCAGCGGAGCTTAAAAAACGAAGCGCCAAAACCGGCAACCTCAAAGCAATTCATCAAGCAGATAAAAACACTTAGACTCAAGGAGGGCTTTTAAACATGGGCCTGGCTGAAAAAATACTTTTCTTTATTCTCTTCATTTTGTGTGCATTTATCATTATTACCCTCATTAGGGCAATATTCTATACCCCTAAGAAAAGAGATATACCGAAATTCAGCAAAGAAAAGGTGGATGCCAAGAAGGCTGCCGAACACCTGAGCGGTGCCATACGCATACCGACTGTATCCTACCCCGAATGGGAGAATGTCGACTGGTCGCAGTTTGAGCGGTTTCATAAATATCTGGAGGAAACATATCCGCTGATACATAAAACTCTTTCAAAAGAGGTTATATCCAAAGCTAGCCTTCTCTACCGCTGGAAAGGGAAAAATCCGTCACTAGAACCGATTGCCCTGCTTTCACACCAGGATGTTGTGCCGGTTGCACCGGGAACTGAAAAAGACTGGGAGCATCCTGCCTTCGGCGGCGAAAACGACGGCGAATTTATCTGGGGCAGAGGCGCCCTTGACATGAAAAACCACCTTATTTGTGTTATGGAGGCTGTTGAAACCCTTATTGATGAGGGCTTTGAGCCTGAAAGGGATGTTTATCTTTGCTTCGGGCATGACGAGGAGGTTGTTGCCTCAGAGCATTCGGGTGCAAAGTCAATTATGGATACACTCAAGAGCAGGGGAATAAGGCTGGACAGTGTGCTCGATGAGGGCGGTGCGATACTTCCTGTAAATATTAAAGGGATAATAAATAAAAACCTTGCCGGCATCGGCATTGCGGAAAAGGGATATGCCGACTTTGAAATTTCAATAAGCAGCAAGGGCGGCCATTCATCGCAGCCGCCAAAGCATACAGCTCTCGGTCAATTGGCTGATGTCATTAAGGATTTGGAAAACCATCAGTTCAAATCAAAGCTACTTCCCTTCCTTTCACAGCTTTTTGCAAACATAGGTAGGAATGCTTCATATCCTGCGAGGATTATTGCCTGCAATATCTGGCTCCTAAAGCCCGTTATTAAGGCAGTTATGAAAAGATTACCCCCCGCCGCATGTATGATAAGGACTACCACGGCGGTCACAATGTCACAGGGCAGCCCGGCGGCAAATGTTTTGCCTCAGATTGCTGCCGTTACAGTCAACTTCAGGCAGATGCCAGGCACGACAACCGCCGATATTGAAAGGCATATAAAAAAAGTTGTCAGAAACAAAAACATAAATATCAAGGTTTTAAAATCAAAAGAGGCATCAAAGTTTTCACCTACGGATTCAAGGGCATTCAAGATTATTGAGGAGCTTTGCATGGCCGATAATGCCGATAATATCGTCGCCCCGTACCTTGTCATGGGCGGAACAGATGCCTGCTTCTACGAGCCGATTTGCGATAATATTTATCGCTTCTCTCCCTTCCATGTCAATACATCTCTGCTGCTCTGCACTCATGCAACAAATGAAAAAGTACCAGTCAGTACACTCGGGCAGGGCGTTTCATTCTTTAAGAGTTATGTGCGCAACCTTTCACAAAGCTGATTGAGAGGGTAGAATCATGCCGAACTTTTTGATTGCTCCGGATTCGTTCAAAGGCACAATGTCATCGCAGGAGGTTTGCGATATCATTGAAAGAGCGATTGAGGATTGTTTGCCCGGCTCAAAAATAAAAAAGCTCCCCGTCGCCGATGGCGGCGAGGGGTTTCTTTGCGCTATGAAAGCGGTTAAAGGCGGCGAGCTTATAAAAACCACCGTTAGAGGGCCGTTTGGAGAGCCTGTGCAGGCAGAATATCTTCTCGCAGGGCAAACCGCCGTTATTGAAATGGCATCATGTGCTGGCCTGCCGCTTGTGGGTGAAAAGAAAAACCCGCTATTAACAACCACTCTGGGGGTTGGCGACTTAATTAAGCATGCACTGGAAACAGGCGCAAGCAACATATTGCTCGGGCTTGGCGGCAGCGCCACAAATGACTGTGGCATGGGTATGGCGGATAGTCTCGGCTACAGCTTTCTCGATTCTGAGTCGCGCAGGCTTGAGCCTGTCGGCGAACCTATGATAAGAGTTAAAAGAATCATTGCTCCCGAAAAAATGCCGGATATTACCTTTACTGCCGCCTGCGATGTCGAAAATCCTCTTTACGGCAATGAGGGTGCGGCTTATGTTTTTGCCCCTCAGAAGGGGGCTGACAGCACTGCTGTGATGACTCTCGATGACGGGCTGAGGAACATGGCTAAGGTGATAAAATCCGACCTCGGCGTTGATGTGGGCAAATTACGGGGTGCTGGTGCTGCCGGAGGTCTTGGCGCAGGTGTTGTGGCCTTTTTGAAGGGAAAACTCTGCTCCGGCATAGATTTACTGCTCGACGCTGCAGGCTTTGACGAATTGCTAAAGGACACGGATATAGTTATAACTGGTGAGGGTTGCATGGACTTTCAGACAACGGGCGGCAAGGTTCCGTTTGGTGTTGCAAAAAGGGCAGCAAAAAATGGCTGCAGGGTTATTGCCGTTTGCGGAATTCTTGGGGAAGGGGCAGAAAAAATGCATACCTTCGGAATCTCCGCAATGTATGCATCAAGAAAGGATAAGGCCGATATTCTAACCCTTCAAAAGACCTGCAGGCAGGATTTATATGCTGCTGCCGTAACTGCGCTGAAGGATTTATCCCTGTGATTTTTATTGCCTGTTGTCATCGTCAAACAAGCGTTTTTTCAGCTCTTGAAGCAGCTCCTCAATTGACTGGAGCTGCTTTTTTGCTGTGCTGCTTAGGTTTGGGAAGCCTCTGAGCAAGCGGTTTTCCCGTTTGAGCTTAGTGAGGGATTCGTTGAACTGAACTGTCAAATCGTCTATCAATTGGTTAAATCTTTCAACATTTTTGAGAGTAGCTTCATGAATTCCTTCAACATGGATTTCGATATGGCTCTCAAGGTTTTTCAAAACAGAGTTTGAGGCATTGACAATACGGTTGTTGAGCTTTCTGAATTTATCCATAAATGCCCTTATATCCATAGCACTGCGCACGGCATATATCAGGTCGATAGTAAATATTACAGCGATTACCGCCAGAATAAGATAAATAATATTATTCGGTATTTTAGCAACAGCAGATTCTACTACAGGATGAACAAGATAAATAAAAGCAAGGGAGACGCCACCCCAAATAAGGGTGTGTGAAAAACAGATTCTGCCCTGAATATTCAGGAACCTGCCTGAGTAATCCCACCAGTGGGCGTGAAACAGCTTTTCCATAATCAGGCTTGTGTAGAATTCAACAATATCGCTCAAAACCATGCCTGTCTCTTATACACATCTCCGA
>LSQX01182782.1_pt2 | contig 11263 bp, 11 predicted proteins | sample 654561 | NCBI WGS metagenome assembly LSQX01 (sample SAMN04489861, study PRJNA283612) | anaerobic digester metagenome | isolation source: 4 biogas reactors fed with cattle manure at either 37C or 55C with and... | place: Denmark: Kongens Lyngby | collected 2014 | reverse complement strand
AAATCATGAAATACGGTTCCGCCACCCGAAATGCGTCTGATAATGGGGATATTGTTTTTTATGGCAAACAGATAATCCACTTCTGCCATGGTGTTTTGGTGTTTGCCACAAACAACAGAGTCGCTGTTTACATACAGATAGAGTATGTCTTCAGCGAATTTATGAAAGATATACTCCTCTGTTGCAATATTAAAATAGGGTTCGTTTGTATGAGAATTTATTATTATCATTGTTTTATGAAACTGGCGCTATATCTGTTTTGACCTTTTGCAAGTTTGATTAAATAAAATCCTGTTTTTAGTCTCGAAATATCAATTATGTCGCTGTCCATTTTTCCCAATAAGACTATTTTACCCTCTAAATCATAAATTTCATATTGGGAGTTATGCCCGTTTTCTATCAATATTTTATCATTTGCAGGATTGGGAAAAACTTTTATATTATGACTGCTGTTTTCTTCAATTGCATTATATAATTTACTGTAATAGAGGTATTCAGCTCCAATTATGCTGTTGTCGTGTTTGCAGAAAACTGTGACTACTGGATGTCTCTTTTCGGTTGCAAAAAACATATAAGTGTTTGATGTATCTCTTTTAAATTCTCCCTTCCATACAATGTTTCCTGCAACTTTTGCATAAATAGAGTCCACAGTGATTTTAAATTCATTAATTCTGATTACTTCCAAATTTTCGTCAATGGGAGTACTAATTGTTCCCCAAGCATCACAATTTAGCGAAACTTGTTTGTGGCTTTTATATACGGTATCAGGGTCGCTTGCTACTTCACTAAATTCTTGCGTCCAATGGGAGGTTGGTGAAAATATATCGCCATATGTGCAAGGAGTTTTTATAAGTTTTAAAGGAGGATTTTCTTTGATAATTATGTCTTGCGGAGAGTTTTCCATTCTATATCCAATTATATCCATTCCATCTTCATCTGTTCTGAAGAGCATCCAGCCCCAGCCAAGTGTGGGAACAGTTGAACCCGGTCCGCCATACATAACTGATGGTCCGTAGGTGAAAAGGTTTGATTCGGGAAACTCATCAGCAAAGTCCATTTCACTAGTAATGCCATAGGTGGCAAACTTTAAGGAATCGAATTCTAAATCAGAAAAGTCGAAGTGCTGAGCTTCGCTTGATGGCGAGCCAAAATTGATGTCGGGAGTGTGTGAATATCTCAAGGCAAATGTATCTCCAGGCTGTGGGAGATCAGTGTGGTTTAGGGTAAACTGTGCCTTAACAGTAAAGGTGCAAAAGGCAATTACTGTATAAATAAATACTTTTTTCATACTAAATTGTTTTGGTTGTTTTGATTCACAAATGTATAAAAAAAGTATTTATAAAAGCATAAACGATATTATTTCACTAAAAATTTATATTCAAGTTTTGATAGCTCTTGGTTTGCTTTAGTAACTTTGTCTTTTAGTTCGTTTTTGAATTTTAGGTTTTTTTCAAAAAGTTTTTCGTCAGCTACAGCTAATATTTGCAATGCTAATATGGCAGCATTTTTTGCATTGTCAATTCCCACTGTTGCCACAGGGATGCCAGAAGGCATTTGCACAATTGAGAGTAGCGAGTCAACTCCCTTAATGGAATTTGAAGAGTTGATGGGGACACCAATTACGGGTAAGGATGTTGAGGCTGCACAAACGCCCGGAAGGTGAGCTGCTCCGCCGGCTGCTGCGATAATTACTTTAACTCCTCTTTGATGAGCTGTTTCGGCATACTCTGCCACTAGTTCTGGTGTGCGATGTGCCGAAAGTGCGTTTATCTCAAATGGAACTTCCATATCTTCCAAAAAGTTTACTGCATCTTCCATAACTTTCATGTCAGAAGTGCTACCCATTATAATACTTACTAAAGGTTTCATTTTAATTTCTTTTGTTTTTAAAGAAGCAAAAATATAAAAATAAGAGATAAGGACAAAAAAAGAGGCTTGCAAAAACAAGCCTCCCCAAAAATTATGTGATAAAATTAGCTATTTGAGTTCTACTTAATGATGATTTTCTTTAAAAATCTTGATTCTGATGTTTGTACTTCTACAAAATAAATTCCTTTACTCAGTGAGCTAGCATCTATATTGTGTATGCCATTTTGGTTAATATCGATGAGTTCTGTTGTAATAAGCTGGCCAAGTGTATTTATCAAGTTTATTTTTGCTTTGCCATTGATATTTGTAAATTCAATTCTGAAGTTTCCATTATTTGGATTTGGCACGCAATTTATATTAGCTGCTGAAGCTTCATTAATACCCACACCACCAACATTTATTTCTTCAGAAATAGTAATAGATGTACATTCATTTTCACCAGTTAAAGTAACGGTATATATCCCGTCGTTTGCGTATGTATGGTTTGCACTGGTTGAATTGCTAGTTTGTCCATCGCCAAAATCCCAAGTGTATGATGTAGCACCTGTGGATGTGTTATTAAAGCTTACGGTTCTTTCTTGAATATTTGTATAGAAAGATAGGTTTGGAGGTATGCACTCTAATATTTCCACATCATCGAATGCAAAGCCAGAGCTAACTATGTCGCTACCTGGCATTGGGAATGGGATGTCATCGCCAAGTCCAGCAGCTCCAAAAGATACTCTTAGTTTTACGTTGGACATTCCAGCGGCAGACTCAAGTTTGTGAGTAGCTTCCAGCCATTGTGATGAATATCCTGTCCATCCCACTGAACCACCCATGCCTGGAAATATCTCCAAGCTCTCAGAATTGTACCAATTGTTGGGTTCTCCATTTTCGCCCACTACCTCCCATGAGTATCCACCATCCAACGATATTTGTAGGGTTGCCGTAGGACCTCCAAACAGGTTTTCTTCGCCCGTGGCTATATTGTAGAAAATTTTGAATTTAATATATGGATCGCTAAGTGAGCTAAAGTCGAAGCAAGGACTTGTTACAAAGGAGTTTTCACCGGGATTGTAGTTCCCTGAGGCATTGGTAATCATACAGCTGTTGCCTGCACTTTGTGGTGGTATGCTTTGAGCAACGGGAACACCCACCTCCCAAGTGGAATTTGTACCTCCAGCTTCCCAGTTGTGTTCGTCAGATTCAAAATCCTCCAAATATGGAAATTCTGAAACTACTGGCGAATTAATAATTATAGCATGCAATGTGTCGTTGGTCAAATCTTCATCGCCAGGTAGTGCAGTAAATACTTGTACATTATATACGCCTACATTAATAAAGTTTGCTGTAACAGGGAATGTGTATATGGCTGTATCGCCGTACATTAAATTGAATATAACATTTCCTGAGGTGTAGTTTTCTCCATCATCAATGGTATAGTAAATTGGAATATCGTTTTGTGCCAATGCTCCGTGGTTTGCAACTTTTACAGATATAAATTCAGTGCTTAAATTGCAGTTGTTTATAGGTCCTTCAAGGGATACAACAGAGACATCGTTTTGAGGCATATCATAAATTTTGAAATCATCAAAAGCAATACCTTCCGTGGGGTCTATTTCTATAATACTTGAAATAGCTGCATTGAACTTAACTCTTAATCTCACGTTGGATTCGCCGGCAAGTTCGGGCGATTGCCTTTTGGCGGTAATCCAACCCCCACTGGCACCAGTCCAACCAGTTCCAAGTTCACTGTTGTACCAATTTACAATATCGCCATTTTCACCCAAAGTGTTCCATGTACTACCTCCATCTATGGAGTAGTCGATGGATGATGTTGAAGCTCCAATGGGTAGTGGAAAGGGTATATCTCCCATTGTAGTATTGTAATTTATTTTCAGTTCAACAACAGGAAGATCCAAATTGCTTAAATCGAAACATGGACTGGCAACCCACGAGTTTTCTCCGTCATTGTGATAACCGGTCAAGCTTGTAGCCCAAGCATTTGTTCCAGAAGGAGCACCAGCAATTGAGCCATATGGCGTGCCCAACTCCCACGATGAGTTTGTGCCACCAGCAACCCAGCCAGAATATTCACCCTCAAAATCTTCGTGATAAGGAAAAGTGTCAATTAGTGGAATTATGGTAATAACTTTGCTAGTGGTGTCGTTGTTGTTATTGCTGTCATTGTCAAAACTAATCCATGCTTTGATTGTATAAGTCTCTCCAATTTCAAAATCTATATTTTCGTCAAAATTATAAACTTCAGACTCATCACTTTCGAGTGCTTCAGTAATGTCTTTGGTAACAATATCACCATCATCAATCTGATAGGCAATTTCAAAACCATTGGCAGTGGCTAATCCATTGTTTTTTACTTCAACACTAATGTTTGTATTGGATATGGCACCGCATCCGCCAGATGGGCTAACAATGCTTGTTAATTGCAAATCGTAAGGATTTATTTCACTAATACTTATATTGAAATCGGTTGACTCGCCAATAACAAAACCATAAATTTCTGTGGGCTTTGTGGAAACTACAATATAATATGTTTGATTTTCATGAAGTATTATGCTATTCAAACTTGGATTGCCTAATGTTTGTCCACTTTGAGCTATACACTCAGTGGTGGGGTCGCTAGGACAGCCACTAAGCAAAAACAAGCCAACATTTTGACTAGTATTGCTCAATGAAATATTCACAAACTTGTTTTCATCTGGTGTTATGGTGAAAACAAAATCTTTGCCATTCATAAATTCGCTTTCACAAGCCATGTCTGAATTGAAAATATTAGAATTTCCAGATGTACTCATGTCGGTCAATTCAAAAGGGATTTCGTTAATTACGTAAGGATCATCGCATGATGCCCCAATTTGCGAGAATGATTTAGCTGGACCAAAAACCAAGGCTACAATCATAAATAAATAAAGGATACTTTTTTTCATAATATTTGTGTATTGAAATGGTTGTTTTGTTATTTGCAACAAATATATTTAGATTTTTTCAAAAAACAAACTAAAAACGAAAATATTTAGGAAAAAATCGCTTTTATGTTAAAATAAGCAGGATTGTTTAAGAATTTCAAGCTTTATACATGAGTTTATTTACTTCATTATCCAATAATAATTATTACTTTTGTGGAAATTAAATAAGTTGAATATATGAACAGAAAATATTTGTCAATAGTTTTAAAATGGGCTTTGTTTCTTTTTATAGGATTAACGAGTCTTAGCTTTATAACCGAAATTCTTTTTTCTGAAAAGCAAAGCTTTATATGGCGGGCAATATTTTATATTTTGTGGCTTGCCGTTGTCGTACTTTGCTTTGCAGGTGCTGCTAAAGAGTACAGAACAAAGCTTTTGGATGGACATCTGAAATATGGTCAAGCACTCTTGTCTAGTATAATTGTTTCACTTTTTGCTTCCATTCTAATCTCAACTTTCAACTTTACATATTATGAGTTTATCAACAAAGAGGGCTTTGAAAATAATATAATGCAGGGCGTTGAAGCTATCGAGTCTAATAGTTTTTTTCCCGAAGAGGCTAAAGAAATTGGCATAGCAAAGATGATGGAGATAACGCCGTTTTCAAGCTCCGTTACACTGTTTTGGAGCAATGTGATATTTCTAATATTCTTAGCTCTTATAATCTCTATTTTTACAAAGAAAAAAGATGAGTCATTTGAATCACAATTTAAAGATGTAGAATAATGGATATTTCAGTAGTAATACCACTTTTGAACGAAGAAGAGTCTTTGCCCGAACTTTCGGATTGGATTTGTCGCGTTATGGAAGAGAATAAATATTCTTTCGAAATTGTTTTCGTTGACGATGGTAGTACCGACAATTCTTGGCAAGTTATTGAAGATTTAAGTGCCAAAAGAGATGAAATAAAAGGGGTGCGATTTAGAAGAAATTACGGAAAATCGGCTGCCCTAAATACTGGTTTTTCTCACGCCACTGGCGATGTTGTGATAACCATGGATGCCGACTTGCAAGATAGTCCAGACGAAATCCCAGATCTCTATAAAATGATTAAGGAAGATGGATTTGATGTGGTTTCGGGTTGGAAGAAAAAACGCTACGACCCCATAACCAAAACTTTGCCCACTAAGCTTTTCAATTGGGCTGCAAGACGTGTTTCAGGGATAAAATTGCACGACTTCAATTGTGGACTTAAAGCTTACAACGGAAAAGTTACCCAAAGCATAGAGGTCTATGGCGAAATGCACAGATATATACCCATTATTGCCAAATGGAATGGTTTTACAAAAATAGGGGAAAAAGTTGTTCAGCATCAAGCTCGAAAATATGGCACTACAAAGTTTGGAATGAACAGATTTATCAATGGTTTCCTAGATTTATTATCCATAACTTTTGTTTCCAAATTCAACAAAAAGCCCATGCACTTTTTCGGAACTATGGGACTTCTATTTTTCCTTTTAGGTGGTGGAATTGCACTTTGGATAATTGGCGTTAAGCTATATTATATATGGAGTAATCTACCCGTTGCCCGCGAAATTACACAGCAACCTCTTTTCTATCTTGCCTTGGTGGCGATGATTTTGGGAACACAGCTGTTTATTGCAGGCTGGCTCGCCGAAATGATTTCCAGAAATTCCACCGATAGAAATAGATACCTTATTGAGGACTCAATTAACATAAAAGATAGAGATGAGTAAAAAAGTTGTAATCTTAGGAAGTGCTCATCCATTGCGTGGTGGTGGAATTGCTACCTTTAACGAAAGAATGGCAAAAGCTTTTATTGAAGGTGGATATGAATTAGAAATAGTAAGTTTCTCATTGCAATATCCCAGTATATTCTTCCCCGGAAAGTCGCAATATAGTGATGACCCTGCCCCCGAAGGACTTAAAATACACTCATGGTTAAACTCCATAAATCCCTTTAATTGGTTTTCTACTGCTCGTAAAATCAGGAAGTTAAACCCAGATTTGGTGGTGGTAAGATATTGGATTCCCTTTATGGCACCCTCATTGGGAACAGTTTCAAGGCGACTAAGACGCGGTGGAAAAACAAAAGTTGTAGCAGTTGTGGATAATGCAATTCCGCACGAAAAAAGATTTGGCGACAAATTTCTAACTAAGTACTTTGTAAAATCTGTTGATGCATTTGTAACTATGTCGCAACAGGTTTATAATGACCTACTTAGCTTCGATAATATTAAACCAAAAATAAATACTGTACATCCACTCTATGATAATTTTGGAGAAATTGCCAGCAAACAAGAGGCAGCTGAAAAGCTAAAATTAGATGTAAATGAAAAATATCTTCTGTTTTTTGGCTTTATTAGGGATTATAAAGGGCTCGATTGGCTTCTGGAATCCATTGCAGATGAGAGACTTAAAGATAAAAACTTTAAATTGATAATAGCAGGTGAGTACTATTCTGGAAAAGAAGAAACCGAGGCTTTAATAGAGAAATTGGGAATATCTCATAAGCTTATTATGCACACAAATTTCATTTCGAATGAAATGGTCAGATATTATTTTTCGCTTGCTGATATTATTGTTCAGCCATACAAAAGTGCTACCCAGAGCGGAGTTACACAAGTTGCATACCACTTTAATAAACCCATAATAACCACTGATGTTGGCGGTTTGGCAGAAATTGTTCTCGACAAAAAAACAGGTTATATTGCTCAACCTAATATTAATTCCATTACTGAAACCATAGAGAAATATTTTAAAACCTGTGATGAAATTGATTTTGAAGGGAATATAAAAGAGGAAAAACTAAAATATTCTTGGTCCAATTTCATTGAAACAATATTATCTTTGTAATAATATTAAAATTATGAGTCTAAATAAAATACAAAACCATTTTTCCAAATCCATTGAAGTGAAAAAGGCTTTTTTGGAGAGTAAAGATTTGCAATTGAAAATTGAAAAAATTGTAGAAGTTTTAGTGGAAACATTTCGTTCAGGGAATAAACTTATGCTTTGCGGAAACGGCGGTAGTGCCGCCGATGCACAACATATTGCTGCTGAATTTTCGGGAAGATATTTGTACGACAGAGAGCCACTTTATGCAGAAGCTCTTCATGTAAATCCATCATATTTAACAGCAGTTGCCAACGACTATTCTTATAACGATGTTTATGCCCGAATGGTGAAAGCAATGTCGAAAAAAGATGATGTTTTGTGGGTTTTTTCCACTTCCGGGGAATCGGAAAATATTATAAAAGCAGTTATAGATGCTCAAAAATTAGGAGTTAAAACCATAGCTTTTACAGGCGAAAGTGGAGGCGATTTGTTAAATTTGGTCGATATTTGCGTAAATTTTCCATCTACCCACACGCCTCATATTCAAGAGAGTCATATCACTGCCGGACACATCGTTTGTCAGTTAGTTGAAGAGATAATTTTCCCCCGATAAATGAAAAAACTATTCCCCAATTTTAATCCTAAAGAATGGACGCTGTTTCTTGACAGAGACGGTGTTGTAAATGTCCGTCCCATGGGTGATTATGTGAAAAAAGTTGAAGATTTTATTTTCATTGAAAATGTGCCAAAAGCAATTAAACTTTTGGAAAAATGCTTCCACAGAATTGTGATGGTTACCAACCAGCAAGGAATTGGGAAAAATCTTATGACAGAAGAAGATTTGCATGAAATTCATCAATATATGATGGATAAAATTGAAAAAGAGGGTGGTAGAATAGATAAAATATACTTTGCTCCCAATTTAGCTTCAGAAAATTCCGATATGCGTAAGCCGGGAAAAGGAATGGCAGTGCATGCACAAAAAGATTTTCCGGAAATCAATTTTCAGAAATCATTAATGATTGGCGACACTGAAAGCGATATGCTTTTTGCCAAAAACTTGAATATGAAAGCAATTTCGGTAGGTGAAACAAAGATTGAATCTGACGCACATTTTGATGATTTATATATCTTTGCAAAATATTTTAATGAATTTTGTCGTTCAAATAATCTAATAAAATAGCTAAATATGAAAAGAACTGTTTTTTTCTTGTTTCTACTTTTCTCCATTTCTCTTAGTTTTGCTCAAAACGACACTTTGAATAGAACCGATGCCAGAGGGCGAAAACAGGGCTATTGGATTAAAAAAGAGAAAGGTAAAAAAATATACGAAGGCAGATTTAGAGATAATAGACCCCAAGGCGAATTCAAGTATTATTACCCCGATGGAAAGATTCAAAACATTAGTCGCTTCGAGAAAAATGGCTCTGTTTCATACACTACAATATATCACAACAATGGTAGAATTGCAGCCACAGGCAAGCATTTTTACGAAGCCAAAGATAGCGTTTGGAACTATTTTAACTTTGGAGGGAAATTAATAAAAGTTGAGTCGTACAAAAATGGACTTCCTGATGGAACTTGGAAAATATATGATAATTCAACCCAAAATCTTTTGGAAGAGAGAAATTTTAAGACAGGAAAAAAACATGGAATTTGGAAATCGTACTACACAAATGCACAGTTGCGTTACGAAATGTCTTATAATAAAGATGTAATGCAAGGTAGTTATAAATGTTTTTATCACGATGGAAAGCCTTGGCATACAGGATATTATAATAAAGATTTTATTGATAGCGTTTGGGTAACCTACGATAGAAGTGGTAAAATGGCCAAAAGGAAGAAAATTAGAGATGGTAAAATTCTAGAATATCAATTTTTTGCCTACAATCGTGGTGCAAGCACCATAGTGCCAGCCGATTCAGTGGCTTATGTTGTTGCTTTTCGCGAAGGTGTAGAATTTGTTTTTTGGAGTGGGAAAAAGGTGAATACATCTACAGATATTAGTGAGATTTCGGAGTTCTTTTCCGACTTAGATTTTATCCCACTTAGCGATAAACTCTACGTTAGAGCTTTATCTTTGCGAAAAATAATTCCTTACGGAAAAAATGCATACATAGTCGAAATTTACCCCAAATTTCCATTTGAAATTATTGTAAAAGATGATTTTGCAAAAAATCTAAAAACTATAACAGACAAAACCACAATAGAAGATTAAAATGAGTTCAGAAAAGAGAGTTTTATTGGCAATGAGTGGCGGACTTGATAGTTCTGTTGCCGCGATTATTCTAAAATCGCAAGGCTGGGATATTGTGGGAGTTACAATGAAAGTGTTTGATTATGACATACTTGGAATGGATGCTCCCGAAAGTGGTTGTTGCAATTTAGACTCCATAAACGATGCTCGAAATATTGCTGTGTCGCTTGGTTTTCCGCACTATGTGGTAGATTTTAGAGATCCCTTTGAAGATATTGTAATTAATAATTTTGTTGATGAATATATGAGTGGCAGAACGCCCAATCCTTGTGTTTTGTGCAATACTCACATAAAATGGGAAGCCCTTTTGGAAAAAGCCGATGAGTTGGATTGTAAGTATATTGCCACCGGTCACTATTCTCAAATTCGTTTTGAAAACGATAGATATGTCCTTTCAAAAGGCTTAGATTTGTGGAAAGATCAGTCCTATATGCTTTGGGGATTGACCCAAAAATCGCTTTCCAGAACAGTTTTCCCGCTGGGCGAAAAAACAAAAGATGAAATTCGTCAATTGGCAGCCGATGGCGGTTTTAAGAAGATTGCCAATAAACGCGAAAGCTACGATATTTGCTTTGTGCCTGATAATAATTATAGAGGGTTTTTGCAGAAAAAAGTCCACGATATTGATGAGCAAATTGGAGCTGGCGATTTTGTTGATGTCAACGGAAAAGTTTTAGGAAAACATAAAGGTTATCCCTATTACACCATCGGGCAGAGAAAAGGATTGGAAATTGCCTTAGGAAAACCTGCGTATGTTAAACATATTGATGCTCAGAATAATAGAATTGTTTTGGCTTTTCAGGAAGATATTTATTCTAAAAGAATAAGCTTGAAAAACTGTAATTTTATGAAATTTGAAAAATTACCCGAAAATTACGAAGCCTTGGTCAAAATAAGGTATCGCGACAAAGGTATGATGGCGAATTTAGAGCAAAATGGAGATAAAACAATAGTCAATTTTCATAATCCAGTTTCGGCAGTTGCTCCCGGACAATCGGCGGTGGTTTACGACGGAAATGATGTGGTTATGGGTGGATTTATAGATGAAATTTATGAATAGATTTCTATACATATTAAGTCTTTTGATTTTACTTTCAGCTTGTAAAAAAGATGATGTAGTTCCAGCTTATGACATAAATGTAGATAAGGAATATTTTCCACTTAAGATTAATTCTTATCTTGATTATGAAGTGGAAAAAATCACTTGGAACGACTTCGACAATAGTGTTGATACCACTCAATATTTCTTAAGAGAAATTATTGAGTCAATTGTAGAAAACTACTCTTCGGATACTCTTTTTAGGCTTGAAAGGTTTATTAAATCTGATATTGACAGCAATTGGAACGATTTTCCACGAATTTGGTATGC
>LSQX01308663.1_pt1 | contig 11264 bp, 9 predicted proteins | sample 654561 | NCBI WGS metagenome assembly LSQX01 (sample SAMN04489861, study PRJNA283612) | anaerobic digester metagenome | isolation source: 4 biogas reactors fed with cattle manure at either 37C or 55C with and... | place: Denmark: Kongens Lyngby | collected 2014 | reverse complement strand
TCAGGTACAACAAATATATCAAAAGGTGTAATGCTGTCTCATTCTAACATTGCAAGCAATGTTACCAGTCTTTCAGCTTGTATTTATGTAGGACCTGGTGATGTACACCTTTCACTCCTCCCACTGCATCACACCTTTGAAAACACAGTGGGACTGCTTTTTATGATACACAGAGGTGTATGTATAGCTTACAGTGATGGTATTAAATATATAGCACAAAATCTTATAGAATATAATGTCTCTATTTTAATAGCTGTTCCAGCTATTTTTGAAGCCATGCACAGAAAATTAATTAAGGGAATAGAAAAATCAGGTAAATCCAAGTTGGTTAACGTTCTTATAAAGATATCCCAACTATTAAGACTTTTAAAAATTGATATGCGAAGAAAACTTTTTAAGAGTATATTCAAACAATTTGGGCCCTGCCTTAGAATTGCCGTTTCAGGTGCTGCACCTTTAGATGCTGAGGTAATTGCATGGTTTGATAAAATTGGATTAAACCTTCTTCAAGGTTATGGTCTTACAGAAACATCCCCTGTTGTATCTGTAAATTATGAATTTTACAATAAATTTGGAACAATAGGCTTTCCTTTGGCAGATGTGGAAATGGCAATTGATTCACCTGATGAAGATGGTTTAGGTGAAATTATCATAAGAGGTCCTAATGTAATGCTGGGATATTATCGAAATGATAGCGAAACTATGGAAGTTATAGATGAAAAAGGCTGGCTTAGAACAGGTGATTTGGGAATAATTGACAAAGAAGGATATGTAAGCATACGCGGTCGTGCTAAATCCATGATTGTACTATCAAATGGCAAAAAGGCATTCCCGGAAGAGTACGAAGTTCTTCTAAATGAAATTTTTGGTGTTAAGGAGTCCTTTGTATGGGGGCACCCAACTCCTAGTGGGGATATTCAGGTATGTGCAAAACTTGTTGTAGATAAGGAAACAATATTAGCAGAAAAAGGAGAAATGCCATCTAAAGAAGTTCTCTCTGCCCAATTTGAAAAGGCCATTAAAGAGATAAATAAAACTCTTCCTCAATATAAAATAATAAGACATTTTGTAATGACTTATGAGGATTTGGTGAAAACCACTACCCTTAAAATTAAAAGACCTGTGGAAGAGAATAAAATCAACGAAAAATTAAACAGTTTAGGCTTAGATATGAAAAAGGCATCAGGAAAATTTATATAAAAAACAATATTGAAAACAAAAGGGAAATAAAAATACCTGTTAAAACATCAAGGGGGTAATGAACTCCTGCTAAAACCCTTGAAATAGCAGTAAATAAAGCTAAACAAATACATACCCACCCTGCTATTGGATTAATCCAGTACACAGAAAGGGCAATAATCATAGCCGATGAAGCATGTTTGCTAGGAAAAGAACCATCTGCATCATGAATCATTATTGGCTCAATTTCAAGTACCTCAAAAGGTCTTTTTCTATTTATAACCTTTCTTAATATAGTTACTGTCATTAATACCAAAGCAGGTACTAAAAGAAATTTTATCAAAAGTTGGTCTAAAGAAATTAGCAGCCATAAAACACATCCTGTATATAAAGCAACAAAAAAAAGTGAAGAACCTATGTTTATAAAGTACAAGGCTTTTTTAAGTCCTTCTCTTTTTGATACAAATTTGTACAGCATTAAAAATATTTTTGTATCTACAGACATTATTATTTCTCCATACAAATCTAATCTTTTAAAGTATCTTTATTATACTATTGTTTTTTGATATTAACAATTAACTTATTGTCCAACTCCCATATATTTAAATCCATATCCCTCCATAGCAGCTCTTTTGTATATATTTCTAAAATCAAAAAAATACGGCTCTTTTAGCATTTCCTTAACTCTTTTAATATCAAGACGTTTAAATTGATCCCATTCAGTTAAAATGACTACTCCATTACTTTTATTTATAGCCTCATATTCATCTTTACAATACTTTATTTTATCTTTAATATCCGAAAGTCTCCACTTTGCTTCTTCCATTGCAGCAGGGTCATAAACTCTAACCTTTGCACCTTTTTTTATAATATAATTTAGTATTGTAATTGACGCTGCCTCTCTCATATCATCTGTATTTGGTTTAAAGGCAAGGCCTAGTATTGCTAGCACCTTTCCATTTAAATCCCCCATCATATTTTCTATCTTTTGTGCCATAAGCTTTTTTTGATTTTCATTTGCTCGAACAGTCTGTTCAATTAATGTAACAGGAATACCATATTGTTTACCCATATTAGCAAGTGCTATAGTGTCTTTTGGAAAACAACTGCCACCATAACCTGGGCCTGGCTGCAAAAACTTAGGACTAATCCTTTTATCTTTCCCCATCCCATCTGCCACATCCTGTACATTTGCACCTAACTTCTCACAAAGATTTGCTATTTCATTTATAAAAGTTATCTTCATTGCCAAAAAAGCATTAGAAGCATATTTTATCATTTCAGCTGTTTCATTATTTGTTAACATAAATGGAACATCATTTAGATATAGCACATTATATACTTGTTTCATGATTTCAATTGCCTTTTGTGAGTTTGAACCAATAACCACCCTGTCAGGGTAACAAAAATCATGTACAGCAGTACCCTCTCTTAAAAACTCAGGGTTTGAAACCACGTCAAACTGGTAGGACACACCCCTTTGTTTTAACTTTCCTTCAATAAGTTCTCTTACCATTTTAGCCGTTCCAACGGGTACTGTACTTTTATTTACAATCACCTTATATTCATTTATGTTTTTCCCAATATCCTCTGCCACCTGTTCCACATATTTTAAATCTGCACTCCCATCATCTTGAGGTGGCGTACCCACTGCTATAAAAATAATCTGACATTCTTCAATCGCCTTTTTAATATCTGTTGTAAAATCAAGCCTTTTATAATAAGCATTTCTTTCAACTATAGGAGCAAGACCTGGCTCATAAATTGGAATAATTCCATTTTTCAAACCTTCAATTTTTTTAGAATCATTATCTACACATATAACATTCATTCCAAAGTCTGAAAGACTAGCCCCTGTTACAAGACCTACGTATCCGGTTCCAACGATAGCAATCTTATACATGTTATAACCCTCACAAACTATATTTTATGTACCAATTAACAAATTTTTTAATTCCTGTCTCAATGTCTGTAGAAGGGTTGTAACCAAAAATTTCTCTTGCTTTTTTTATGTTTGCATAAGTTCTTTTAACATCTCCCCCCTGCATAGGTAATTTTTTAATTATTGCTTTTTTACCAATTGATTTTTCAAGCAGCTCAACCATGGTCTTTAGGCTAACTGTATGGGATTTACCAAGATTAAAAATTTCAAACCTGCCTTCTTGTTTTTTAATCCACTCAATACTTCTTATAATTCCATCTATAATATCATCAATATATGTATAATCTCTCTCGGATAATCCATCTCCATAGAAAGGAATTTCCTTACCATTAAATATTAGTTTAGTAAACTTATGTATAGCAAGATCAGGCCTTTGCCCTGGCCCATACACAGTAAAAAATCTTAAAGCTGCTATATCAATATTAAATAATTGGTGATAAGTATAACAAAAAAGTTCCCCTGTTCTTTTTGAAGCTGCATAAGGAGAAATTGGACAATTTACATTGTCTTCTTCTGAAAAAGGAACTTTATCATTATTTCCATAAACCGATGAAGAAGATGCAAAGACAAATTTATTCACTTTATGTATTTTGCACATTTCTAAAAGATTTACCGTCCCTTTAACATTTACATCAGTATACGTTATAGGGTCTGTTATAGACGGTCGAACCCCTGCCATAGCAGCTAAATGAACAACAATATCTATCTTTTCTTCGTTAAATATTTCATTCATTTTTAAGATATCTCTTATATCAGATTTAATAACTTTAAATGTGTTTTGTGTTATGTTTTCAGAAGATATAAAATTCTTTATCTCAACAATATTATTTTCTTTTATCTTTGGACTATATAAATTATCAAAATTATCTACTACAACTACATTATATTTTCTTTTAAGCAGTTCTCTACATAAATGAGATCCAATAAAGCCAGCTCCACCGGTAACTAATATCTTCATCATGCCACCCCTTCCCATATAGTATATATATGAGAAAAGTTTTCTTAGGGTGTATAAATTATTGTCCTATTTAAATATGGTTAAATTCATCCTTCATGCTGTACGCACACAAAAAGAGCGATACACAGCTAACTGTATCCAGCCAACTGTACATCGCTCTTTTTGCAATAAACCTTATCCATTATAACAGCCAGACAATATATCAGCAATCCTCTTACTTGCAAATCCATCACCATAAGGATTACTTGCCTTACTCATTTTTTCATATTCCTCTTTATCATCAAGAAGCTGTTTAAATGTATTATATATAACTTCTTCATCTGTTCCTACAAGTTTTAAAGTTCCTGCCGCAATCCCTTCAGGCCTTTCTGTAGTATCCCTCATTACCAAAACAGGCTTACCAAGGCTTGGTGCTTCCTCTTGTATTCCTCCGCTGTCTGTCAAAATTAAATACGACCTTGCAAGAAAATTGTGAAAATCCAAAACTTCCAAAGGTTCTATAATTCTTATCCTGTCTGTATTTCCTAGTATCTCATTGGCAGCTTCCCTCACCACAGGATTCATGTGTATTGGATAAATTGCTTTTATATCAGGCTTTTCATCAATGATTCTCTTAATCGCCCTAAACATATTTCTCATTGGCTCTCCAAGATTTTCTCTTCTATGAGCTGTTATCATAATAAGTCTGCTGTCAGATGCCCACTCTAAATGTTCATGGGTATATTCTTCTCTGACAGTGGTTTTAAGAGCATCTATTGCTGTGTTTCCTGTAACAAAAATAGTTTCTGGATTCTTTCCTTCTTTTATAAGATTATTTTTTGAAACTTCAGTAGGCGAAAAATTAAAATCTGCCATGATGCCAACAGCTTGACGATTAAATTCCTCCGGATATGGAGAATAAATATTGTATGTTCTAAGCCCGGCTTCAACATGTCCTACCTTTATCTGTAAATAAAAACATGCTAATGCAGTTACAAAAGTTGTTGATGTATCGCCATGTACTAATACTATATCAGGCTTAACCTCTTCTAAGACAGCCTTCATTCTTTCTAAAATATTTATAGTAACATCAAATAATGTTTGTTTTTCTTTCATTATGGATAAATCATAATCTGGCACCACATCAAAAGCCTCAAGCACCTGATCTAGCATTTCCCTATGTTGACCTGTTACACAAACAATAGTCTCAAAGTTTTCTCTGGATTTTAATTCCTTTACAAGGGGACACATTTTAATAGCTTCCGGTCTTGTTCCAAATACCACCATGATCTTTTTCATAAATATACATTTCCTCCTTAAAACTACAACTATATTTTCAGCATTTTTTTAAACACTTACATGTCTAAATGCAACAAAACCCACTCAATGAAATCTATTCATTTTTAAGTGGGCTGTTTTTTCTAAATTCTAATTTTCTTTCACTGCTGCAACCTCATCTACAGCTTCACCTTCTATTATTTTAGAATACATATCATTATAATACTTCATATAATCACCAGAAACAACATTTTCAATCCAGTCAGTATTATCTAAATACCACTGGATTGTCTCTTTAATTCCCTCTTCAAAGGTGTATTCTGGTTTCCATCCCAATTGAGTTGTTATCTTTGTATTGTCAATTGCATATCTTCTGTCATGTCCAGGTCTGTCTTTAACAAATTTAATTAAACTTTCAGACTTTCCTAAAATTTTAATTATCAATTTTACAATTTCAATATTTGCTTTTTCATTGTTTCCGCCAATATTATAAACTTCTCCGTCTAATCCTTTATGTAAAACAACATCAACTGCTTGACAGTGATCATATACATGAAGCCAATCCCTTATTTGCATTCCATCACCGTAAACTGGTAAATCTTTTTCTTTTAAACAATTATTAATCATAAGAGGTATCAACTTTTCCGGGAATTGATAGGGACCATAATTATTACTGCACCTGGTTATATTTACAGGTAAACCAAAGGTTTCATTATATGCTCTGACTATTAAATCTGCACTAGCCTTTGAAGCAGAATATGGACTGTTTGGCAAAAGCGGCATGGTCTCAACAAATAAGCCTGTTTTTCCTAATTCTCCATATACTTCATCTGTAGAAACTTGCAAAAACTTAACGCCTTCTTTATACTTTCTGCAATATTTATCATCAGGATTTGTTTTCCAGTGTTTTTTAGCTGTGTCAAGTAAAACCTGAGTACCAATAACATTATTAGTTAAAAATATCTCTGGTTCTTCAATACTTCTGTCCACATGAGATTCAGCAGCAAAATTAACTACTGTGTCTATTTCGTAAGTGCTAAATATTTCATCCATCTTATTCCTGTCTCTTATATCTGCTTTTATAAAAGTATAATTCTCATTATCCGAAATGTCTTTTAAATTTTCCAAATTTCCTGCATAAGTTAATGCATCCACATTTACAATTTTATAATCAGGATGTTTTTTCAGCATTAATTTTACAAAATTGCTTCCAATAAAACCTGCGCCACCAGTTACCATAATTTTTTTCATATTATTGACCCCTCACTACTTTTTTTAATCTATTCTTCCAACAATGATAAGATATATTGTCCATAATCAGTCATCTTAAGACTTTCACCAACAGCCCTAAACTGTTCATCATTGATAAATCCTCTTCGCCATGCAATTTCTTCTAAACATGCTATGTAAAAACCTTGTCTTGACTGAACTGCCTCAACATATTCCGCAGCTTTTAACATACCATCAGGGTTTCCTGTATCAAGCCAAGCCATACCACGTCCTAACAAAACAACATTCAATTGATTTTTTTCAAGATAAGCGTTATTTACCGATGTAATTTCAATTTCCCCTCGTGCTGAAGGCTTAACATTTTTAGCAATCTCAACAACCTGGTTATCATAAAAATACAAGCCTGGAACAGCATAATTTGACTTTGGATGCTCTGGCTTTTCTTCAATTGAAATTACTTTTTTATTTTCATCAAATTCAACTACCCCAAATTCCCTGGCATCTTTTACAGGGTAGCCAAAAATAACTGCCCCTTCTTTATACTCTTTTGCTCTATTTAAAACTTTTGTTAAATTCTGTCCATAAAAAACATTGTCCCCCAAAATCAGACAAACATTATCTTGTCCAATAAATTCCTCTCCAATTATAAATGCATCAGCCAATCCCCTTGGCTTGTCCTGCACCTTATAGGATAATTTTAATCCAAATGAAGAACCATCGTCAAGTAGCCTTTTATATACAGGCAAATCTTCTGGTGTTGAAATAATCAATATTTCCCGTATTCCTGCCAGCATAAGAACAGACAATGGATAATAAATTAAAGGCTTATCATAAATAGGCAACAATTGTTTTGATACAGCCTTTGTCATGGGATACAATCTTGTACCTTTCCCTCCTGCCAAAACAATACCCTTCATTTTTATTCACCTCTATTCTTTAATAATTCTACAAATCCTGTCAACATCCTCTAAATCTAAATCTGCATAAAGTGGTAAAGTCAACACCCTGTCTGCTATATACTCTGCAACAGGCAAATGTGTTGAATCAAACACACCTTTATAGCACTGAAAATTACTAGTCAAGGGATAAAAATATTTGCGTGCAATAATATTATACCTCTTTAACAATTCAAACACTTGATCCCTTGTGTATTTATAACCGTCAAACACCACAGGAAAATAAGCATAATTAGGCTTTACCCCATCTTGTGGTTTAACAAGCCTTATTCCCTTAATCCCTTCTAAGTTTAACATATATCTTTCTACTACCTGCTTTCTTTTTTCTATCTCTCTATCAACATATTTAAGATTACATAATCCCATTGCTGCCTGAAATTCATTCATTTTAGCATTACCGCCAACAAATTCAACACTTTCAGGACTAGTTATTCCAAAATTCTTAAGAGAATTTAGACTATTTTTTAAACTATCATCTTTAAAGGTTAATGCTCCGCCTTCAATGGTGTTAAAAACTTTTGTGGCATGGAAACTAAACATAGATGCATCTCCAAAATTCCCAACACCTTCACCATTAACGGTAACACCAAATGTATGAGCTGCATCATAAATAATTTTAAGATTATACTTTTTTGCAATTTTCTCTATTTCAAAAACATCACAAACACTTCCGTAAACATGTACAGGAATAATAGCACTGGTATTTTCAGTTATAAGACTTTCAATCTTTCCAGTATCTATAGTATAGTCATCAGCATTAATATCGCAAAAAATCGACTTCAATCCATTTCTTACAATTGCATGGGTTGTAGAAGCAAAAGTAAATGGAGTGGTGATAACCTCACCTTTTAACTCAAAAGCCTGAATAACATACTCCAATGCTAAATGCCCATTAGTAAATAGAGCAATATTAGGAACCCCTAGATAGTCTTTCAAACTAGATTCCAGTCTTTTATGCTTTTCTCCTCCATTTGTAAGCCAGTGACTTTCCCATATGTCCTTTATTTCATCTATATACTCCTCAAATGGAGGTATTGAAGACCTTGTTACTTGAATTATTTTATTCATTATATAAGCACTCCCTAAAAACAATACTTTTGATACTATTATTGTCAATCTTGATAATTCATCAAAATAGCATCAAAATCCTCCCTTATAACTGACATCAAATTTAAATCTCTGTATTCACCATTCTTAAAAACTGCTTTCCTTAAAATACCTTCCGTTTTGAAGCCACATTTTTCATTGACTTTTATAGAACCTTTATTATAACAAAGTTGTCTAGCTTCAATCCTCTCTAATCCTAACACATAAAATCCATGATATAACATAAGCATAGTAGCTTCCTTTGCTAAACCCTTTCCCCAATATTCCTTTTCTCCAATTAATATAGCAAATGATGCACTTCTATTTTTTATATCAATATTATTTAAATATACATATCCAATATGTTTGTCCATTTCTTTCAAACATATAGCTAAAACCAACCTGTTAGAAGCATTGAAAATTGCATCTTCTACCCATTTCTTCTCGTAGGCTTCTGATACATAATATTTAGGTCCTACTAACATGTCCCAAATTTCATCATCCTGCCTCCATTTGATTGAATTCTTATAATCATCAACTTCTAATGCTCTTAAATATACTCTAAATTCCTTAAACATTCTTCACCCTCCCGATAATTTTCTTAGCAATATACTCCATCTCATTTTCTCCATACCTTTGATCACTTGTATTAGTAAAATATTTGATATATATTTATATTCAATACTCTCTGGCTTAACATTATCTAACACATTAGCCCATAGTGTAGGTATATAAATTTTCTCTTCTATCAACTCTTTTTTAATCTCCATGCCATTCTCCAAGTAAAGAGGATAGGCAAAAGGAACATCAGGTTCCAAAACTTTAAGCGTATTTATTTTTTTAAGTTTTTCATCTAAATAAAAATAATTCTTTCTTCTAATATCACGTACTTTTGTATAGTCTATTGCTTTAAGAATGTTCCTTGTAAGCATTGACATATATTTCAAAGGCTCATTTTTTAAATCTTTATCATTTTTTTGAAAATAATTATAATAATCAGATGCTCTTCCTTCATATCTCCCTAATATATGCTTCATTCGATTTTTCGAAACATCAAATTCTAATTTTTCCTCAAGAAATTTATCAGTTGAAAGATATGCCCCATCTGGCACACCAAAAAATTTTCTACACGAATATATTGTGTCTATTCCATCTATAGGCTTTTGGAAAAATGCCTGTGTATTATCTACTATAATATTCTTATACTGTTCTTTAAAATATTGAATTCTTGTATTTGATAATTGACCAAAATAATTAACAATATACACATATTCGTCTTTATCAATTGTTTTGTTTAATAAAGGATTAAACTTTTTATCAATATTATAATATTCAAAATCTATACGATATTCTACTAAAACATTGCTTATAGAATTACATAAATAATAGGGAATGTATAATTTCTTTATTTTTTTTGCTTTAATTATGTATATAAGAGCATTTCTACCAGTGTTAAGACGTATCAAATCTTTATAATATTCATTATCAATAAATTCATCCAACTCTAAATATCCACCTATTTCCTTCACATATATCACCTACTCTACAATAACTTCAATCCATTTTTCTGAATTATCCATCATATCAAGCATTTCTTCCATTGAATTAAATTTCATAATTAAAACACCAAGGCTTCCATTTGCACCTACAAAAGCAGGAACTTTATCCCCTATTTTATAATTCATGTGACTTTCTACAATATTATTTTTCTTAACTTCTTCTTTAATCTTTATTTCTTTTAAAATTCCGGATTTTAAACTATGAACTGCATAGTAACTCCAATAACCTTTAGGTTCTGATATTTTAATATCATTGCAGTCTTCACCCATTGCAGCTTTTATAGTATACTCAATCATATCAACACCTGTTGCATACTTAATTACTTGAGGTATGAAATTACCTCCGTTTCTTGGTCCTATTTCCATTAAATAAATATTTTCATCTTTATCAATTCTAGCATCAAAATTGTATGCTCCTGTTTTTAGGTTTAACAAATCAAATAATCTTTGAATCTCTGTATGAATTTTATCATGAATTCTCTTTGGCATATTATATGGAAAGCTAGCTGATATAGGAACAAAAGGATTTAATCCCTTTGAATTAAAATGATCATTGGCAAAACATCTAAATATCAATTTACCATTTACTGAAAATCCATCTCCAGCAATTTGGTAACCGTGCATTTCTACAAACTCTTCAATAATTACTTTTTTTCTTCTTGAAAAACTAAGTGCATATTGTAATTTTTGTTCTAAATCATTGACAGTTTCAACTTTGCTAACCCCTTTACTCCCTGATGAATCAACTGGCTTAATAATTACAGGTAGCTTAAAAAAACCAATTTCTTTTTTTGCATCTTCAATTGAGGTATACCCTTTAGCTTTCGGTGTACAAAAATTGTTATTTTCAAGAAATAAACGATATTTATCTTTATTTGTTAATAGTTCAACAGAGTTATATGGGTTAGTCGGAAGTCCCAGCTTTTCAGCAACATATGCTGCTGTTGGTGCTGCTGGATCTGATGCGTATGCAACTATTCCATCTATTTTTTCCTTTTCGGCAACTTTTAAAACAGCATCCTTATCTGTTGTACTTACACAATAAAACTTGTCCGCATATTTCTTACCAGGATTGTCTGGTAAATAGTCGCAAAGTA
>LSQX01197593.1_pt1 | contig 11264 bp, 9 predicted proteins | sample 654561 | NCBI WGS metagenome assembly LSQX01 (sample SAMN04489861, study PRJNA283612) | anaerobic digester metagenome | isolation source: 4 biogas reactors fed with cattle manure at either 37C or 55C with and... | place: Denmark: Kongens Lyngby | collected 2014 | reverse complement strand
GGATAATCTGCTTTGTCAGGACCGGTATTTTAAAGAAGTCTTCAATGTTAAATACATTAATATTATTCATCCTGAATAGGTTTTCATAATATGGGCAATTCATGCCGGCATATTGCATCAATCTTAATAAATTGCTTTCAACCATATTTCCTACCCTTTCAATATTATTGTTTTTTAGCCTTTCGGTACAGACCAAATATCAAATCCAGTGATCCTTTTACATCCATCGGAGTAATATATGGTCTCTTGTTATAAACAATCGAATCCACAAAGTCTTTTAGCTGCCTGGCATGCAAAGTGTATCTGTCCAATTCTTCCCCGCTACTGTTGTTAACCAAATAATCACCCTGGAAAATGATCTCCGAGTTTTTCATTTTAATTTCTATTGTATCCTTCAGGTTCTCGCACTCACCCCATTGAGCCTTTATTTCACATGGGATTCCGTTCAAAACCACCCTGCCATAGAATTGGGACTCAACTTCATTTGGCTCCGCATTTACAATACAATCCATGACTTCGAATTCATTACCAAAAATCCAGCAAGCAAGGTCAATGTAGTGTATTCCTATTGTAAGCAGAACCCCTCCGCCGGTAATCTCTTTTCTGCTTCTCCAATTTGAGTCATCTCTTCTTGTATATTCCCTGTTTCTTGATCTTTGGACTGTAACGCTTATCGATTCTATTTCTTTAACCAGCCATGTATTTTCAAACATTCTTTTCAATCTCAACGCGTCTTGTGAAAACCTGTGCTGTGAAATCGCAGCCACTTTCAAGTTCTTGCTTTCCGCAAACTCTTCCATCTGGTGTAATACGCTTGTATCCAAAACCATCGGCTTTTCGATTATTACATTCTTGCCATGATGCAATGCCTCCATTGCCGCATCATAATGAAAAGCCGGCGGAGTGCAAATATCGATTATATCTATACTGTCATCCTTCAGAACATCTTCAAGACTATGAAAACTCCTTAAATTATATTTTGAGGCGGCTTTGCGGCTTTGCTCACCCGATATGTCATAAAAACCAGCCAGTTTTATACCTGCAATGTGCGTCATCGCTTCTGCATGCCTATTACCGATATTACCCGCTCCAACAATCACAGCTTTCAGTTCCCTCTCCATCTCTCAGCCAACTTCCACCTTTCCGTTATCTTAATAATTCAGTACTCTGACAACCTCCCAGAACTTGGGAAAGACCCTTTCTATACTTGCATAGTCAATTTCCATCTTCAGGCTTGATTCAATATTTTTATTGATTATCGTATTATCTACTATTTCCGCGTACTCATCATAAAAGGGTATTTGCAGAAACTCACAAATATCTGAAAAAATTTTTCGGGGATTTGTAATCATGTCGGAATAACTTATCTCAAGCCTATGATCGGGAAGTAATTTATCTCTGAAATTCAGCCAGTTCAAATTCCACTGGGCCCACTTTATCACAGCATCTTCATAGGTCTCTGGACACAATACCCTTCCGGCAAAATGCCTGACCATTGATTCTGCAACGTCATTATAGTTTCTGTGAATGAAAATAAACCGGGCTTTTGGAAATATCCTTATAATCTGCGTCAATTGCAACAGATATTCGTTGTATTTGTCGCCCAATATCTCCTTGTTGCAGGATAATTCACGGTATATGCTTGTCCATATATAGGAGATTATTTCTTCCTTTGTCATATTGTCAAAGTCACGCAAGTAAAACTTGTTTGAAAGAAGACTGAACATTTTTTCCTTGTCACTTTCGCCTATACCCAGAATAGGTCTGCGATTCAGGCTGAAAATGATTTCATCCAGCCTCGGATGGAATTGTGTTGCCTGGGAAAAATCGTTATAGATCCACACAATCAGATAGTATAAAAGTTTCCCATGTACAGTCATGAAAATATCCCTGTGTTTTGACAATAACAAGCCCAGTACCGTTGTTCCCGATCTTTGAGCACCGACTACATATACTGGATTATTATCCATATATTATCCACCTTTCGGAAATGAATTGTCTTTGCCCTGCTTTTAAATTTATATATCTGGATATGAATATAATCCTGAAGAGAAAAACATGAAAATACCCAGAACTAAAAATCATTGAGTGAAACTACTGCCACAGGCAGAATATATAACTCAAAGCCGTCAGCTTCACTATTCAATCCTGCAGGAGTAAATCAGCTACTCCCTGTAATAATTGATTAAGCAACCTTTCAAAATAATGTTTCTTTCCTCTGCTGTAAGATTCCTTAAGAAAAGGTTCAAATCTCGTGTTTTGCCTTTTCCGACTAACTTAGCGGGAATAACTTCTTCCCCGTTTTTGATTTTGTTTCTGATACTGGGAATGAAAATCAAATCGCCAACTTCAAAGTTCAGCCCGTCCTCAACGGTAAAAGGCAGCAACCCCCAGTTTACCAGATTGCTTCTGTATCTCTTTGTAGCATATTCAACGGCAATATTAGCCCATCCTCCAAGCACTTTTTGGCACGATGCCGCCTGCTCCCTTGCTGAGCCATCTCCGGGTTTTACCGAACATACAACGCTTCCGATCCCCGTTGTCGCCAGCAAGTTGCCCACCCCTGTCGAAACACCTGTGTCTTTTAGCTTCTCAAGTATTTCCTTAAGCTTATCGGGAATAGCTGCATCTTTATTTCCATCAGTAGTATTATTTTTACGCTCCTGCTCCAGCAATTGAACTTCCTTGGCACGTTTTACATATGCCGGATCTTTTCTGGATAGGGTAAATTCTGCAAGTTTCAGCGGATTTGACCTTAAAGAGGATGTTTCACCTGAAGGTATAAGCTCGTCAGTTGTTGTAACGGGATCTTTTATTACTGATGCTGTTATCAGTAAAAGGTTCTCTGGCAGTTCACTCATTTGCGGCCAGTCAGCTATGTTTGGCCCAAACTTCAGATCATTTTTGCTGTCAGCTTTCCCGAAACCATTGTATATTCTTCTTGAATAAATATCACCGTTGAAAGTATATTTTACGTTTACTTCCGGCATATCAATTTCAGTTGCGGATGTAAGGAACCCACCATTTATGGCAGTTGCAGCGATAGACCTCGCATCCATCAGCGCCACGCAACTGAATTGTCCATTGTTAGGCTTCGCTCCTTCCCTGAACGGGAAATTACGCGTGGTATGCCGTATACTGATGCTGTTGTTCGTAGGTATGTCTCCTGCTCCGAAGCAAGGACCGCAGAAAGCAGTTTTAATTATGACACCGGCATTCATCAATTTCATCGCCATCCCGTTTCTTACAAGTTCATAATTAATAGGCTGGCTTGCCGGATAAACTGATAATGAAAAATGTCCCTCCCCGGAAGAATGACCGTCAACCACGGATGCAACACTGCAAATGTTTTCAAAAGTACCTCCCGCGCATCCTGCCACAATTGCCTGGTCAACCCTGAATTTGCCATCAACAATTTTATCGGTAAGTGAAAATGTTATCGATTGGTTGTCAATCAGCTTTCTGCCCTCTTCTTCAACTAAATTCAGAATATCGGAAAGATTATTCTTCAGTTCTGATATTGTAAACACGTTGCTCGGATGAAAGGGCAATGCAATCATTGGTTCGATTTTGTCAAGATCAACAATTATCAACCCATCGTAATACGCCACATCTCCGGTTTTCAACTCTGTGTAGCCTTCAGGTCTACCGTGTGTTTCATAATATTCCTTCACCATTGAATCAGTTTCCCAGATTGAACTTAAGCAGGCTGTTTCAGTTGTCATAACATCTATTCCGTTTCTGTAATCCACCGATAAACTGCTAATGCCGGGACCGACAAATTCCAGTATTTTGTTTTTTACAAAGCCATTCCTGAATACAGCCTTTATTATTGAAAGGGCTACGTCCTGAGGACCCACACCGTTTCGTGGTTTTCCCTCCAAGTATACCCCTATTATCTCAGGATATGAAATATCGTAGCTTTTTTGCAGCAACTGCTTGACCAGTTCGGGGCCACCTTCACCTATAGCGATTGTTCCAAGCGCACCATAGCGGGTATGGCTGTCTGATCCCAAAATCATGCTTCCGCAGGAAGCCATCATTTCCCTCATATATTGGTGTATTACAGCCTGATGAGCAGGTACATAAATACCGCCGTATTTTTTTGCTGCTGAAAGTCCGAATAAATGGTCGTCTTCATTAATTGTACCCCCGACTGCGCACAGGCTGTTATGGCAGTTTGTCAGTACATATGGAACAGGAAACTCTTTAAATCCACTTGCCCGCGTAGTTTGGATTATACCTACATAAGTGATATCATGCGATGCAAGTGCATCAAAGCGAATCTTCAAATTCCGATTATCCTTACCGGTATTATGGCTCATTAATATTTTGTGGGCTATTGTATTTTTTCTTGCCTCATTTCGTTCCAGCCTCGTGATATCAACAGGCATGTACTCTGCTTTTTCCCCGCCCCTTATAAAACTCAGATTACCGTCTTCCCTGACCTCAAGAATGGTTTCCCTGCTTATAAAATACACTCCGTTTTCAATCAACCGTATCAAGAAAATCCCTCCGTATAATACCAAAAAATAAAACATATTCAGTTCTTCTCAAAAATTACACTTCATGATCATACCATAATTCAAGCAGATTTGCTTATTTATTTTACAACATCCTTCATAATGGCGAAAAGGGTTTCCAGATCCTTTTTGGTAGCCTCGTAGCCCGACTTGGAAAAACTTTCTCCTCCAGGCAAATCAAATTCCTCAAGGTTCATCTTTCTGTTGGGACGCCAATGGGTTTCCAAGGAAATGTATCCTTTATATTGTCTTTTATTTAATTCTCTCAACTGCCCTTTTATATCCAGGTTGCCCCTTCCCACCGCAACATACTCACTGTCACCGTTTTCGGGAACAAAAGGATCCTTGATATGTACATGGCTGACTCTATGGGCAATTTTAAAATATCCGTTGTTCACAGGATCAGGGTCAAGCCTGCAGAAAAGCGAATTTGCAGGATCCCACAAAACACTAAAAACGTCGCTTTCGAGTTTTTGAAATATCTCTGCAAGCTCTGCGCCTGTTGCCACCATGGTTTTTCTGCAGTTCTCAACGGCTAATTTTATTCCGCTGTTTTCGGCGACTTTACCGGCTTTCAAAAGGGATTCCAGTATCGATTCTCTGTAGATTTCAGGGTTTGCTCTTCTCAGGTAAGTAAATATTCTTATAACAGGTGCCCCCAAATACAGGGCGTTTTCAATGGCCAACCTGAGTTTGTCAAGTTCGGGCTGTATATCGCAGCCAATTTCTGATTTGAACACAAAACTGTCGATACAGCAAACACCCAAACCAGCATCATTAAGTATTTTCTTTAGCTCTTTTATATCAGATGCATCCATTTCGCAGACCTTTTTATTCCAAACGCTTCTCAGTTCGACACTTTTAATGTTATATTCGCCTGCCAGCCGGATAAACTCTTCCGGAGACTGCGTTGCTTCGTCGGTAATGAAAGTAATATTCAAATTAACACTTCCTTTCGATATTTATAATCTGATTACGCCTTCAAATGCTTCACAAAACTTGTCCTTATCAAATGATGTGGTCATATATGCATCATACGCGTTACATCTCATCCTCATAAGAAAAGAATCCTTATCGAACCATAATGAATTTTTTTCAGTCTGGAAAAATGAAAGCAGCTTTAGTTTTACATCAACATATGTTACCCTGGACTGGTCATTAGTCTTTTTTTGAATGGTCTTATAAATACCGTCTGGCTTTATGGCAAGCGAGCTTTCAATAAATATGTTTGGATTAAACCTTTTATGCGGAAATGTTCTTGAACCATTGGTAACATAGTATAAAAGGTTCTCTTGTTTCCTGAAAACCTGAGAACATATATCTGCAAGAGTCTGGTGATCATGATGAACATCATTGAATGTCGGTACAAAAACAATATCAACATCCGACAGTTCGGTTATCTGAAGCTTTCGAATCTCTTTAAAAAGCAGTTCTTTATTCAGATAAAACTCTTTGTCAGAGCAATTCCGGAAAAACTTGAACCTGCCCTGCCTGCCATTCATGTCAACAGCAAATTCATCGCTTCCGGCCTCATATTCTGTCAGTTCAGACTCCCCGGTTATCAGGTACTTAAAAGAGCTCTTGCAGTTTTGAAGCCGGAGCATACCATCTCCATTTATTTCTTCCCCTTCAAGAGTCCTCCTTCTTGTAATGAACACATAGTAATACAATATTGCATTGTTTTGTTCAATAAGCCTTGCAAGGGTTGCCCCACATCCTAACTCAATATCATCAGCATGCGGTGCGAACGCAGCAACTTTCAGCCTCGAACAGCACTTGTCAGTAGGTTTTTCTACGAGCAGATTTTTTTGGTAGTTCAAATATTGTTTATTGGTGGATATATTAAAATTGTAGTTGTTATAAAATTCATCCGTTGAGACCAGTTTCGTATTCCTCTTAAAAACCAGGAATTTATTCGGGTTATTGATATTCATACTTGTTTTACCTACCCTGTTTACTTATGTTTTATTCTTCAGTATTCCTCAGGTTATAAATCAAACTGTATACCGGCGCATTTCCCTATCTTTATAAGCCTTTCAACCTGAGCATCCGAATACGGAATGCCTTCTTTCAGGTGCCTGTTTCGGTATTCCTGCTCAATCTGTCCGGGGAGCTTTGCATTGCCTCCTCCGCATTCAAGAATATTCGAAACAACATTTGATATCTTAGAAAGAACAGTCTCCCTGTCATAAACAGAATCAATGGAAACAGCTTCAAAGATCTGACCCACACGGCCTTCAGAAGTTTTGCATCCTGGTATTATATCTGTGTTCTCGCATCCGCCAGCAACATGCTCCAGTTCAATGGACACACTTAGCCCATATCCCTTATACCCGAAATTTTTTCCACCTAAAGGAAAAAGCGAACAATTCCTTACATATTCCGGGCTTTCAGGATAAACCACTTCATTGCCTTCTAAATCAATCAAATAATCAGAAGGAACGCTAATCATATCCTCAGCCCGTTCTTTGCCCTGGTTTGACTTCCCCGCATTCAGTGCTACGCTTGCAGCTCTTTGCGAAGTTGCGATATCAATTGTTATAATCCCATGATTGTATGGTGTAGACCATGCAATAGGGTTTGTGCCAATTCGCTTGCTTGCGGCATTGCTTTTATCCTTACAATATGGTTTCATCCATCCGGGCGTGATACAGGTAACTATACCGATCAAATCCTTCTCCTGTGCAATCATTTCAGAATATATCCCGGCCGCGCCGAAATATGGCAAGTTGTATAGACAAACCTTTGCAGTTCCATACTTCCGCGCAAGTTTCTTTACAAGGTTTACACATTTCATCGACAAAGAATGGCCAGGACCGCCGTCAGCATTTATATTTAATATGGCAGGATATTTTCTTTCCTTCAGACTTGGTATGTACAGCTTGTAGTCCGGGTTTATTCCTCCATACTGTATCTTCATGATAATATCGTCCAATCCTGAACCTCCAGCTGCGCCATGAGAAAATATATTCCTCAAATCGGCCTCAACCAGCATGGCTGAAATGGCTTCCGCGTCTTTTTCCCTGATCTTATAGCACATAAGCACACTTTTGCACCAGTTTCTTACCTTGCTTGCATCATATGCTTTCATAGCATAAACCCCCATCATCCCAGCATATTATCCGCTGATATCATATCAGGATGATTTTGTGTATTCTCAACCAACCTTTCCATTTTTTCTCTGATGCCTGTTTCAATGTTTTTTATTTCCTGTACTTTTCCGGTCACAAGTTCCCTCTTTACATATTCCTTGTTTGTGATCATCATCTTCAGTATAATCATCCTTATGTTGTTCCATAATCCCGCGGCTTTTCTGAAACCATCCGCCAAATCATGCAAATACATGCCATTACAAGCCTTGCCACTGAGATATACCAGAAATTCCGAAAAATTGACACGGCAGTTTTCAATTTCCTTTAATCTTCTTAACAAAGGTATCGACTGCAGGTCAGTGAATCCTCTTTTCTCCCGTTTTAAGTCAAAATCTTTCATGTAGTATTCGGAAAACAGTTCCATCTGCTCAAACGGATCGGCTTTTTCATACAGTGTTTTCAGAACATATTCAATAATTTCTGCTATATCAACGCGTTTGAAATTGCTGTGTTTACATTTTACGACCGCATACTGTTTTATGCCGTCTATAAAATCGCTATAACCCAGATACTGGATACTGTTGTTTACATACGAATCAAGACACAAAAATGACTGCAAATGCATATCTGTTCCCACAACCAGACAGTAATGAGTAAAGCTGAATGTTCGATACGAGTAAAACCAAGGACAGTAAAAAGAATCAATTTTCAGTACGACCGGTCTGCTGTTTTCCAACTCACCACAAAGAACTTCCAGAATATCGCCTGTATCGTTATGCCACTCAAACTGAATGCCGTTATATTTCTCCATCAGCTCCCAGCTGACCTGGTTTCTGCTCGTAGACAATGCTACTCCAAGGAGTTTGCTTTTATGATACTCTTCACAATCAAAAGAAAACCCCCATGAATTTGCTAACATGTACATGTAATCTTTGTTAAATTACGGGCAACAGTAGCTGCGATGCTCTCAAGGCAGTCATAACTGCTGTGCTGAACAGGTTCTATATTCAGGCGGTATTCTTTTCCAAGCATTGCTTAATCCCCTTATATGTTGACAGAGTCTCCATGTGTCGGTTGAGGGATGGGAAGGCAAATCTTTCACATCATTTTGAGTCCTTTTTCTATTAATCTGCTTGTGCATTTTACTCTGTATGGAATTTGAGTATTCCGTTTTATAGATGAAAGTTAGCTTATATGGGTTAGTATTTCCATTCTCGTCAACCTCCCCAATGATAACCTTCTCTACAATACTTTCAAATACACAACGATCAAACTCTGTTAAAACTTCATTTGTCTCAAGTACCTTCCTGAAATGTTCAATTCTTTTTTCCAAATCAATTTCTTCGTTTGAAGACTTCTCTAACTGTTCCTTCTCATCTAAAAGTCCTTCTATGACTGATTCTATCTCTCCATACTTCTTTTCATAAGTTGATTTATCTATTACTTCTTCCAAACGCATATCAATCAGCCTGTTACGTTTTTGCTCTATGGCTTGGATTTCATTTTCGATTTTAACCAACCTTTTTTGAAAGTTATTATCACTCAAAACATTTTCCATTCTGTTTACAAGTTCACCTAATACATCAGAATTATTATAGCATAATAATTTATATGATTCTATAAAAGCATCTTCAAGAATCCTTTCCTCAATAGCTTTGCTATGAGGACAATATTTTCTCCCTTTCTTTGTAGCAGTTACACACTGCCAGATTACTTTTTCATGTTTAGTGCCACTATGCCAATTTCGCCTCGATAAATTGCTACCGCAAGAGGCACATTCTAGCATACTACTAAAGGCATATTTTCTACTATATTTTTCACGCTTCCCATTCTGAACACCTCGGCGTTTCGCACCTCTTTTATTTAGTATTGCTTGTGCCTTTTCAAATACTTCTTCACTAACAATAGGCTCATGATGATTTTTTATATAAAATTGATCCTCCTCACCATAATTATCTAGCCTTCTTTTTGAAATAGGATCAACTGTAAAAGTTTTGCCCTGCAAAACATCTCCCTTATATTTTTCATTTTTAATGATTCCCAAAACTCCTGTATCATGCCATTGGCTATTTCCATATTTAGTTTTATATCCAAGCTTTGTTAGCTCTTTTGCAATTACATAACCACCAACACCTTCTATATATCTATCAAAAATATATCTTACAATATCTGCCTCTGCCTCATTAATAGAAATACTTTTATCAATAGGATCATAATCATACCCCAGACAACTTGCAAACCCCACCAGTTCACCACGCTTCATTTTCATCTTCAAGCCCTTTTTAACATTGGCTGAAATATTTTCCACTTCCTGCTGGGCAACAGAACTTAGTATGACAAGCAATAGCTCACCATCCATTGTCATGGTATTTATATTTTCTTCTTCAAAAAATACAGCAATATTTCTTTCTTTTAACATACGTACATATTTCAGTGTATCCAAAGTATTCCTTGCAAATCTTGATATGGACTTAGTAATAATCATATCGATTTTTCCATCCATGCAATCATTAATCATCCTCTGGAAATTTTCACGCCTTGCTACTTGAGTTCCAGTTATAGACTCATCAGCATAAATATCTACCAGTACCCATTCTTTACGACTATTTACTAAGTCCTTATAATACATAACCTGTGATTTATAACTACTTAACTGTTCTTCTGAATCCGTACTGACCCTTGCATAGGGGGCAACACGCAAAATATCATCTATTTTTCCTGCTGTACGTTCAGAAATTTTTCTATTTGCCCTAATTACTTCAACTTCACGCATTATAAAGTCCTCCCTTCAGCTATTAATCATTACGGAATCAGTATAATAATTTATCTTATATATGACAATCATATGGATTATGATGTTAGGTCTGAAAGGACACCATAATCTTGCATCAGTCTATTTTTAATTATTGTAAATTCTTTTTCTGTTATAAGAGCCAAAGACAGTAGTTGTCCTAACATGGCAATCTGCATACTATATCGAATCAATCTATCTTTCATGAAAATCCCCCTTTCATTTACAACGGACTAAAATAATTTTTCATATTATTTTGAATGATGAGGGCTGGGTAGCCTTCTACCTATTTAAACTTAATTTTAAAATAAAACGGATGGCTGTTGGCACAGCTCCACGGGGTTTTACCCTTCCAGCATTCTGCTGAAACCCTACCCATTGCCTGCGACGCTTTTAACGCTCGGACGGTGGCTATAGGGGAGTATCATTATCCCATTTATATGTTATCGCCTACAAACTGCCATATTTGTCTTGAGACTTGATATTGTTCGCTCTCCATAAGTAAGAGTCTTGGCGTATCAGCCTCTTGGCTCGATATAAATGAATGTATCCGTTTTATTTTCTACTGCAACAGCGTTATCTTCTGTGCTTTCTTTGTCAAAGAACAATTTTCTAATTTAATAAGCTATAGAATCTTACTTTTTAATAGACTTTTAATCCGTACAAGATAAACTATAAAAAAGTATGGAAGGGGAAGTATAATTCTCCTATAGGTTTATTTGTTAAGAAGCAATATTTACCTTGAAGTCAAGGATTTTGGTAATTAGCTTAGTTTCAATTCTGCGTATCATTTCTTCATCTACACAAAGGTGTGGAACACCCCTTTCGTCATATAAAGTTCTGGTAGCTAGAGCTGAA